>Ga0209986_10000098_pt1 | contig 74907 bp, 78 predicted proteins | sample BlataG_FD_183168 | JGI IMG/M metagenome (GOLD analysis project Ga0209986, IMG submission 183168) | Deep subsurface microbial communities from Black Sea to uncover new lineages of life (NeLLi) - Black_00105 metaG (SPAdes) (version 2) | ecosystem: Environmental > Aquatic > Marine > Oceanic >... | reverse complement strand
TGAACCAGTGGTGATACCACCTGTGGAAGAGATAACCCCAATGTGGATATGGGTGATTATCGGCATTGGTGCTGCCCTGATGATTGCGGTGATTATCCTGATAGTTTCGACCAGGCGAGTGCCCTGATTAAGCTAGAGGGATAAAACACCTCGACCGGATACCACGGAGCCCCCCTTCCCTTGTAAGGGAAGGGGGGCTCTGCCAGGGGAAACTGAGGTGCTAGGAGTATTAGTGCCCAAGAGATACTGGGCTATATTTGGTGGCGGTACGAATGATAACCCAAGTTAAGGTAGATGGTTTATATCAAATCAGGCAGTCAGGGGCTACCCTCGACCGAGTAGGCAGCCGCTTTGGTATTACCCGAGAAGGGGTAAGGCATCAACTGACCAAGCACTACGGCTCAACCAGAATCCAAGACCTGCTAACTGCAGCCGAGCTGGTCTGCCTGACTGGCTACACTTATCGGTATATCGTTAAGCTAAAACGACGTGGCGTTATCCAGCCAGCGATGGTGGTTGGCCGGGGGAGAACGCTATGGAAGCCGGAAACCATTGCCACCATCATTACATATATTGACCGCCATGGCTGCCCAGTGTGCCACGGCCCTGTGCCCAGCGACCGCTTGGTCTATTGCTCCCGGCAGTGTTACCTTGAGGCTCATCGGTATAAGAACCAGCCTGAAGAGGCAAGGAGGCGGCACAATCAAAGGGTGAAACGGTGGATGGCTCAGCACCCAGAAAGAGCCAAGCAGATCGAGCAGCGAAAGCAAAGAAGGCAGCAAGCCAAGAGGTCACTACAAAGATACCAGACCGCTGAGTACGTGATATGGAGAAAATGCCTCATTCCACTGGGCACTGTTGTAGTCAGGGTGCTGGATTACAACTGGGCTGGGGGCAGAGTGAAGGTGGAGTGGGGGGAGCAGGTCTTGGAGGTTCCCTTCGGTTGTGTTAAGCGAATAGTTAAGGAAGCAGTCGCTACTAAGTATTGAGAAAGAGGGACTGCAGAGCGGAGGAAAGAGGAGCAACCAGCATTATTCCATTTCTAGTAATCAACTAAGTAACTAGAGGGTCAAGATTTCATCTTGACCCTCTTTTTTTTACCTCTGCGGCTGCACAAAACAAGCATATGTGCAATTCACAAGGCTCGATATAGCAGTCGAAAGAGATTTAGGCACTGGGGTTTACCACGCGCCCAATGAATACTATTGATCCAGTCTCGATGTCACGAATCAAGAATATGAATGGCCGATTTACGGTTACTTCGACAAGCTCTCCAGGTGGCCCAGCCGTCGGCATCACCACTGCGGTGGCCGCTGCTGCCTCTGTGCCCGATTCGTCCACCGAGACGAATGCCTTGTGGATCACATCTCCGATGAACAGGTCGCGGTTGCCCGTCATGCCCGAAAAGTCAGCGATCGGCCAGACGAAGGCATCCGGCATGCCCATTGCTGCGAGAGTCTCTCCGAGGCTAAAGTCCGATTCGAATTCAAATTTCGGCATTGTCAGGGCAACCCGCTTGTGCTCCAGATCCTTCACGATGACATCCACCCGCTGGGCGTCTAGCGAGCCTTCAAACGCTTCAAACTGGCCAGCCCGGGGAAGCAGGATCACCATCGAGAGTTCACGACCATCATATGGCAGTTCGACCGCCTGATATTCATCACCCTCAGCATAGCCGAACGTCTCCGTCTGCTTCATCATTGGCACTGTCACCTCGCCTCCGTCGAGCAGATAGAATGGTCCATCCTCGGTCATCTCCTCCTTAAAGGGATACTGCCAGGCCGCATTGAAGTAGATGGCATTGGTGAGGACAAGCCGTGTCCACGTGTCAATCAGACCTTGAGGAATCAGGTCCTCAATCCGACCTTCTGTCTGGTCACTGACCCAGTTGTTGATGGTGATGCGAGACTCTTCCGGTGCGCTGGCGAAATCGAGTGGCCTCAGCCCGGCATCGTAGTTCTCAGCTAAGGTGTCAAGGAACTGGCTGAGGAATTCATAGTCTTTCTGCCCCCAGATGGCATTGACAATGTTAAGCCGGAAGCCCCCCTCATCCTTTCCTTCGGCACCCTCACCACGGCGACTGAGTTCAATGTCTAGGCTATTAAAAGCCGGGTGCAGGGCGTCTTGCGATAGGGTGAAGTGGAGGGTATCAGCCATTTCCTGCGCGGTTTCACCTCGAGCGCCAGCATATGTCATCACTAGGGCCAGCGAGATGCTGTAAGGCGAATAGAAGAGATTGCCATCCGCTTCGCTGAGTGCCTGATATAAGTCGAAAGCGAAGGCACTGTTTCCATCAACGAGAGTTGTCAGATCAGCTTCATTCACATCTGGTGAAGTTTCCCGCTGCTTTTCTGATTTAATCAGCTCGCCTGATACTGGCTGGGCACAGGCCACCACGCCTAGCAGCACAAGCACCGTCAGTGCGTACATAAACACCCTCCTCATTTCAGTTACCTCCTATCGCTATTCCTAGTGACCTTCAAATTGCTGTTTGCTTTCCTCAGTATCGCTCTATTTGACAATAACGGTCAAGACAAATGTCCAAGCTCCCTTTTCACCGCCTGCCCAAGGTCGGCTATATTCCATGGATACTGTGCTAGTGCCTTTGTTAAGTGCCTTGAAAGTCCAGACCTCTTTGCCGGGAGCTCCTTCAACACCCTTGGCTTGCGAAGGCACAAATTCGTGATCCGTTTCCTGGAATACAGTTTGGTCACTGATTCTTGCCGGCTCCCATTCAAAGCCTGTCGTCGGGTTGGAACATAGAGTTACTGTAAATGAATCTCCAGCGGCAACTTCCACTTCTTTACTAATGTGCTGCTGTTCATAAAATTCGTCACATGAAACATTCACAGACGCTCCCCAGGAGCAACCCAAGAGGCTTAGCAAAATGGCAACCATAACGCATGTCAGGATTAGCTTTGATTTCATTTTCGTTTCCTCCTCCACTGTTTATGATAAACCGCTGCTATTTGATGACAAATGAATTTATGATTTTGTTAAAAGTCTCTTCGTGCATACGATAAAACTCCTCTTGAGATGAATATTTGAAAATGTAAGCCATTCCATTGGCGAAAAAGGCTACCTGTCTCAGTTTCCAGGTAGGTGTTCCAGAGAGTATATCGTACCCGCTTATATTATTCACCGAGATTGTAGCCTCATTTAAGATTGGCAGACCGGACCTCTCTAATCCTTTCTTGAATTCACTTTTAACTTCTTGTAAATCGGTGGCTGATTTTACTATTAATTCGATTTCCACTGAGAATTGTGCTCTGTCCTTGAATATTTTCTTTTCGAAGGATACGACTTTTTTAATATTTTTATCTGGAAAGTCGCCTTCTGCAACATGAAATTCCCAACCATCCGGATAGTCAAAACCATAGCCGAGTTTATCGTCATAGACATACCCTTGGGTTGATAGCGCTCCTGGTACTGGTTCTGTTGGTGGTGTGGGTGGGGAAGGCTCCCCTGTGCTCGATTGCCTGGTGCAGCCACCCATAAAGGCAATAGACACCACCAGAAAGGATACAGCAATCAATAAAAAGATCCATAACTTACTTTTAGCCATCGTTTTTCCCATCTCTTTATATTCTAACCTATTAATATGAACGAGGAAACTTGATTTTGGTTAGTTGTTCTTGATAAACATAGTTCTGCTAGGGCACTTCAAGCTCCTAATCTGGATTTACCAGGACCTTGTCACTGAATAATACGCTCATTCGTTCAATGCTAGCTGAACAGCACAGCCAAGGCTCGCCGCTGTCTAAGGTTGTGGAAAATAATTTCGGTACGAGAAATGCGATTGAACAGAATGGACTTTTGTTAGTGTCTTGAGGCTTCGCGAACTGCAGAAGCATTTAGACCACCCGCACAGCCCGTATTACGCGAGGCGCATTACGGAGTTAAAAGGATCGAGACACTGCTATCTGATTACAAAGGGCACAACAATGGCTATCACGCCTATAAAAACGACCGCGAGAATGAAGAGATTGTATCTAGTATTGTAGTTGCTCAAAAGAGATGCATCATAATACCCTTCTACACCCTGGTCTTTGTACATCTTCAGCAGCCCATTTATCAGCTTTAATCTTGTTTGCTTTCCTTTTAGTAACCCAAATATTACCACAAGATTGACCACTACCAACAGACCGACAAACAAGAACATCACGATTGTTGTAGTAACACTCTCATCCTCACCAGAGATTATAGAATTGACAGCGAGAATCACTAGGTTGAGAAGAATCGCAGTGACGATAAAAATCGTGTCCGTGCGTGCATTCTGTTGGAGTTCTATAATAATATGCTCGTGAACGCGCTCAATCATGTCCCCTCCTTATGGTCTAAAAGCATTTCAAAAGCTGAAATCGCCTAACGCTGATTCCAGATTGTGGAATTCTACAGTCTTCCCAATCAGCTGTCAAGGTTGCTATACGCGTTTTGGACCCAGGAGGAAATGAAAAACCAAGGCGTGCGCCTCGAGACACTACACATTTCGCCCAAATGTTTACGCCGGTGGTTGACTCTTGGATATTGTTGGGCATAGGGACCCACGATATTGCTTCAATCCCGTAGGCCCTAGACAACTACCTTGCCACGGAACATAGAGTAGGTAAAGAAGGCGTAGTAATCCGGAAGATTCAGAATGAAATCTGGTGACTCTGGTTGGCAGAGACGTTGATATTCCGCCCAGTCCTCCGGTGTCAGTTCTGACTGCGCCTCTCCCCAGAGCATCTGAAAAGTAGCACCTGCCATCCCGACCCCCCCGGGGTCGCCAATACCTTTGCTCTTGTATAGTTTAAGCATTGGAGTTGATTCTCACTGGTGAGGCAGTGCGACGACCCCACCAGTGGAACCCTGCCGCTGCCATGAACGTCAGAAAGGCGATGGTCCCCCAGATGAATCGGGGGTCGGTGGGGAAGGCATCGAGCAGGATTCCGCCCACTAATGACCCCACCGATAGGCCCAGGATTTCGCTCAATCCGAAGAACCCCATGTACCGACCTCGCCGGTCTCGGGGGGAAAGCTCACCCACCACTGAAAGCGCTGAGGGGGAAAAGATAATCTCGCCAGCCGTTATGATCACTATCGCCCCCAGAGCCAAGGTGAAACTTCCAATCCAGCCCAACGAAAGAAAGCCAAGCCCATAGAGGAGACTCCCCAAGATGAGGGCTCTTGATTTGGCTAGACGGGCGACCCGGCGGGCAACCGGGTACTGGAAGAGAACCACAATCACGCCGTTCATGGTAAGCAGCAGACCATACTGCACTGTGGAAAACCCAATACGGTCTACAGTAAAAACCGAGAGGGTGCTGATAAGCTGTCCCATAGCCAAAAAGACCAAGAGGCTTAACCCGGTGAACATCAGAAAGGTGCGATCAGCGGCAACGGAGAACATGCTGCGAAGGTCTACCTGCTCAGCGGCTCCACGAAAGGACTCTCGGAGGAAGAGCAGGACAAGCCAGAAGGCAAGGGCGCTGGTCAAAGCTGCCACCCCAAAAAGCCAGGAATAGGGAAGCAAAGTCGCCAGATATCCTCCCACCGCCGGTCCAGCAGCCCAGCCCAAGTTCCGCCCCACCCGCAGCAGCCCATAAGTCTCCGTCAGACGATCCTTCGGAGAAAGGTCCACCACCATTGCCGAGGTGGTCGGACTCCTTATCATCGCCGCTGACAGTCCAATGATGTAAACGACTACGATAGCCCATATCGGGGCTGAAACCCCAATCAACACCGCCATCCCAGCGTAAAGGAGCATACTTACCCCCATGGACCAAAGAAGGAGCAGTCGGCGACCGAACCGATCTGAAAGCACCCCACCCACCATCTGGGCGGCGGCAGCACAGAGTCCACCAATCAGAATGAACATCCCCACCATGGTCATAGGCAACCCCCGCTCCAGATATAGATACAGCGAGAGGAAGGGAAGGCAGAGGGAGAAACCAGCGGCAGTGAGCAGCTCGATGGCGGTGATGAGCCATATCCCAGCCTCGAACCGACCAAAAACATCCCGGCGCAAATCTTGGATTGCTCTTGAGAGCGAGTCTATAGTTAACCGCACAAATATAAATCCTTTTCTTTGACTTTGTCATATTTTCATGTTAGGTGCGAGGCACAAAGTACCCCAGCAACCTTACGGACAAGACGAAGGGAAACAACCACGAGAGTGTTATAGGCCATCCAGGGCGGCGCCTAGTGCAGCCAAGCTCTGTTTAATCTCGCCTTCCATGTTAAGCCTAAAGCCAAATGCTTGAGAAAAGGCTCGAAGTAGGCTTTCCTTGATATCCTCAACTTCTACTTCATAGCCTAGCAATTTAGAAATGGAGGTCATCTTCTTATCAGTGATACCGCAGGGGCGAATAAATTCAAAGTGGCGAAAGTCGGGATTAACATTGAGGGCAAAGCCATGCATAGCAACCTGCTGAATAATCCGCAAGCCAATGGAGCAAATTTTTTCCTCGCCTACCCACACGCCGGGATATTGGGGTATGCGCCTCCCATAGATGCCTAAATCCGATAGTGTCTTGAGGTTCACCTCCTCAAGCTGCCAAATATATTGACGGATGCCAAGTCTGTTCTTCCCTAAGTTTAAAATGGGGTATCCCAAAAGCTGCCCTGGTCCGTGGTAGGTTACGCCTCCTCCTCTATCGGTATGAAAGACGGCAATACCTTCTTCGGCTAGAGTCTCAACAGGTACAACTATATCCTCGCTTCCTCTGAAGCGTCCTATGGTTAAGCAAGAGGGATGCTGGAGAAGTAGCAGCACATCAAAAAGACCCTGGGAAACTATTTCCACCAATCTTCGTTGAATTTGCAGAGCCTCCTGATATCCAATAGTTCCCAAATCATAAGCCAGACAAAGCCTTGAATTATTCATGTTCTTCCTTAACTTCTACTTTTAGATATAAAGGTGATTAAATCCTTGGACGCATCCTGTCTCGAGCCTTTAACAGCATATCCCCCATGGATTAACTCCGCTAACTCTCTAGCCTCGGAGATATTTGAAGGCAGACAAGGCAGCAGTGGCGCCATCTCCGACAGCGGAAGCAATCTGACGGGCTGAGTTTCTGCGGATGTCACCGGCAGCGAAGACCCCAGGGGCTGAGGTAGCCATCAGTTCATCAGTGACGATATGTCCTGTTTCATTCAGCTCCACAATGTCGGCGAAGCACTGGCTATTGGGCTTAAGCCCCACGGCTACAAAGACGCCAGCTACCTCCAAAGTGGAAAGCTGGTGAGTTTTCACATCGCGCAGCCTTAGCGCGTTTACCAGATGCTCTCCCATAATCTCCTCAACCACTGCATTCCATATGAACTCTATTTTGGGATGAGCAAAGGCTCGCTGCCGGAGCACTTGCCCTGCCCGAAGCTGGTCTCGCCGATGTACCACGTAGACCTTGCGGGCATGCTGGCTCAGCTCCAGGGCGTCAGTGATAGCGGCATCACCTCCTCCTACCACTGCTACTTCTCGATCGCGAAAGAAAAAACCGTCACAGGTGGCACAATAAGACACACCATGCCCCAAAAGCATCTCCTCGCCAGGAACACCTAGCTTACGGTATTCTGAGCCAGCAGCGATAACAATGGCCTTAGCTTCAAAGCTACGCTCAGTGGTAAAGATTTGATAAGGCTGCCCCAGTGCCAAGCCTGTAACCTCAGCAGTTACCGTCTCCAGCCCATATTTAGTGGCTTGTTGATGCATGAGTGAACCCAACTCAAAGCCAGAGATGCCCTCAGGAAAGCCGGGATAATTTTCCACCAGTCGGGCATTAACTATCTGACCCCCAAACATACCACGCTCCACCAAGAGACTTTTAAGCCCAGCCCGCGAGGTATACAGGCCGGCAGTAAGCCCGGCAGGGCCACCTCCGATAATGACTACTTCATATCTAGCCATTGCTTACCTCCATCCCACCTTATCCATATATGATTTTTTGAGTATACTTAAGTTCTTCTCCGAATCTCTATTTTTGGCTGGAGCCGATATTCTGCCACATATCTTCAGCACCAAAGGAGCTTCGCACCAGCGGTCCCGAGGCTACCCCCAAGAAACCGAGCTCTTCCCCAATGACCTTGTATCGTTCAAATTCCTCGGGGCTTACATATCTTACCACCTGGTGATGTCTGAGAGAAGGTCTCAAGTATTGCCCTAAGGTGATAAAATCGCAGCCAACTTGTTTAAGGTCTTGCATAACTGCCATTACCTCGTCTTCCCTCTCCCCCAGTCCTAAGATGAGCCCCGATTTGGTCAAAAGCCTCCTATCCAGAGACTTCGCTATCTTCAACAGTTCTAAGGAGCGGTGATATTTCGCCTGGGGGCGAACCTCCCTGTAGAGTCGGGGAACCGTTTCCACATTGTGATTCAGGACGGTGGGCTGAGCAGCCACCACCCCCTCCAACGCAGATTGAGAACCCCAGAAATCGGGGATGAGAACCTCAATCTCTGCGTTCAACTTATCGCGATGAAGCGCCTCTATGGCTTGGACGAACTGCGCCGCGCCGCCGTCGGGAAGGTCATCACGAGAGACAGAAGTGATGACCACATATTTAAGTCCTAGCTCTTGTGCTGCCGCACAAAGTCGGTTTGGCTCGTCACCATCAGGGGGCAGGGGCTTTCCCGTTCTCACTCCACAGAAGGCGCAGCTTCTAGTGCAGATATCCCCCAGAATCATGAAGGTGACCCTTCCCTGAGAAAAACATCCCTGACGATTGGGGCAAGAGCCACTGTCACAAATGGTGTGGAGGCCCCAACGGCGAATAACCCTCTGAACCCTCCTCACCTCGTCCCCATGAGGAATAGGCCTTCTCAGCCAAGGCGGAAGCCTTTTTTTATTAAGCATTGCGCGGTCCAAGTCTTTCAATCCTTACGGCACAAACTTTAACCTCAGCTATCTTGGATTTTGGGTCAAGGGCAGGATTGGTGAGAGCGTTTGCTGGGCTCTCTGCAAAATGAAACGGAATGAAGATAGTTCCCCGAGGTATTATAGGCGTTATAAGAGCCTTTATCTCAATCTCCCCTCGTCTTGATTCGACCCTAACTTTTTCACCTTCACCTATTCTCAGGCTTTCGGCATCTTCAGGATTTATTTCAACATAGCCCTCAGCAAGCTGCGCATCAAGTGTTGGAGATTTCCTAGTCATGGTGCCGGTATGGAAATGGAATAAGAGTCTTCCTGTGGTTAGTATAATTGGGTAGTCCTCATCAGGTTCCTCAGCCGGAGGTTGGAAGTCAACTGGGACAAAGTTTGCCCGCCCGCCAGAAAAATCTTTCTCATATAGGAACTGAGTACCGGGATGGCTTGGGTCCCAACAAGGCCATTGTAACCCACCATCATTCAGCCTATCCCAAGATATACCTCCATAGATGGGGATAATGCTTGCCAGCTCATCCATTATCTCCTTGGCGGAGCCATAAGCCAGCCCCTTGTATCCCATTCTTTCGGCTATCTCAGCAGTGAGCCTCCAATCCTCCTTACTATCTCCAACAGGTTCAATCGCCTTGCGTATCCTCTGCACCCTTCTCTCCGTTGAGGTGAAGGTGCCATCCTTTTCAACGAAGCTTGCCGCTGGAAGGACGACATCAGCCAGTTTGGCAGTTTCACTCAAAAATACGTCCTGTACTACAAGGAATTCTAGATTTCTTAGCGATTCTCGCACATGGTTGATATCGGGATGTGAAAGCATGGGATTTTCACCAACAATATACAGCGCTTTAAGGTCACCGTTGTATGCAGAGTTTAGCATTTCGGGTTGCGTCAAGCCGGGTTTATCATCCAGCTCAGCTACGTTCCAGGCTTTCTGCATCTTCTCTCTTGCTTGGCGGTCAGTCACTCTCTGATATCCAGGGAAGACGTCTGGTAGAGCACCAACATCGCAGGCACCCTGGACATTGTTGTGACCTCTCAGCGGATTAACCCCGCTACCCTTCTTGCCCACATTGCCGGTGAGCATGGCTAAATTAGCCAGGGATACCACATTATCAGTGCCTGTGGTATGCTGAGTTATCCCCATGGAGTAGATTATCGATGCTCTACCCGCTTTGGCATAGAGTCGTGCTGCCTCGCTTATCTTTTCAGCAGGAACTCCGGTTATCCCTTCCACATACTCGGGGGGGTATCTTTCAGCCACCTTCTTCATTGCCTCAAAGTTCCTAGTCCGCCGCTGGATAAACTCCGTGTCATGCAAATCCTGGCTCAGGATGACGTTCATAATTCCGTTAATGAGGGCGACATCCGTGCCTGGCTTATGTTGCAGGTGGATTTCAGCGAATTCGGCAAGGTCAATTGAACGAGGGTCGGCAACAATCAATCTTGCTCCCCTCTCTCTAATCGCCCTCAGTATTCGCCTGCCAATCAGTGGGTGCTGTTCGGTGGTGTTTGAGCCGATTACAAAGATGACGCCAGCATCCTCGATATCCTGGATTGAGTTTGTCATTGCCCCGGCACCAAAGGTAGCTCCTAAACCAACCACAGTGCTGGCATGGCACAAACGAGCACAGTGGTCGATATTGTTGGTGCCTAAAACGACCCGGGCAAACTTCTGTAGGACGTAATTCTCCTCATTGGTGCATTTTGCCGAAGATAGAACTGCCAGGCTGCTGGGACCATACTGCTCTTTTATGGCTGAGAGCCTTCTGGCGACAAGCTCTATAGCCTCGCCCCAGCCAACCTCCTTGAACCCCTGGCTATCTCTCATCAATGGTTTTGTCAAACGCTTCGGACTGTGAACGAATTCATGTGCACTCCAGCCCTTTATGCATAACTTCCCCTCACCAGGTCCGCTTCTACTGGGCAGAACCCCCACCACCCTGCCATTCCTTACCTTGAGGTAAAGATTACAGCCAACCCCACAGTATATACACGTGGTGAGAACTCTGGACATGGCTTTGGTTATCCTCTCCTCAGTCTGCGCTCAAAGCCTTCATCTTTTATCTTGTGAGCGCCATATTGCATTTCCTCAATACTGTAGCCCATGGCAAGTCCAAGAATTTGAAGGTAATAAAGCACCGGCAGTTTGAAATCAAACTGGTACTTCCTGGAAGCTGCTAGTTGCCCCAAGTCAAATTGCTGATAACAAAAGGGGCATCCCACAGCAATGCAATCAGCCTCATATTCCCTCATATTTTCAAGCTTGTCCTTGAGTAACAAAGATGAAGCCCCCGTCTTACCTGAGAGGCTAAAACCCACGCCACAGCAAAGAGATTTAAGGTCATAATCAACCGGCTCAGCCCCCAGAGCAGCGACCAGGGAATCAAGCACTGAAGGGTCTATCGGGTCGTCAAAACCTAATATACCTTGGGGGCTGGTCAAGTGACAGCCGGTATGAGTGGCTATGTTCAAACCGTGTAACGGGGCTTTCACATAACTTCCCAGTCTCTCGATTCCAATATCATCGGCAATCGCCTTTAGAAAGTGCTTAATCTCAATATCACCCTTGAACTGGTGACCAGTATCAGCCAATATCCGGTTTACCTTTGCTCTTAATTTTGGCTCCTTTTTCAACAAATCATTAGCCACGGCAAGACTGTTGAAGCAACCATTGCACAAGCAGATGACATCAAGTCCTTCTTCCTCAGCCAAACAAATATTTCTAGCCGCTATCGCCAGCCAGGTCAATTGGTCAGCGCCCCTAAATTGAATTGGGTCAGCGCAACAGGTAAATTCCTCAAGGTCTATTAGCTGGATGCCTACTTGAGGTAATATGAGTCGGGCAACATATTCTAAATGGGGATATCTTATAGGGATAAGACAGCCACGGAAAAAGGCATATTTATTGTTCGCCCTCACCAACCCTCCTCACCTTCAACCTATCGATTTTGCCTTCTAGTCCTGTATTTTTGGCGATTTCCCCCAGATCACCTATACCTTTAGGGGTAAAGGGGGGGAGATTAAGCTCCGCTCGCATTCTTCTGCAGGCATCAGTTATAGGAAATGAGGTGCCGGTCCGAATCACCGACTCCACTAAGGCAACAACATTAGCTGGAGCCCAGCCATTTTCAAATGCGATTTCCTTTAGAGATTCAAAAGCCTTGGGTATGTTCACATCTTGAGGGCATACCTCATAGCATTTATGGCAAAGTGCGCAATTCCAGAGATTTTGGTTGGTTGCTGGTTCCTCCGAGCTGAGAACATCGTAGACAAAAGTCTCCCTTGGATTGTAGCCTTCCCCATATCTGGTGACCGGGCACACCAAGGCGCAAGTGCCACATTTGAAGCATCTCTCAATGGCTCTGCTTCTTTCCAATAATTGGTCTCTTGCCTGAAACTCAATGCTCAAAAGCATGCCTTCTCCTTACTCAGTGCCTCCTTCTTTCTTGGGACACAATTCGATGGTTTGTCACCGTAGAACTAGACTTGTTTATAACATATATAGCATGTAAAATCTAGATGAGGAATCTTGGACAGTTTAAGCGATACCAGGCGGAGTAGACATATCAACTGGCAGTATTTATTTGCCCCTGATCCTGTAGCTGTCGTTGGCGCATCCAACACCCCAGGCTCGTGGGGATATGGCATCATGCGGCATCTCCTTGCCTCAGCCAAGAGAAAGATTTACCCGGTAAATCCCACCGTCTCGGAAGTTCTGGGAATAGCAGCTTATGACAGCGTGGTTGATATACCGGGCTCAATTGACTTAGCGGTTATCGCTGTCTCAGCTTCACGAGTTCCTATGGTAATTCGAGAATGTGTGCAGAAAGGGGTGAAGGCTGCGGTTATTGTTTCCGGTGGATTTGCCGAAACGGGTGAGCAAGGCGGCAAATTAGAGACTGATTTGGTCAAAGTTGCCAGGCAAGGAGGCATACGCTTTATCGGACCCAATAGCATGGGGCATGCTGATACCTCGTCCCAGCTCTCTACCCTGGCTTGGACGTGGGAAATCACCCCAGGCCCGGTGGGTCTCATATCTCAAAGTGGCAACTATGGTCACCGGATAATTCACAGTGGGCTGATTTCAGGGATTGGGTTCAGCAAATTTATTAGCACTGGTAACGAAGCTGACCTGCATCTGGAGGATTACCTAGAATATCTGGCACAGGATGAGAATACCAAGATAATTACCGCTTATATTGAAGGGCTGAGAGAGGGAAGACGCTTCTTCCAGTTAGCTAAAGAGACTACCGTTAGAAAGCCCATTGTCGTCATCAAGGCAGGTGTGACTAAGGAGTCTGCTAAAGCAGTTAGGTTTCATACCGGAACTTCAGCCGGCTCAGATGCAGTCTATACGACTGCATTCAGGCAGGCAGGAGTGCTCAGGGTGGATGATGATGACGAACTCTGTGATGTGGTTACTGCTTTGCTGTACCAGCCATTGCCTCGGAACAACAGGATAGGCATATTGACTATCGGGGGTGGCTTGGGAGTAGTGGCTGCTGAAGCCTGTGAGAGGGAAGGGCTTGAGATAGCCCCGCTTGCTCCGTCTACCGTGGAGAAATTGGACGCCTGCCTTCCGCCACGATGGTCTCACGGTAATCCTGTTGATATGGCTGGTATCAGTATGGCTGAGAATCCGGCTATCTTTTCCTCTCTTTGGGCACTGATGGAGGATGAAAATGTAGACGCTGTCTTACTGCAAGCCCCGCTGGGAGCTGGCAATAAGCGTCTATCCAGTATGTTCAATAGCGGAGAAATCAGGGCTTTTAGGCAGGCGGAGGAAAGTAACCTGAGCCTGGTCAGCCAGCGGGTGAGGGAACAGGGGAAGCCGGTGTTTATGGTGAAGCCAGCAGTTGAATTTGCCACCGACCCGGAGGCATCCTCTCTCTTCCGCAAAAAAGGGATTCCGGTTTACCCTGGTCCGCGCCGTGCTGCCAGGGTGCTGAACCATTTAGCCTGGTATAGACGCTACCTTGATGCTGCCGAGAGGTAAAGCACCTATCCTACTCAGTCCAAAATTTACCCGCCCCTACCTGTTTACCATAGCCAAAGAGGTTGTCCATCCTGACGAAGAAGGGGTCTAACCAACGAGCGTTGTTTACCCCCCACTTGACCGCGCTGTGCAGCCAGCCGGGCGTCTTATTAAACGGGCAAACCCTGATGCAGTTAGCACAATCGGTACCGTTAGCTGCCCAGAAGGCAAGACACTTTTCAGCATTAATCGGCCACCTCAGTAGCCCCTCCCTATTGGATATATTGTTTGGCTTTTCCGTTAGTTCCCCATACATAATAGCCTGGCTGGGGCAGTTTTCAGCACACTTCTGGCACCGATGGCAAAAATCCCAAACGCCAAATTCAATCGGTCTATCAGGAACCAATGGTAAATCAGTGAAAACCTTGCACAGTCGAACTCTGGGACCAAACTCTGGGGTAATCAGCAAACCATTCCGAGCCAGCTCACCCAGCCCAGCATCAATGGCTATGGGTATACTACAAGCGGTGTCATTGCCGCAAGGTATTGCTTGGTAACCCAAGCCGCGAATGTATTGAGCCAGCAAGCCAGCAGTAAACGCCATCTTAGAATAGCCTACGCCAGTAGCCACTGACGCTGGACCAGTCGGGGAACAGCTTATACCTTGGTAGTCCATCTCTATGGCGATAGCAAGAGCATATTTATACTCTTCCGGTATCTCAATCTTTTCAATGTGCTCGCCTCCCTCACCATAGGTGAAGTAAGCGTAAGAATAAAGCCACCGTCTATCTAACTCGCAGACCCCTACCAGAGAAGCACCAAAGAAGGTGGCTACCTTCTTAATCTCCCTTGTTACCTTCATCGGGTCATCAATGGTAATTCTCAATCCCGATGGCACCAGGGGGTAAGAGAATTTCCCGTCCCAGTCCCAGGCGTATAGCCCCACCCCACCACCCTTACCACCCTTGGCAAAGCCATTTTCCAGATGCCAAGCGGCATTCACCAATGCCTGATCCTGTAGCCTGTAGCCCAGTTTATCTCTGGGCATCACCTCATCAATACAGAACTTTTGCCTTAAATCCATCATTTTGGGGTCCCACAGTGCTCTCTTAAACATCTCACTCTTCTGGTCAAACCTTTCCACCTTCCCTACAATGTACCTGCTAGCTCCCTGGTCTACGAAATTAACTTTCATTATTCTCCTTTTGCATGGGCTGCGTCCCATAACTGTGGAACTTTCTCTGAGCTATCCTACCCTCATACTCTCATAATAGTCAATCCCTTTATGGGACAGTATGGCACTTGTTTCATACCTAACTTAAAACTGGCTGAAAAACAGAGAATGAACGCAATTGCAGAAGTTGACAGAGATGAAAACCTGCCACCACCTCCAGACAACGGACTTGACAGTCAGAGATGACCACTTTGGTATTATGAAGGTATGCTAGAAGGCAAATGCCCCAAGTGTGGATACCACTGTGCCGGTTGGGCGTTACGCTTTCCACGGAATCAGTCCTGCCCCAGATGTGGTGCAGGACTCAAGATTACAGAGGGTGGTCGGAGGGTTTCTATAGGTTACTCACCCTTTACTGCGGAAAAATACTTCATTAATCTGCCCACTAGTGTCCCCACTCCCCACGGCCATGATAAGGAAAAGGATGGTCGTAGGCAAAACAAGCGACACCGTTCTTAAGGTCGTTTGGCATCTTGTAATCACGGCTTCCGTTTAACTAGTCATAAGCTTATCCCGTAAGCGCATCAAGATAAAGTATTGACAACTATGGCAACGTATGCTATAAGCTTGACTAAGGTTTTTGAGGTTACGGTAGGAGATGCCCCATATGGGGAGCCGAAGGTGCAAGAGACGGAGTATTAGCTCAAGGTCTCGAAACTCTCAGGCAAAAGGACTGCCGTAAGCAAAACCCCTGGAGAGACCTCTGCATGAGGTCGCCGAAGGGGCAAGTCCGCAAATAGGAAGCGGGCAATCTCTCAGGCACAAGTACAGGGGGAATCGGTATTTAGCTGATTCCCCCTGTCTCTTTTGGGAAAGGAGCTCGAGCTTTAGCGGGAACAGGTGAGACCTTTTGTGCGTAGACTAAAACAATGAAGCTATCAAAGAAGACGCCCCTTAATAAGGTACATCATGAATTGAAAGCTAGGATGATAGATTTTGCTGGCTGGGAGTTACCCGTCTGGTACACTTCTATTTTGGCGGAGCATAGGGCTGTTCGCTCTGGAGCCGGTATGTTTGATGTCTCCGATATGGGCAGAGTTTGGGTAAGCGGCAGGAAAGCGGGTTCCTTTCTTGATGAGATATTGACCAAGCCCGCACAGCGGTTGGAGCTAGGTTCGTCCCAACTCTGCCTCCTGTGTTTAGAGGATGGAGGTATCCTAGATGACCTTTGGGTATATCGCCTGGGAGCTGATCGGTATTTATTAGTTTGGAACGCCAATAATGTTGAGCAAAAGCTTGACTGGCTACTTCGTTGGGCAGGGTCTGACCCTGATGTCATTATTGAAGACAGAACCCGTGATACGGTCATGCTGGCTGTCCAAGGTCCAGATGTTTCCCAACTGGAGAATCTGAAGGGCGTTTCCCATTTACCTCGCTTTGACCACACCCAAACAAGGATAGGGGATATAGACGTATTTGCCGCTAGAACAGGATACACGGGAGAGGATGGATTCGAGATAATCAGCGATGCGGCAAATGCATTACCCCTATGGGAATCGTTTATAAGACAAGGTGTGAAGCCCTGTGGCTTGGGGGCACGTGACAGCTTGCGATTGGAAGCCGGTATGCTGTTGTATGGGCAAGACCTAGATATAAGCACCAATCCTTTTGAGGCTGGGCTGGGGTGGCTAGTAGAGCTGGACAACGGCGACTTTATCGGCAAGAGCGCCCTGCTTAAGATTAAGCGTCAAGGTGTCAGGTACAAGCTTATTGGCTTTCAAATGAAAGGGCGAGAGATAGCTCGCTCAGGTTACAAAATTTTCAAATCTGCCCAAGAGGGGGGAAGGGTTACCAGTGGTGGATATGCACCAACCTTAGGTGTTAATATTGGTCTGGGTTATGTTCTCACTGAGCTAGCAACCATCGGCACTGATATAGAGATAATGATTCGCAACAAACCAGTGGCTGCTCAGGTAGTTAATAAGCAATTCTACAAAAGAGGAGCGCAAAATGAACCCCAAAGAATATAAGTACACACCGGAACATGAATGGATTTGTCCTGAGCCCGGGGATAAGGGGAGAATAGGTATTACAGATTATGCCCAATCGCAGTTGGGAGACATAGTGTTTTTAGACCTGCCAGCCCCGGGCACTCAAGTGGAACAGTCCCAAAAGATAGGTGAGATAGAATCGGTGAAGGCAGTTTCAGAATTATTCACACCGGCTAGTGGAAAGGTATTGGAAGTTAACCAACTTGCCATCGATGAACCACAGGTGGTGAATGAAGACCCTTACCGAGCTGGCTGGCTGGTTAGATTGGAATTGAGTAAGCCCTCAGAACTTGATGCCCTAATGAACAGTGATGAGTATGATGAATTGGAAGCCAGATTACGTGAAGAAAGCCCAGAATAAGTGGGAGGCAACTAATACAAATGTCATCACCTTACTTACCCAATACTGATGCTGACCGCAGGGCTATGTTGCAAGAGATTGGAGTCAGCTCGGCTGACGAGCTATTCCAGGATGTGCCCCAGAAATTCCGCAATGTCCAATTCAAACTACCGCCTCCTCTCTCTGAGCTAGAACTCAAAGAGGAGCTACGTCAGCTATCAGACCGTAATGCAAATTTGGATGATTATGCTTGTTTCCTAGGTGCTGGCTACTACAGGCACTTCATCCCCAGCGTAGTTGGTCACATCATCGGTCGCAGCGAATTCTATACTGCTTACACCCCATATCAAGCGGAGGTCAGCCAGGGTACGCTACAGACCATCTACGAGTTTCAGTCACTCGTCTGCCAACTCACTGGGATGGAGGTGAGCAATGCTGGAATGTATGATGGCAGCACAGCTACTGCTGAAGCAGCCCTAATAGCGTGCCGAATAACAAGAAGGAATAAAGTCGCAGTGCTGACCACGGTAAACCCAAGGTACTCCGAAGTGGTAGATACCTATGTTAAGGCTCACAGTATCCCTCTAGAGATGGTAGAGCCAGATTCAGTCGATCTGCCTTTAGACTGCGCCTGTTTGATAGTTCAACAGCCCAATTTCTTTGGCTATTTCGAAGACATAAAAACATATACTGGGAAGGCTCACCAAGTTGGCGCATTACTCATCGTCATAGTCGACCCAATTTCTCTGGGGATGTTCAGACCGCCGGGGGATTATGGGGCTGATATTGTTGTCGCTGAGGGTCAGGCGTTAGGCAACCCGATAAGCCTCGGGGGACCGGGGCTGGGCATCTTCGCTTGCCGCAAAGAATACCTGCGCCAGATGCCAGGCAGGATTGTGGGTAAGGCTGTGGATGTTGATGGTAAAACCGGTTATGTACTGACCATAGCAACTCGCGAACAGCATATCAGAAGGGAACGGGCTACCTCCAATATCTGTACTAATGAAGCTCTGGTGGCTCTAGCAGCAACGGTTTACCTAGCCGCCTTGGGCAAAAGCGGGCTCCGCCAGGTAGCTGAGTTATGCTACCACAAGGCTCACTATGCCGCCGAGGCAACAGGCAAGCTCAAAGGATATTCCCTCGTTTTTCAGCAACCTTTCTTTAAGGAATTTGTCGTCCGTTGCCCAACGGCACCTCAGCAGATTAACCAAGCGCTTTTCCAGAAAAGGATAATCGGTGGCTTAGACATAAGCCACATAATAGACAATGGTATGCTGCTCTGCATCACAGAGGTAAATACCAAGCGGGAGATAGACAGGTTGGTAGAAATTCTGGGAGCAATGTAGAGGGATTGAGAGATGGAACATTATTTACTTCCTGACATCGGCCGACCGGGCAAGATTGGTTGCAGTCTTCCATCTCTGGATGTAACCCCGGCAGAGTTGCCCCCCAAGGAGCTACTTCGCCAGGAGCTTGAGTTACCTGAGGTAAGTGAGGTGGAGCTGGTGAGGTATTTCACCGCCCTAAGCAAGCTCAATTATGGAGTGGACACTGGGTTTTATCCTCTGGGGAGCTGCACCATGAAATACAATCCAAAATGGCATGAGGATGTTGCCCAGCTGCCGGGCTTCGCTTCAATCCATCCCTACCAGCCGATAGGCTCTGTTCAGGGAGCACTGCAGCTTATGTTCGAGCTGCAGGAATACTTAGCCGAGATTACTGGCATGAGTGCCACTAGTTTGGCACCAATGGCAGGAGCCCAGGGTGAACTTGCCAGCATATTAATGGTAAAAGCGTATCACCACACCCGAGGGGATAAAATCCGTAACAGGATACTTATGCCAGACTCAGCTCACGGCACAAATCTGGCTACTGCCGCAATGTGTGGGTTTGAGATAAGCACTGTGCCCTCCGATGATAGAGGCAACATAGATTTGAAGAGCCTGGAATCCATGATGAATGAAGAGGTCGCCACTTTGACATTAACCATACCTACCACCCTAGGTCTATTTGACCCACAAATAGCTGAGATAAACCAACTAGTTCACCAAAGGGGAGGACTCCTGTGCGGTGATGGCGCCAACCTGAATTCTCTGCTGGGTAAGGTGAAGTTCGGAGACCTGGGCTTTGATTGTGTCCAGTTGAATCTCCATAAAACCTTCAGCACCCCCCACGGCGGTGGCGGGCCGGGGTCGGGGCCCGTCTGTGTCAAATCAAATTTGGCTGACTTTTTACCTTCGCCTTTAGTAGCTAAGAATGGAAAGGATTACACCTTCACCTCTCCAACTAAGTCTATAGGCAGTCTGGGGGCTGCCTACGGAAACTTTGGCGTGATGGTCAAGGCTTACGCTTATATACGTTCTCTTGGTGCAGAAGGGCTTAAGGAGGTCAGTGAGAACGCTGTCATAAATGCCAACTACATCAAGGAGAAGCTAAAAGCATATTATCACCTACCCTATGACCGTGTGTGCATGCACGAGGTGGTGTTTTCGGGGAAAAGGCAAAAGGCAAAAGGGGTTAAGACACTAGATATTGCTAAGCGTTTGCTTGATTACGGTTTTCATCCCCCTACCGTCTATTTCCCCCTAGTGGTTGAGGAAGCCATCATGCTCGAGCCTACCGAGACGGAGAGCAAAGAGACACTGGACGCCTTCATCGACGCTATGAAAGAAATAGTTAGAGATGCAGATGAAAACCCTGAAATCTTGCACACCGCCCCCCATAACACACCCATTAGGCGGCTGGATGAAGCCACAGCCGCCAGAAATCCAGACCTACGCTGGGAGATGGGGAAAACATAAAAGCTGAGGAGCCAAAGTGGCTGTGGTTGAGGAGGTAGCCGTTGGCATCAAACAGGCTTTTATGATATCCTGAAGCAGCGAAATGGCATCGACATTTACTTACAGCTGCTGGACACTCACCTTGAGGTGACCATACCTCGGACCCAATATAATTGCAGGGTCAATTTTTCTTGACACGAGTGCAGCACCACACGAAAGCGGGAGGTAAAACTATGAACAGAAGGGACAAGCTTTTGGAAATCGTAGGGAGTGAGAACTTCTCAGATGACCCTAAAGCTCTAGACACATATTCTAAGGACTTCAGTCTCGTACCCTCGGGAGTGCCGGATTATGCGGTGAAGCCAAAAGATGCCCAAGAAGTTCAAAAGGTCATCAAATTTGCCAACGAGCATTTGCTCCCCGTGGTGCCGATTAGCTCGCGGGTGCACTTTCATGGAGCTACCATTCCCAAGCAGGGCGGTATCGTCCTGGACCTGACCAGAATGAACCGGATTCTAGAAGTCGATGAGCTTAACAGAAGGGTGAGGATGGAAGCTGGGGTAACCTGGGAACAAATCACCAGCCATTTGGAGAAAAAAGGCTTCAGAATAATGATGCCGCTACTACCCCACCCTCAGCGCTCAGCAGTCACCGACCATCTGGAGAGAGAAGTCATTACCAATACCGTATATGACTACGGTGAACCCCTTCAAAGTATGGAAGTGGTCTGGCCCACCGGAGAAATCTTCAGGACTGGTTCCGCCAGTGTAGCCGGCTACCCCGATTCCCCATCCAAGGGGGCTAACCCCTCAGGACCGGGCATAGATTTTTACCGCTTTCTCCAGGGTGCTCAGGGGACTATGGGGGTGGTAACCTGGGCTAACCTGAAGATTGAATACCCGCCCAAGATGGACAAGATATTTCTGGCCCCGATTCAAGACCTCAGCCGCGTTATGGAATTCCTGTACAGGATTCTGAGGCTGAGGATAGGTCAGGAGTGCCTCCTGCTGAACAATGTCAACCTGGCGACGATAATGGCTGAGGACTGGCCCAAGGATTTCTTGAGGTTACGGGCATCCTTACCACCCTGGACTCTCATTCTGGTAATAAGCGGACACCAGAGACACCCTGAGGGAAAGCTCCAGTATGAGGAAGAAGCTCTTAATAAGGTTATTAAGAATGAGTTCTCAAAAATTCCCCTCGCCGATAGTCTCCCTGGACTTCCCGGCCTGGGGAAGAAACTGTTACCAATGCTTCGTAAACCTTGGCCTAGGGAAGTAACCTATTGGAAGAACCGCTACAAAGGTGGCTGCCAGAGCCTTTTCTTCATCACCAAGCCAGCTCTGGCGCCAAAATTCATCAATAAGGTGGAGGAAATAGCCACCAAGCACGGCTACCCTGTAAGCGACATTGGCGGTTATATCCAGCCCATAGAGCATAACCGGGCCTGTCATTTGGAATTCAACTTCTTCTACGACCCGGCTAGCCGCCCTGAAACGGAACGAGTTCAGAAATTATACAGTGAAGCTGCCAAAGCCCTGCTTAACGAAGGAGCTCTTTTTACCCGACCCTATGGCAAACTGGCAAAACTGGTATATGATAGAGCCGACGGATATGCGACGACACTAAAAAGGGTGAAAAAGCTCTTCGACCCCAACAATATTATGAACCCTGGGAATTTGTGCTTCTAGGGAGGATAAAGATGCTCAAAGGCAAAGTGAGTCTGGATGTAACGCAATTAGATAATTTCGAATATGATATGAGCAAGTGTATCAAGTGTAAGGGATGCACCTGGGTCGACCACATATACATGCCAGGGGTAACTTTTAGCACCAGATGTCCCAGCGCCACCAGGTACTTGTTTGATTCATACGGTGCCTACGGGAAGATGAGAATCGGGCTGGCTATGCTTGAGGGAAGAATGGATTACTCGGATAAACTTCTGGAGGTACTTTATGCCTGCACTCTGTGCGGTGCCTGCGATGTGGGCTGTAAGCGGAACCTTGACCTGGAAATAGAGCTTACCCTTGAGGCACTCAGAATAAAGGCGGTAAAAGATGGCAAAGGCCCCATGCCTCAACATAAAAAGGTAGCCCAGGATATATTGACCAAGCACAATCGCTTCGGTGCTCCCCACCAGAACCGGGGAAAGTGGCTTCCTGCGAGTATAAAGCCTTCGCCCAAAGCCGATGTGCTTTACTTCGTCGGTTGCTCGGCTTCTTATAAAAGCCCGGAGATAGCCCAGGCAACGGTGAAAATACTGAATGCCGCCGGCACTCCGTTTATGCTACTAGCCGATGAATGGTGCTGCGGCAATATGCTCTATTCGGTGGGCATGATAGACGAGGCAAGGGAGTTAGCCAAGCGCAATATTGAAGCCGTTAAGCAAAGCGGCGCTAAAACCCTTCTCCTCAGCTGCGCCGAGGGCTACCGGATGTGGAAGGTGGACTACCCCAAGATGCTCAATATCTCCACCGCCGACTTGGGGTTCAAGGTGGTGCATCTGGTAGAGTTGGTGGATGAACTAATCAAGAAAGGCGCTCTCAAGCTTACCAAACGAGTTAATTTGCGCTTGACCTACCACGATTCTTGCAGCCTGAGCCGCTTGAGCGAGCCCTGGGTGCCCTGGCAGGGGGAACGTGGAGAGTGGGGAATGGTGAGCCCAACCCTGGAGCGGAGGCGCGGCACTAATGGCGTTTACCAGCCGCCCAGGGATATCCTGAAAGCCATCCCCGGCGTGGAGCTGGTAGAAATGATTAGAATGAGAGAAAATGCCTTTTGTTGCGGCGCTGGTCGGGGCACTAAAGAAGCCTTCCCCGATTTCGCTTCATGGGCGGCAGGGCAAAGGTTGGAAGAGGTAAAAGCAGTAGGTGCTGAAGCTATCGTCGCCGCCTGTCCCTGGTGCAAGGATAATTTCGCTCAAGCTGTTAGCAAGAATGGTGAAAAGTTAAAGGTGTTTGATATTTCCGAACTCATCCTAGCGGCAATCTAGAGGCTAAGGAGGGTAAATTATGGCTATATCTAAAGAGGCATATAAAGAGCTGGAAGCTATTGTCGGCAGTGAGTATATTTCGGCTGACCCGGTAGTTTGCGAAGGTTACCGGGCGGGACCGGGAGGATACGAATGTGGCCTGGGATATGAGAGAGTAATGACCAAGATACCGGGCTGTGTCATTATGCCGCGGACTACAGAAGAGGTCCAGAAAATAGTGCGCTTGTGCAACCGCTATAAACTTCCCTATGTTCCCTATAGCACCGGATGGTATGGTCCCCGTTCTCACTGCCATGTTGCTGACGAGTTACTTATTGACCTGAAGAGGATGAAAGATTTCGAGATTGACGAGGAGCATCTTTATGCTGTCGTTGGCCCCGGGATTATTTATTCGCAACTCCAGGAAGAGGCGATGAGGAGGGGCATGTATATTGTTATTGGGGGTGGCGGAGCACAAGTGTCTGCTATCGCCAACATGATAGGTGATGGATGGTCACCCCTTAGCTACCGAATTGGTCTGCCCCACCGGCGAATATTAGGGACTGAGCTTGTCTTGCCTGACGGCGAACTAGTCCAGATGGGTTCGCTGGCTCTGCAGGATGACCCCTTCTGGGGTGAAGGGCTGGGACCAGACCTTCGCGGATTACTGCGAGGTTTTACCGGGCTAAGAGGATGTCTCGGAATCGTAACCAAAATGGCTATAAAGCTCATGCCATTCCAACCCGAAAGACTTAAACCGACAGGCATTTCGCCAAATACCACCCTCCAGCTCCCCACCAGTAGAGTAAAGTGGATAAACTTCACCATGCCCAGCCAGGATGCCATGAGAGATGCGATGTTTGAGATGGCAAAGGCAGAGATAGGGGGTGGGGTGACCAAGGTGCCCATATTCTGGCGGGCAATTGCCAAGGCAAGGTCAAAAGAGGAATTCTGGGAGCTCTGGTCAAAGGAAAGCGAAGAGACAATCAGTAACTTTCATGTTCTACGCGTATTGCTCATAGGTTTTGCTTCCGAGGAGCAGCTTGAATATGAGGAGCGGGTATTGATGGACATCATAAAAGAGCTTGGAGGCGAGGCTCGCCGCACCCGACCATCGGATGAATCCTGGATTAAGAACGCAGACTCAGCCGGGATGTGGCTGATGTGCGGTGGATATGTCTCCGTGGATTATGTCATAGAGACGGTTGAGCATGCCATACCCCATGGAGAAAACTATGCCAAGCTGAAGAGGAATTTCACGCCACCGCTTATGCCCGACTATGGTGACCCCGGTTGGTTCCAGAGCTTTGAGCTAGGTCACCAGGGCTACTCTGAGTTCCTTGTCTACTGGGACCCGGATGAAAATACCGATGGGGTTGACCGCTTCTACCTGGAAACATCGAAGGAAAACATAAGAAAACGCTTTTATACCGCGCTTTTGGGTCCGCACCAGCCACTTTACTTGACTGGACCAGCATATGGACCAAATTACCATAAATGGCTGTTGGCGGTAAAGAACGAATTTGACCCGCAGTTTATTTGTCACCCACCAGTGCCCCTAGCCCATGACCAATTCGTGGAACGGGCTGAGTGGATGAAGCCGTTAAAGGACTGGGAGGGACCAGAAATTGCACCCAAACTATAATTCTGCTAATGTAAGGGGACTGAGGTATTCTACCAGAAATCTTGCGTAGTTACGGGCGGTATGTGAAAATAAAGCGCGGGAAAGCAAGAAGAGAAATGGTCTAATGGCCAAGACTAGAATGATATGCCCCTTTTCAGGTGAATTATGTAAGGAGTGTCCCGTATATAGAGGAAGACATTATTTTTTGTGTTTCTGCGAAAAATATCGTGGGTATTTGAGTGAACCGGGAGTAGCACCTGCTATATCAAGGACAGGCTCCAATGGTAAGTTTGAGATGCCGTCTGTAATCCCGCCGGTCGGTGCTATAGACCCATTTACCATAGCCCTCAAAGAGAACAAAAAGGAGGTCTGATTCAAATGTTAATTGAGGGGAAGTTTACCTTGAAAGCACCTATTCAACAGGTGTGGGATTTTCTACTTGAGCCAGGCACACTGGCTTCTTGTATTCCCGGCGCTGAAAAAGTGGAAGCTATCGATGACAAGACCTATGAAAGTGTAGTCAAACAGAAGGTTGGACCAATATCAGTAAAGCTCAAGTTCACCACCACTATAACCGAGACAGACCCACCAAGACATCTGAAAGCAGTGGGTAGAGGTGCGGACATAGCCAAGGCGGGTATCTTCACTCAGGAGACCACTGTTGACCTAACCGAAATCTCAAAGGATGAGGTAGAGGTATCATACGCCTCCAATGTAAGTTTAGTAGGTCGGCTGGCTACCTTCGGGGAAAGGATAATGCGAGCCAAAGCCAAGAAAGTGGGAGAGGAGTTTACCAAAAATTTGCAAGAGAAACTGAAGAGTCGAACAGCTGAGTAGGATAAATATAGGAAAGGGAAGCTGGTAACGACTAGACCGATAAAGTCAAGGAGGTCAGGCGAGAATGATAACAGATTTTGAATACTTTGCTCCCAAGACACTTAAAGAAGCCCTCACCTTACTAGACAAGTACGGAGATGAGTGCAAGGTAATTGCCGGCGGGCAATCTCTGCTAATCTTGATGAGGCAGGGGTTGGTCGCCCCCCAGTATCTAATCGATATCAAGGGCATATCTGAGCTAAGCTACATTAAATCCGAGGGTAAACAAGGGCTGAGAATTGGTGCCCTAACCACACACCGAACCATAGAAAAATCGCCAGTGTTCCGAGACAAGCTCGGTGTACTCACCGAGATGGAAAACCGGCTAGCCTCAATTCAGACCCGTAACTGGGGCACCATAGGGGGCAATATTTGCCATGCCGACCCGGCTGGAGACCCGGCACCGGTGCTAATGGCGTTAAACGCTACCTTAAGAATGGCTAGTCTGAAAGGTGACAGAACAATGGCAGTTGAAGATTTCTCCCTGGATTACTTTGAGACGGCACTGGAGCCTGGCGAACTGCTTACCGAGATTGTGATACCTCCAGTCCCTCCCCACACCGGCACTGCCTACACCAAATTCAACGTGATAGAAAGTGACCTAGCCACAGTGGGAGTTGCCGTATCAATTACTCTAGATTCAGGCGATGGTATTTGCCAAGATGTCCGGATAGCACTGGGTGCCTCAGCGCCAACCCCGATACGGGCAAAACAGGCAGAGGCAGTGCTAAGAGGTAAAAAGATTACCGATGTGCTACTCAAGGAAGCCGGGGAGATAGCCTCCACTGAGGCTGAACCGATATCCGATATCTATGCTTCAGAGGAGTACCGGCGGGAGCTGGTGGAGGTTCTGGTTAAGCGAGTAGGCAAGGAAGCCTTAGCCAGGGCGAAGCAGGCTTAAGAGGGAGGTTTGATAAGATGAAAAAAGAGCTAAGATTGACAGTGAATGGTCAGCCGTATGAGCTTTATATAAAACCCAAAACCCTTCTGGCGGAGGTTTTGAGAGACAAGTTAGGGTTGACCGGAACCAAAAGGGGCTGTAGCAGCAGTTCTTGCGGGGCGTGTACGGTAATGCTCAATGGCATGGCAGTTAAGTCATGCTCAGTACTAGCACTTCAGGCAGATGGAGGGGAGTTGCTGACTGTTGAGGGTCTCGCCAGTGGGGCTGAGCTGCATCCCCTGCAGAAAGCCTTCCTCGACCACGGTGCTTTTCAGTGCGGCTTCTGTACCCCGGGGATGCTGATGTCGGCTAAGGTCTTGTTAGATGAGAACCCTAACCCAACCAAGGAGCAGATAAAAGAAGGTATTGATGGCAACATCTGCCGCTGCACCGGCTATAACAGTATTATCCGCGCCGTAACCGCTGTGGTTAAGGGTGAGTATAAGGAGGAGAAATGAGCAAATACTCAGTAATCGGTACGCGGGTACATAGGGTCGATGGACCAGAAAAAGTAACCGGTAGCGCCAAATATACCTTCGACATAGTCCTGCCCAATATGCTCTATGGGAAAATCCTGAGAAGTCCTCACCCCCATGCCAAGATACTTAACATTGATACCAGCCAGGCGGAAAAGCTGATTGGGGTAAAGGCGGTAGTCACCGGAAAGGATACGCTGGGACGCAAACAGGGCATCTGGCGGCGCTTCCCCGAACTCTGTGATGAGGAAATTCTCTGCCGTACTAAGGTTCGCTATATCGGCGACCCGGTGGCAGCAGTAGCCGCTATCGATGAAGACACTGCTGAGGAGGCACTGGACTTAATTGAGGTTGAATATGAGCTGCTACCGGCAGTATTTGACCCCCTGGAAGCAATTAAGGAGGATGCACCTCAGATTCACGATGGTGTTGAACTTAATATTAATGTCACCCGTCATATTGAGTGGGGCGATGTTGATGAGGCGTTTAAGAAGTGCGACCATATTCGTGAAGACCAGTTCAAATGCTCATCACAAGCCCATGTCTGCATGGAGACCCACGATGCTGTAGCCAGCTTTGGCTACGATGGCAAGCTTACAGTGTGGACTTCAACCCAATCTTCCTACTACATTCAAAGGTTGCTGGCTGACATGCTCGGCTTGAGAGAAGGTGATATAAGGGTAATAAAACCTCCCACTGGAGGCGGCTTCGGCAGCAAGTTTGAGCTAGATTCTGCCCAGTTCTGCGCTTCCGTGTTGTCCATGAAGTTATGCCAGCCGGTAAAGATAGTTCTTACCCGAGAAGAGGAGTTCACTGCTACCAAGCGACGAACCCCTATGTACTATTATCTCAGGCTCGGCGCTAAGAAAGACGGCACCCTGCTGGCTAAAGAAGTCAGGGTCATTACCGAGGGCGGCGCCTATACTGCTATGGGAGCTACGGCGCTCTACCTGACTGGTTTCTTTTCATCATTCCCCTATAAATATCCTAACTACCGGTATGACGGCTATCGGGTCTATACCAATACGGCAACGACATCAGCCATGCGTGGCTTCGGCGCCCCCCAGTCAACATTTGTTGGCGAATCTCAGCTAGACATGATGGCTGAAGACCTGGGGATAGACCCAATTGAAATCAGACGCAAGAATGGAATGACACCCGATTACGAGGTTCCAGGGCAGGCCTTTATCCAGAGCTGCGGGCTGCACCAGTGTCTGGACAAGATTAAGGAACACATTAAGGAGCGAGGTAAGCTACCTCCCAACCACGGTATAGGCGTAGCCGCCTACGGCTTTATGTCCGGCGGTATCTTTAACTGGTTTGATACCCCTTATGCTTTCTCAGCAGCTTTAGTCAGGATAAATATTGATGGTAAAGTAGACCTCTTTACCGGCGCCTGTGATATTGGCCAGGGCTCTGACACCACGCTGAGCATGATTTGTGCCGAGGAGCTGGGGGTGAAACTTGAGGATATCAGGATATTCTCTGGCGATACTGGCGTCTGCCCCCCTGACCTTGGTGCCTGGGGCAGCCGCGAGACCCTGATGAACGGCAACGCCGTTAAAAGGGCAGCCGCCGATGCCAAGCAGCAGCTCCTGGAGTTCGCCGCCGCCAAGATGGGACCCAACATTGTTTATGACTTTGATATCAAAGACCAATGGGTTCACCTGGTCGACCGTCCGGAGAGGGGCGTCTCTTACTTTGACATCGTTAAAGAGGCGATAAGGGGTAATGACGGCGAGGCTATCATCGGGCGGGGACACTATACCCCCCACCGCAAGGGTATGATATCTCCCGCCTACAGCTTTGGTGTCCAGGCTGCCGAGGTAGAGGTAGATACCGAAACTGGCAAATATAAGCTGATAAATGTAACCACTGCTCACGAGAGCGGCACGGTAATCAATCCCGTAGGCATTGAAGGACAGCTAGAGGGAGCAATAATGATGGCTGGAGGCTATGGCTTCTGTGAAGACCAGCCAATGGATGAGGGCAAGATACTCAACCCATCGATTGCCGATTACAAGCTTATCCGCTCCCTGGATATGCCGGAGACCAAGATTTTAGAGATTGACACTTATGAGCCCGAGGGACCGTTTGGCGCCAAGGAGGCTGGTGAAGGACTGACTAATCCCACCGCTGGCGCCATAGGCAATGCGGTATATAAAGCAGTCGGTGTGAGAATAAATGATTTGCCCATAACCCCAGAGAAGGTTCTCAGAGCACTAAAGGAGAAGGGGAAACAAGGGAAGTAGAATCATTGATGTAAATTAGGCGGGAGGTCAGCGATGAGTTATCACTGCCCGGTTTGCAATAAAGTTTCAAGCAGCGCTATGGACCTCGCCCGACATATGATTGGACGGGGAGATAAAGTGCATAGAGACTGGATTAACGCTAGAGGTTTTAAGTTCTCGGAGTTGCTTGCCTTGCAATTCAAGTCCTTTGGTGGTGAGGGTTATAAAGCCCTGGCTGAGGTGCTAGAGAAAGAGACCAAGGTAGAAGATTAGGCAAACAACAACTTTAGAACACACAGCCATTAGGGTTGAGTTCTACCGGTGACTACCTATCATCTCATCCAGCCATTCCACCGCCAGTTGGGCAAACTTGGGGTCACTGATATGGCATTCCACCTCTTTGAGCGATACCTCTGTGGGTAACAACCTTTTCAAGGCATCTACAAAAAAATGGTCTATGCGTGGGTCAAAGAGGGCTGCACCTGCTTTGTCTACCTCAGACCAGCCTCCTAATGGAATCAATACGCCAACTGGACCATGGGGATTGGCTAACCTCTGTGCCATGGTCATCACTATCCTCTCTAATTCCTCTTCGGATGTCCGAACTGCCACCCGGATATCATGGTGATGAAGCCTACGCCCCTTCAACTTACCTAGGACATCCTCAATAGAGTTGAAGACGATGCAATCTAACCCCCCTGGAGCCACAATGATAGGCATACCTCTTCTTGCTGATAGTGGTTGTGATATTGTGGAGCTGGGGATACCCTTCTCTGACCCCCTGGCTGATGGTGCCACCATACAAAAGTCTAGTTTTTACGCTCTGGAGAATGGGGTTACTCCCCAGCTTTGCCCTGAGGTGGCCAAGCAGTTAAGGGATAAGGTCGATATACCGCTGGTTTTTATGACCTATTTTAATCCAGTGTTTAGCTATGGTCTTGAAGAATTTTGCAGTGCCTGCACTCAGTCTGGCATTGATGGCTTAATCATCCCTGACTTACCCCCAGAGGAAGGCTTAGAGCTGGAGGCCACCATCCAAAGGCAAGGGCTTGACCTCATTTACCTCCTGGCTCCGACCAGCACTGAAGAGCGCATCAGGCTGGTAGCTGAAAGGTCTCGGGGGTTTATATACCTGGTTTCAGTGACTGGGGTTACCGGGGTAAGGGACAGACTACCTACTGATTTGGAAGCATTTGTGACCAGAGTGAGGAAAGTAGTCACGCAGCCGCTCTGTGTTGGCTTCGGCATATCTACCCCGGAGCAGGCAAGGCGAGTAGCCCGGATTGCTGACGGAGTGATTGTGGGCAGTCGGATAATTCAGCTTATGGAGGCTGAGGATAACTTCATATCGCTGGTTAGCAATTTCATAAAAGGGTTAAGGCACGCTCTTGACGAGCCGCCTGAGATTGTTGTGTGAGAAAGGGCTCTTCCCCGTTTCGCCGATGTTTCTGTCGAAGCAGAGAGCGAGAGAGGTACTTAGATATGAACCGGAGATCGTCGCCTCCGGTTTGCTGACAGCGACGCCGACCTGGACATTCAGCTCTTCTACTCGGCAGGGACAGGTGGGGAGCCGGGAATTGTTCCTGCTGGTCAAGAAACCGAAGGATGCAACCGTACAGGCTCGTTTCACGGTCGGAGCTGAGGTGGATACCAAATTCGGGCTGGTGCCGGTGAAACGCTACCGGGAAGACGACTTCGTAGACAAGTCCTATCCGCTGATACTATAGATTGCCTTCGAAGCGAGCAATGCGAATACCCCGAGCAGAGCCTTCTATCGGGCTCAACAGGCCAGACTTTAAGCAGATGATTGCCACAGCTCGGCGAAAGGCTCCACCCTTTGAAGCCATTCTGGTTTGGAAACTCTCAAGATTTGCCCGGAACAGGGAGGGCTCCATTATCTACAAGTCGCTACTCAGAAAGCAGGGCATTCAGGTAATATCCATCAGCGAGCCTGTGGAGGCTACTCAAAGGTATCATCGATGTACGCGAGTTTGACTACTGGGCACTAAGTAATCGTAGACGGAGAAAGGTAAATGGGAAAATGAACATCACATAAGCCAGCACATAAAAGGAGCAGAAATATCCACTGTAGATGCCAAGAAGAGTGATAAGTTTGATAAGTTTTGGGTCTTGCCCTCCAAATCGGCCAAGCACTGCACATGGTGGGCGATACTGGACTTGAACCAGTGACCTCTTGCGTGTGAAGCAAGCGCTCTAACCGCTGAGCTAACCGCCCAAAATCATATCTACCCTGTCCCCAAGTTCCGGTGAAAATCAGCCGAAGCAAGAGGTCTTTTCCCACACTTTATCATCACAACCTCTCGCTTCCCCCGTGAATGATATTATATCGCCGTGGCATCATGCAGTCAAACATGTGTGCCCAGCTTCATCCTGCTTGTAAGTGAGAAGCATACAATATATGCCAGTTGTTGCATTTGGAATAAGGGGGTTTTACTAGGGGTGAGAGGATTAAGATAAGTCGGGCAGCTTTGTTATCTATGACATATTATGGACAATCATGCATGGTGAACTGAAACACCTACTCAAAAAGCAGGGATGTTACTTGTCCGATTACAGGTCAAAATCCTTCCTGCAATACCTTCGCTAACTCTTCCTCGCTTAATGTTGCTATTCCCAGCTCCTCAAGTAAGGAAGTGCCCCAAGTGGCTTCGGTCAATGTTTCCCCCACTCAGTATGCAAACGACTTCAGAACCACTGGGGATATTGGCGCTTCCGAAAAGAAGAGCTGCAAATGAGGCTGCTCCCGCTGGTTCTGTCAGAATTTTACACCGTTCCAAGAGCAAGCATATGGCTTCTATCATATCGTCGTCTGAAACCAGAACGACTTCATCAACATACTTCTGTACCAAAGCCAAATTGAGCTCGCCAACAAATGGAGGGGATAAGCCATCGGCAATAGTGTCTATTTTATCCAAACGAACAACCTTCTTCTGCTGGAGGCTTCGCCACATGCCTGGGGCACCAGTGGGTTCAACACCAACAATTTTGACCTTTGGCTTCTTCAACTTAATAGCGGTGGCGATTCCTGAAATCAAACCGCCGCCGCCAATGGGGACGAAAACAGCATCAACCTCCGGCAAGTCCTCCAGGATTTCCAGCCCTATCGTCCCATGACCAGCCACCATATGGGGGTCATCAAAGGGGTGAACCATGGTTAAATTGCGTTCCTTTTGAATCTCCAAGCAGGTGGTAAAGAGGTCGCCATCGGTAAGAACCACCTCGGCACCATAGCCCTTGGTGGCACTAACCTTGTTAGGACGAGTTGTATCAGCCATCACCACCGTAGCTGGGCTGCCAAACAAAGAAGCGGCATAGGCGAAACCTTGGGCGTGGTTTCCGGAAGACATAGTGATAACCCCCCTCTCCCTCTCCTCCTCCGATAAGTGATATAGTTTATTTATGGACCCTCTAGGCTTAAAAGAGCCTGTCTTCTGAAAGACCTCTGCCTTGAAATGAAGACGTACATTAGTACGTCTTCCTAGGCTCATAGAGGACATCAAAGGCGTTCTATGAACATCGCCGGCTATGATTTGCCGGGCACTAATGATATCACTTAGTTTAATCATACAGTTGCGGTCAGCTCCTGCCTCCAGAATTTCGCCAGCTCTGTTAAGCTACTCCTGTGTGATAGCCTATAGTATATAGCCAGCATGCCCTTGTCAAGGACTGCAGGCTCGGTTACATTCAAAAGTTGGTCAATTTTTCAGCTCAATGGAAGCGAGCGATTGACAGGGGTCATATTGAAGCCTATTATTAAATAAACTTTGTGGGGTAAAAATCCCCGGTTAATAAAACGGAATGAAATATAATAAAATTTGCTGCATTCTGGCATTAAGCATTATCCTTGCCCTGCTGGTACCGGTATCTGCTACCCCCGCCCACGCCGCCGGCGGGTCTATTGCTCTCTACCCCGACGAGGGCGAAATCGGCGACAGGATTGAAATCGATGGCTGGGATTTCAACGCCAATAAGCGAGTCTTTATCTATTTCTCCAGTGATAAAGCCGACGAGGGTGATGAAATCGGCGACCAAGTCACTGCCTACAAACAAGTAGCGGTAGCTTTTACTGATGCCGATGGTGATTTCACCCGCTCCTACGAGTTTGATGTGCCTGATGAACTCACCGGTGGTGAACATAGGGAAGATGTGCATGGTGGCGAATATTATGTCTACGCCACTTATTACCGCAGCAAATGCATAATAGAAGTTGATAGATTTACCGTAATCAATGGTGAAATTGAGCTAGACCCTAAACAGGGCACGATAGGTACCGAGGTCCAGATTAGCGGTGAAGGTCTTCGCAATAACCAACAAATCGCCGTTACCTATGATGGGGATAATGTTGCCATAGTAAGTGGTGATAGCCAAACCGATGGCAATGGCGAATTTACCTGCACCATTATTATCCCAGAGAGCACTGCTGGTAGTCATACCATAACCGTCAGTGATGTGTCCGGCAATAAGCCCGAGGCTGAGTTCAGCGTGGAACCCGAAATAACCATAGAGCCAACCAAACAGGCAGTAGGTGAAGCGGTGAATGTCAGCGGCACCGGGTTTGGCAAGAGGGAGGTTGTAACCATCACCTTTGATGGCGATGAGATTCCCACTACGCCAATGCCCATACAGACCAATCACTATGGTAGCTTCGATGGTAGCTTCCTCGTACCTTTCCAGGGTAGCTATGGCGCCAGGGAAGTAGAAGCTAGTGATGGTAGCCGCAATAAGGCTGAAGCCCAATTGGCTATTTTGGGTGGCATTAGTCTAAGCCCAATCACCAGCCCGACTTCGCCCGGTCATGTTGACATGGAGCTTATCATCCGTGGCGCTGGTTTCATAGCCAACGCTATGGTTACCATCACTTATAGCAATAATGATGAGACCATCCCTGTAGCTACAGTCCCCGCTGATGCTAACGGAAGTTTCTCGGTAAACTTTACTATCCCGCCTAGCGTGGCTGGAAGCTATGCTATAACCGCCACTGATGGCACCAGCACGGCAACATCCACCTTTACTATGGAATCACAAGCACCACCGATGCCAGTGCCGCTGCTACCAAAAGTTACCAGCACAGCAGAGGCAGAGGCATACTTTAATTGGGAAGATGTTACTGACCCCAGTGGTGTGAGCTATACCCTTCAGATTGCCTCTGATGCTGATTTCACTACCATAGTGCTGGAGAAGGAAGGCTTGTCCCACTCGGAATATACTGTGGCTGAAGAGGAGAAGCTAGAGTCAACCGAAAAGGAAGCTCCCTACTACTGGAGGGTAAAGGCAGTAGATGGTGCCTCCAATGAGAGTGAGTGGACATATCCAAGATTATTCTACGTTGGCTTTTCCTGGACTTCAATACCTGATTGGGTTTGGTATACCTTTTATGGGCTCGGCGTATTGCTACTCGGTATCCTTGGCTTCTGGGTGCGGAGAAGAAGCGCCAAGTAAAAATTATGCTAGTCTGAAGATAAAGAGATATCAAACATCACTTTATCCCTTAGATATAGTTATTCTGCTTTTAGCGTAACCTGAATTTTATCGCCTTTCCTAACCACCTGTTCTACGGCTGGCATTTCTCCCAGGATACGAAGTAAAGGGATAGGCTTCTCTGCGGATACAACAATCTTGTTGCCTTCACCTACCGAACCCCCAACTAATACCAAACGCAGGTTTTCAACCTGGCGTAAATCTTTTTCTAAATTCTCCATCTGGCCTAAATCTATTGGCAGCACTATCGTCAGTTCCATCACTCCCTCATAAAGCCCAGCACCTACTCCCGGCTCGGCTGCCTCTTTAGCCTTCTCCTCAGCTCGTTTGGCTTCCTTTTTAGCCTTCTCCTCAGCTTTCCTCTTTGCTCTCTCTTTAGCTGCCAGCTCGGCTTCCTTCTTTGCCTTCTCTTTAGCTCGTTTGGCTTCCTTTTTAGCCTTCTCCTCAGCTTTCCTCTTCGCTCTCTCTTTAGCTGCCAGCTCGGCTTCCTTCTTTGCCTTCTCTTTAGCTCGTTTGGCTTCCTTTTTAGCCTCTTCGGCCTCCCTCTTTGCTCTCTCCTTAGCTGCTAGCTCAGCTTCCTTTTTAGCCTCTTCGGCCTCCCTCTTTGCTCTCTCCTTAGCTGCTAGCTCAGCTTCCTTTCTAGCTCTCTCCTCAGCTCGTTTGGCTTCCTGAGCCTCCTCAGCTTTCCTCTTTGCTCTCTCTTTAGCTGCCAGCTCGGCTTCTTTCTTGGCCTTCTCCTTAGCTTCCCTCTCCGCCCTTTGTCCCCTAACCAGTCTAGCCCTCTCCTTAGCTCGCTCGGCTTCCTTTTTAGCCTTCTCCTCAGCTTTCCTCTTTGCCCTTTGTCCCCTAACTGGTCTACCCCTCATTATGGGGTAGCCGCACCATTGGCAAAAGTCGCCTTTAGTTTTTTGACTACAATTAGGACATCTTACCATTTTGCACCCAGCTTGCTTTAAATCTAGTTGCCATTACCACAAATAGTGCTAAACCAACGCCCTATAGTAAAAAGACTATTCCACTCGTTCGTCAGTATAGAGACTGGTAAAAGCCTTGTCAATCACTACTGATAACTTATTTCCACCCAACTTTTCACTAAACTTCCTCTCTCCATAAAGTTGTAATTACACTCTCCATAGGCAAGCATTTATCCTAACTTATCACAATTTACTAGGACTTTTTTCCTATGACTATTCGCTACTCAAATTGACCCATTTGGGTGATTGTGCTGAGAAGTAAGATAAGGTATAGTAGTAAGATGTAAGTTTAAGGTAGTCTAATGGAGGAAGTAAGGTATGGCAAATCCTAAACAGATTGACCCTATGCTGACGACAAGCGATGTAGCTCGCCTTCTCAATGTACATATTAACACAGTAAGGCGGTGGAGTAATCAGGGAATAATAAAGACATACCGCATCGGCTCCCGGGGTGACCGGAGATTTCGACAGGAGGATATTACCAGCTTTCTTTTTCAACAATCAAGAATAGCAGAAGTAAGTGAAGAGGAACCCTCCTTTGACAGACCAAGCTCTAGAGGTGGTAATAAGTTATTAGCCGACTACAAGGTGTAAGGCTTAATCAGGAGGTGACTGAGTGGATAAAATCACGGTGATGATAATTGATGAGCAGGAATTTTTCAGAGCTGGTGTGCGCCAGGCACTGTCTCAACAATCTGACTTCAAAATATTAGACTGTGACCCAGCTCATGAGCCATTAGAGCTGATTGAAGCCAATCTCCCCGATGTTGCCCTATTAGGCTCTGACCTTGCTACTCTCAGCGGGCTTGAACTGGGTAGAAAAATTGCACGACTCTACCCAAATACTAAAGTAATAATGCTAAGCCCCAACCCTAATGACGAGGAGCTTTTCGAGGTTATTAAAACCGCAGCCGTAGCCTGCTTGAATAAGAAGGCCACTGCCGAAGAGCTAGTTAGCACTATAAGACGAGCCCATAATGGTGAATACCCCATAAATGAAAGCCTGATAACTAGACCCACAGTTGCCAAGCATGTATTAAAGCAATTTCAAGATATAGCATCAATAGGAAAAGCTATGGAAGCCGTAGCTGCACCCCTCACCCGCAGGGAGACACAGATTCTAAACTACATTGCCGAGGGCAACTCAAACAAGCAAATCGCCTATATCCTAGAAATCAGTGAGCAAACAATCAAGAACCATGTTAGCTCCATTCTTCGTAAACTAAATGCTAATGATAGAGCCCATGCTGTTGCCCTAGCCATGCGCAATGGCTGGCTTCTATCAGGGGAAAAACCATGATAGATATTTCAGCAAGCTTTTAATGAAACTTAAACGCCAGTTTTACGGACAGTTAATTCCGGTAGTCTAAGATTAAGGATGGATAACTTAAGTAAAGAAGAGATGAATTGTAGCACCGGTAACGTTATAGGCTTTCGTCAATTAGCGAATTATTATACTTTATGTAACCTTATCCCAGTGGCTGAGGGAGAAGAGTAAAGTGCGTCAATTGGAAATCGGTCCGGAACTAAGGGCTCAGGTTAAGGAATACCTGGAGAAGCAAGGCTATGAGATAACCGAGGGGGCTAAACTCCTTGGGAAGTCAGGGATTGAGCATACCTTTGATATGCTGGCTCAAAAGGCTGACGGCTTTACCACCTACACTATTGCTATCTGCACCGCTGCTGGAGGAAATAGTGAGGCAGAGGCAGCCACTGTCTTCAGCTTTGCCAATAGAGCCTACGATGCCAACATTCAGGAGAGGGTCCTTATTGCCATCCCTGGGCTTGGTGAGGAGGCAAAAGCGTTGGCTCAAAAGCAGAGAATAAAGGTCATTGATGGAAGCCGAATAGAGTCATTATTAGACCTGAAGTCTCTGACGCCCACGCCACCAGTTAAGCCAAGTACGCCCTTTAAATTTGAGACAAAGGAACAATTAATTAAATCTTTAGCCAATCTGGGCTATAAGGTCGAGGAAAAAGCCAAAGTTCGAGGCAGGTCAGGAGTTGAATATACCTTTGATATATTGGCTTATACTGATATTGACGAGGTTGGTCACAGCCTAGGTATAGATTTCCTAAATGGGGAAAAGGAGATAAGTCTGGAACAGGTAGCCTTATTTGATACCAAAGCCTACGAGGTCGGCATTGATGATAAAGTCATTGTTGTATCGCTGCAGCTTAGCCCTGAAGCACAGCAATTTGCCCAGCACCAGCGGATAAAGGTCCTTGAATCAGGTCAAAAACTTCCTTCCCAACCCACGCTGACCAAAGAAAAGCCCGCCCCACCAGAGGAGAAGCCAACTAAAGTAGAAAAGTCAGAGGCTCCAGACACTAAGCCTCAGCTCAAACACCTGAAGCATGTGACCCAGCCTGAAGCATTGCAATTAATTCCTGAGGTGATGGCGAGAAGGTACAATGCCATGCCCCTGGCTATATCTGGTAACACATTACAGGTAGCTATGGCAGACCCGACTGACATCTTTGCCCTAGAGGCTTTCTCCGCCCTAAGCCGGATGAGGATTAAACCTATAGCTGCCAATGCCAAGGAGGTCCGAGAGTCCATCGACTTTAACTATAAAGGCTATGGCGAGATTGAAAAGCAGATTTCCCGTATCTCTATCACTAGTGAGGCAACTGAAGAGAGGCTTGCCATTAGTGCCGATACTGATGCCCCTCTGGCTCAAGCTCTCAACCTCATTATTGAAGAAGCAGTCAAAGCCCGCTCATCTGATATCCATATTGAGCCTGAAGAGGGCAGGTTGAGGGTACGCTACCGTATTGATGGCACCCTTCAGGATATGATGTCTCTGCCGCTGAACATACATTCAGCCCTCGTTTCCCGAATCAAAATCCTGGCTGATATGAATATTGCCGACCGTCATCGTGCCCAAGACGGTCAGTTCTCCACCGAGGCTAAAGGGCGACAAATAGATGTCAGAGTAGCTACTGCTCCCACGGTTAATGGTGAGATGGCAGAGCTGCGCCTTTTGGACAAGTCAGTGGCTACTCTAGGATTAGCTGAGCTTGGTATGCTACCTGATAGCCAGGCAAAGTATGAGAGTATGCTCAAGGTTCCCTATGGCATGATTCTGATTAGCGGCCCTACCGGCGCTGGTAAGACTACTACCCTATATGCCTCACTCAATTCTCTTGACTGCATGGAGAGAAACATCATCACCATTGAAGACCCTGCGGAGTATCGGTTTAAGGATATTAATCAGATTCAGGTTAATCCTCAAGCTGGCATCACCTTTGCCACTGGCTTGAGGTCTATACTTCGTCTTGACCCCGATATAATAATGGTCGGTGAGATACGCGATGCTGAAACAGCTAACATAGCTGTTCAAGCAGCTTTGACTGGGCATCTGATGCTATCTTCTGTCCATGCTAGCGATGCCACTGGTGTGCTCTCTCGCCTCCTTGACCTGGGCGTAGAGCCCTTCTTGATAGCCTCAGCGGTTATCGGTGTTGTAGCTCAGCGGATGGTGCGTAGCATTTGCCCTGATTGTAGCCATCTTATTGAGGCTCCGGTGATAGAGCAGATGGCTTACCAAAAGGAAATCGGGGAGAAGCGGACTGAATTCCTATATGGTACCGGCTGCAAGTCATGTGCTTATACCGGTTATCTGGGTCGAACAGGAATCTTTGAGATTCTAGCTATGAGCGATACAATAAGGACAATGCTCTCTAACCAGGCTAGCAGTAGTCAGATTCGTGCTCTCGCACTTAAGGAGGGCATGGTAACCATGATGAACGATGGTATGCGTAAGGTAAAGGAGGGTATCACCACACCATCTGAAGTGCTGCGTAATGCCTACTCTGCAGACTAGTGGCTTGGGGGGTTAAAAATGGATTATCAATACGTAGCCTATACTGAAGATAAAAGATTGGTCAAAGGCAGGCTTTCGGCTACCAGCGAAGAAGCAGCAGTCAATTTGCTCAGTTATGGCGGCTATCAAGCAGTTAGCCTGAAGGCGGTAACTCCCTTTTTTAATATGGGAAAACTGGTAGCCCAATTTTCCCGGATAAAGCCAAGAGAAATAATAATGTTTTCCCGTCAGCTAGCTTTACTCCTTGAATCTGGCACTGATATTGTTACCTCTTTAGAGCTATTACAAAGCCAGGTAACAAATCGCACCCTGCAAGGGGTGATTGGCGAGGTAGCCGCTGACATTCGCGGTGGAAGTTCGTTATCATCAGCTCTAGGTAAACACCCCCGGGCTTTCCCTGAACTCTACTATCGGACAATAGCTGCCGGTGAGCAGGGCGGCAATCTAGAAATAGTGCTAAGACAAATGGCTGATTATCTGGAGAGGGGAGCCACCACCGAAAAGAGAATTAAAAATGCCCTGACCTACCCCATTATCGTTGCCATTGTAGCTTTTGTGGTGATAAGCATACTTGTCATCTTTGTTCTGCCCGCCTTTACCAGCCTATACTCTACACTCGGAGCTGACCTACCTTTAGCAACGATGATGCTTATCGGCACATCTGAATGGCTTCTCCATTACGGGCTTTATGTTCTGATGGCAATAGTAGCAGTTGCTGGCTTAGGCTTTGTTTATATTAAAACGCCAGCCGGCAAATACCAATTGGATAAATTATTACTCAGTTTACCCGTAGTTGGGCGAATTAATCTACTCAGCGAGCTTTCCCGTTGTTGTCGGAGTATGTCACTCCTGTTCAGAGTCGGCTTGCCTTTACCCGAAATCATGACTCAGACTATCCACGGCACTAATAATAAGGCTATAGGCAAGGTTCTGACTGAGGTTCAGCAGGAGTTGATTAGAGGCGAAGGCTTATCCAAACCTATGGCAAAGAGGAAGCTCTTCTTACCTTTGATGGTGCAGATGGTTGGAGTTGGCGAGGAAACCGGTAACCTTGATAACACGCTAGCTACTGTAGCTCAGAGCTATGAGGTTGAGGCTGATGATAGGACTAGCTCCGCTGTGGGGCTTATTCAACCAGCTATAACCGTAATCATAGGCTTAGTAGTTGGTTTTATTGCTGTAGCTATGGTTTCAGCTATGTATTCTATCTATGGGCAGGCGAGTTTCTAGATGATAAGGTCGATGAGAAACGAAAAAGGATTCACCTTAATTGAGGTAATAATAGCCATGGCTCTCTTGGGCATAATTGCCATTGTCTTTCTTGGCGCCCTGGCTACAGCCTCCAAGGCTATCATTATTGCCGATGAGCGAGCCACCGCCGAAAGCCTGGCTAGAAGCCAGATGGAATATGTTAAGAGCCAGGATTATAGTATTGCTCCTTGGGCTTACACGGTCACCTCTTCAGGGCGTAGTTCATCACCAAAGCCATCTTGGTGGGACGACAATCCTCCGCCTTTGCTTTCCAGCAATTATGCTGGTTATTCCGTTGAGGTCAAAGCCGAGGACTTTGATGCTGATAATGATGGAGTTCTAGAGGTGGGTATAACCGGGGATGAAGATGAGGGCATTCGCAAGATAACGGTAACTGTTGACCATCTCGCAAAACCGGAAGTAATTACACTGGAGGACTATAAGGTAGAGCGATGATATTTCACAGGTTAGGGTTGATATTAAATAGGGAATCACGAAGGGGCGTAGCCCCTTCCAAAACTCCTCTTCCCCCTCTCCTTCGAAAGGAGAGGGGGACACAGGGGGTAAGGTTGTTTCATAAAAACCAGAGGGGTTTTACTCTGATTGAGATGATAATAGTTCTCGCCATTGTCGGAGTTGTCACTGGTGGCACTACTATGACCATCTTCCAGGTGATTAACGGGAGTGCCCGCACCTCTAATCATATGACCGCCGTCAGGCAGGTACAGAACGCTGGCTACTGGGTTAGCCATGATGTCCAGATGGCGCAAAGCCTGGCTCCAGCCCTGGACCCAGGCGGGTTCCCGCTCATCTTAACCTGGACTGACAGGTATGATTATGACCATCAGGTTGTCTATAGCTTGGTAGATATGTCTGGCGGACTTAAGAAGCTCCAGCGGCAGCATACTTGTGCTGCACTCAGTCTGGATGAGACTGGTATTGTGGCTGAATTTATTGACCCGGATGAGACTAATTGTTATCTATATAAGTGCCTAATATGCGGCGAGAGGCTTGTTTCACTGGCTGAGCTTGAGGACCACTTTGCCAATGAGCACGTTGGGGAGGAACTCCAATATGAAAATGGCGCGCTTACTTTTACGGTAACGGCTAAGGTGAGCGGTTTCCCACAGGAACAAAGTGAGACCAGAATATATAAAGTTCTTCCTAGGCCCGGCTCATAGTAGCTAAAATTAGCAAGGAAAGGACTGATGAAGAGAACATTAAATAAATTGATACGAGATGAAAAGGGACAAGCTCTTATCATAGTCTTGATTCTGCTTCTTTTAGGCGGGCTTATCATCGCTCCCCTTCTGGGTTTTATGAGCACCGGGCTTGTGGCTGGTCAAGTCTTTGAGGTGGAGATGGAGGGGCTCTATGCCGCCGATGCCGGCATAGAGGATGCTTGCTGGAAACTAATGAATGGGGAGGTTCCCGATGCGGTGATTCCCTTCTGCAATTTGACAGATGTAAACGGGATGGATGTAGAAGTAATACAATTAGGAGAGCCAGTTGAGGTTGGAGATGGGACACAATACACTCTCAAATCTACCGCTAAGTTAGACGGAGAAATTAAAACTGAAATAGTAGCCCAAGTAATGGTGGAGGTAGGTACTGTGGGAGAAGGTGGAGAGGGTGGCGAGTATAAAACAAATGAGGAAATGGCAGCCCTAAGTGTTATTGATGATTATAGCTTTATCTTTACCGTTCAGAATAACGCTGAATTCTGGGGGAGAGAGGACGACACGTCACAGCCTGGGATTCAAGTTGAACCATGTGACCTCGCGCAGCTGGATTTTGCTGAAGGCCACGGCTCACTATGGCTTGATGGTGATGATGTAATGGTTCAACCTAAATATAAGATTAACGGCGTCCACTACTATCATGATGAAGTTGACGGCTATGACTACCTTTTAATGACAATAAAGACCAATGCTGATGTTGGGACACCCCCAGAAGAGTTCAACAATAATGAAATATTTAAACTTCATGTGGACCCAGATGACCCGGAATACAGGAAAACTGAGCTTTTGTACACTATAGATGCGGATTTAATTGGCCTCAGCGCCAAAGGGCTAGGGGATGATGAGCTTGCTAATGATAGAATCCTCTTTTGCATGTCTGATAATAATGCCATTTTAGGCGGTACTGAGTTTCATAATGGTGATATAATCGAATACTACCCCAGCACAGGTGTTTACGCCCTGAAAGTTGATACTGAGGCTATTTTGGGAGACATTCCGGGACAGCCTGTTCTGATATTTGATTGTCTAGCTGTAATGCCGGATCCGGACGACCCGCGACTGCTGCTTTCTTATTCCTCTGACGCTGGTGTGACGGGTAGCAATGGCGTAGAAATCCAAGCCGAGGACATTGCCATCTGGGACCCTGAGTACGACACGATAATCCTTCATATAAGTATGACCGAAGAGACAACGATCAATCGTGTTGGAATGTTGAGAATTGTCTCCTGGGAGATTAGTTAATAGGAGTAATTTATGAAGGTAAGTAAAACAGCTTGGTTAATTCTAGGTATTGGCATTTTCGTTATCGCCTTCGCTACCCTGTTTATGCTCCATTCTCAGCAGTCTGGCGAGCAGGAGTGGTTGGAGGATAGCTTGTCTGTGGCTCAAGCTCTCTGGCCCCAGCTTATTTCTGAAAGGGAGGATTTGGAAAGCCAACTGACCCAATTGGAAAGCCAGCTAACTCAAGCTACATCATCACTTAGCAGCAGTAAGGCAAGATTCCCCAAATCAGTGCAAAGCATTGAATACGACGAGGCATTATTTGACATTGCTGAGGATTGCGACCTGGAGATAGTCAAACTCACCGCATCAGAGCCGACTGACCAAGAGGTAGAGGATGTTACCTACGCTATTACCTCTTTTGAAGTAGAGGTGCGGGGTGAGATAACGGATATACTAGACTTCATTAACACAATAGCTACAGATGAGGATTTCACCAACGCTACCATAGAGCTAGTAAATATAGATACCAAACTTGACGAGGACAAAAAGCCATCAGCTACCATCAAGCTAATTATCTATGGCTATAAAGGTGAATAAGTATGGCTAAAAAAGTTACTACCCTATTTATTAGAGATGACGCTGCTAACCTACTGGTAATGGTGGGCAAGCGGGTAGAAAAGTGGGCTAGCTTGCCACTGGAGCCAGGTCTGGTTAGCCAGGGGCTCATCCTTAATGAAGCCCAGCTAGCTGGCAAGCTTAAGGAGCTATTTAAGCTGGAAAAGGTAACCATGGGGAAGGTCATCGCCGGTTTAAGTGGGCACAATTCTGTATATCGTATAGTAACCCTGCCCGAGCTGCCTGAGGCTGTATTACCTGAGGCGGTAAAGCGTGAGGCGAAAAGGGTGATACCAGTACCTTTAGAGGAGGTCTACCTCTCATACCAATCTCTTCCCGCCCCCAAGGGAGAAACACTCGTTTTCTTAGCCGCTTTCCCCCGCAATGTGACTGACGCTTTGTACCGGACGCTGCACCAGGCGGGTCTTCAGCCGTATATTATGGATTTAGCTCCTTTAGCCATGTGTCGAACTGTGGATGAGCCCAGGTCCATAATTGTAAATGCCAGGTTAGACCACCTTGACATTATGATTATGGCAGAGAGGGTCCCACAACTAATCCGCAGGCTATCCCTACCCGGCGAGGCTGAATCGTTATCAGAGAGGTTACCAACCATCACTGAAGAGGTTGATAGAACTATTGCCTTCTATAATTCCAGCCACCAGGAGCAGCCTTTAGATTCAACTGTGCCTATGTTTGTTTGCGGTGACCTGGCACAGGCACCGGAGAGTTGGCAGTCACTGGCTGGTAAGTCAGAGTGCCCGGTGTCAATATTGCCATCGCCTGTGGAATCCCCTGAGGGCTTCAACCCGAACGAATTTATGGTCAACATAGGGCTGGCATTTAAGGAGCTATTGCCCGAAAAAAGGGAGGCTAACTTTTCATTAGTCAATTTCAATACCCTGCCTGAGGTTTATCTGCCCAAGGCTATGCGTTTATCAAACATCCTTATCCCAATTGGTCTCACCATCGGCATTGGCATACTTGTCTATATGGGATTTCTCGTTTACAACAAGGCTACTTATATCGAGGTATTGCGTTCTGAATTAGCACCTGTTGAGAGTCTTATTGCCCAAGAGCATGAGGAAATAGCGACACTGCAGGAACAGGTTCAGCAGATAGAACCACAGATTGCGTCGCTAGAAGCTACTACAGGTATTTTTGATACTACATTTACCTCTCTGGGAGAAGTTCGTGAAAAGGTTGACGGAGATTTGAGCGACATTGTAAGCCTGCTGCCGGGGAATGTAGATTTGACTGAGGTTAATCGTGAGGGTGATACTGTAACTGTAAGTGGCATATCCCCAAATGAGAATGGCATTTTCAAATATGCCAGAGAGCTAAGAACTAGCGACAGATTCTCTACGGTGATTATCTCATCTATAGAAGCTATAGAGGAAGAGGAGGAAATCAAAGGGTTTGAATTTGAGCTTCTCCTTGAATAGAGGGGGGGTAGAGAAATGGATATTTTTTCATTACTTTATACAGCTAAGTCAAAGGCAGCCTCTGATTTGCACCTGGTTGCCTCCAGCCCGCCATTACTGCGCATTGATGGCTCCCTAAGGGCAGTAGATGGTATCACGCCGCTAACTGATGACGAGATAAGCCAGGCTTTTCTCCAGATAACCACCGCCGAGCAAAGGGAGGATTTCAGCAAGAATTTGGAGCTTGATTTTAGCTATATCCTATCTGGTGTTGGTAATCTGCGGTGTAATGCTGCCCAGCAACGCGGGGCTATCAGCCTTGCCATACGTCTGTTGCCACCAAAAGTCCCCACCATAGATGAGCTGGGGTTGCCTCTGATATGTAAGCAGCTTGCCTTAAAGCCGAGAGGGCTGGTAATAGTTACCGGACCTACCGGCAGTGGTAAAACCACCACCATGGCAGCTATGATTAACCACTTGAACACCAATGAAAGCCGCCATGTAGTTACTATTGAAGACCCTATAGAATATGTCCACACCGCTATTAACTGTGCTATAACACAGCGCCAGTTAGGCAGTGATACCCTATCCTTTGCTGCCGCCCTGAGGCATGTCTTGAGACAGGACCCGGATGTGATTCTGGTGGGGGAGATGAGGGATTTGGATACCGCTTCGGCAGTGCTTACCGTAGCTGAGACCGGGCATTTGGTATTAAGCACCGGTCATGCCCCCAGCGCCACTCAAGCAATGGAGAGAATAATAGATTTATTCCCACCCGAGGAGCGCCATCTAGCCCAGGCGCGGTTAGCTTCTTTACTGATTGGTGTGCTATGTCAGGCGCTTGTCCCCCGGGCTAACAGCTCAGGGAGGGTAGCTGCAGTTGAGGTTATGCTGGCTAATCCACCGGTGAGGAACCTAATCCGTGAGGGCAAAATCTACCAGTTACCCAATGTAATCCGCACTCACCGGGAAATAGGTATGATTTCGCTTGATGAAGCCCTGGTCAGCCTCTATCTTAAACAAATCATCAGCGGCGAAAACCTGCTCGCTTTCTGCAACGAGCGCGAGGAGGTAGAAAAGCTCATCGGCAAGGTGGAAATCAAATAACCCCCTTAAAGCCTTTCCCAAGTGTCTCGGCTGATTTTTGCCTGCCTAAGAACTCTATAGACACCATCAAATCCTGGTATATCCCCATAATATGAACCCTATCCCTCGAAGAGTCTTCGACCTTTATCCCCTTCCCCTTATCAAGGGGAAGGGGAGGAAAAATAAAGAGGGGCTGACGCCCCTCTTAAACACCCCTTATGTTCCGCTAGTGTTGGAGACCATTCTTCACCAGAACTTCTATGAGAACTGGCTTTCCTCTGAGATGGTAGTTGATTATGGTGAAGCAGTAAAAGAATTAGTTACCAAATTGGCAAAAATATCCTGACTAATAGGAAAGCTCATCGGCGGGGTAGAGATTAAATCCTAAACTCTAAGCACTAAATACTAAACAATCTCTAATTTTCAAAGCTCAAAACTGTTTAGTTCTTTTGGATTTTGGTAATTTGGTATTGTTTAGAATTTAGAAATTAGTATTTAGAGTTTCCCGGGGAATAGAAAAGCTTCTCGGCAGGAAAAATACCTAACCGAAAAGCTTTCCTAGTCTTTTGCTTTCACTATTCACCCGGGCTTTCTGGCCACTAGCTCAAATTGCTATCTACTCAAGGGCTATGTTCTATTCTACACATCCTGCAGCCGTCCCCGGATAGGCGGTTTGGGTTGGCGCACAATCACCACCAGCAGTAAAGGTATAGGTGCCGTCTATACTTCCCTCAAAGTAACCACTCAGATCGACTATGGCAGTGGGGCAATTCCCATCATGGTCTGCGGCATAGGCTACCGCGCCTGTCTGCACCATTCTTTGTTCTATACACGCTGCCTCATTTGAACCTGTGCCTAGAAATTGGGTAAAATTAGGCACCACTATTGCCGCCAGGATGCCCAGGATAGCAACCACCACCAGCAGCTCAATGAGGGTGAAACCCTTCTGCCCATAGCGAAAGCTCTTGATAAACCTCCTTATTCTCACTTGTCACCTCCTTTCTTGGTTATTTAGACTTAACTTAGCCCAACTATGGTTAGGTAAACTTATGATATAACATAAACCATTTTTGCGTCAATAGTCCATTAGTAATAGTTAGTAATAGTAATATAGTGCTAGTAATATGGGGCCTTTTTGTGTCAATAGTCCATTAGTAATAGTTAGTAATAAGAGGCTAGCCAGATGACTCCAGTTCCTTGGCTTCAAAGACCTTGATTCTTTGCCTCTGGGCAAACTGGCTGGCTTCCTTGGCAAGTCCAGGAACAGCAATGAAGACCTTATCCAGAATGCCTATATCATAGGCTTTATCATCAAAAGCAAACACCTTATCTAGTCCTATCGGTCCCCCAGCCACCTCAATGCCGATAGCAATATGGTGAATAACAATGCCATCATCCCTGGTAGTCAGTATATCTATATTATGTGCAGCACCAGACCTGCCCTTCACGATGGCATCTTCCTTTACTTCGTAGCCATGCTGCTTCAAAAATTGTATGAGCTGCGATTTGGGCTTGACCTCAAACTCCAGCCAGCCTCTCTTTGCCTCATTGAAACCATAAGAATAGATATTTACCTCGGTAACCTTATCCTGGGGGGTAAGCGTGCCGCATTTTAGGCAGCGCCATTGTATCTCCGGCTGGCTGAATATCTCATAGCAATCATGACACTTGCACATCAACCCCAGGCTCTGGTAGTCACCACCACTAACCCGCAGTTCCAGACCACACCTAGGGCATATATACCCCCCACCAGCAACAAACTCATCTTCCAGCCCAACGAACTTGCAGGAGAGATGTTCAAAGACCCTGCCCCGGGCAAAATTCCCCGAACCACATTTAGGACAACGGTTAGATGGTCTTAAATTTACTGACCAGCACTGGGGACAGCGGAGAAGCGTATCAAAGAAATCCCTTCTCAACGTGCCCTTATCAACCAGGGATTCCAAAATTGATACTACCTCCTTGCCTTTGACCTTTAATGTTTGCTCCACAACTGGATAGCTAAAGCCCAGCTCGCTGGTGAAATCAAGCTCTGGTTTAATATCAACAATCTTCCCTGCCAGCATTTCCGTTACCAATTTCATTGCCTTTTCATACCCCTCCGCCCTTGTGGCTGGCGGGGTTTCAGCTTCTTCCGGGGTATTGCCTGTAGGTTTATTCACTTCTGCCATGTTCCTCCTCCGCACAATTCAATAATTAAGCAAAGTATAGTTCGCCAGATAGCAGAAGTTAACATATCTACAGCCACTTTTATCTTACGCCACCAAGATTAATTGCTCATAAAAAATGGCATTTATTTTTCATTAAAGTCTCAGACAGTGGAGATAACCTTTATTGACTTTATCGGTAGAAGCATACAAAATAGAGACTGCGATGGAAGCTATTTTTATAGTTGTTTTCGCCCTATTAGGGATGACCATGGCTAGCTTCCTCAATGTCTGTATGGACCGTTTGCCCAGTAATGAGTCGCTCCTTTTCCCTGCCTCTCATTGTGCTTCTTGTCATCACCGTCTAGCGATAAAAGACCTAATTCCTATTGTCAGCTACTTATGGCTACACGGTCGCTGTCGCTACTGCCAAGCTCCTATCCCCAGACGTATACTCTGGGTGGAAATTGGCACTGGGCTCCTGTTCGGTTACCTCTATTGGCACTATGATTTGAGCATTGAATTGGCAGTTGCTGCCCTCTACTGCTGCCTGTTCATCGTTCTTATGGTTATTGATTTGGAGCACGGGCTTATTCTCAATAAGGTGGTTTATCCCACTATGGCAATGGCTTTGCTCATCAGCGTCTTTTTACCTCCGTCTAAGGTGGCTTATCTTGGCGAGGCAGCGACCTTACTTTTCAATACCTTTTTACCTGAGCCAGGGATTGCTCAATCTGCTATTGGCGGTGGCACTGGACTGGGGCTATTCCTATTAGTGGTTCTCATTTCCAGGGGGGGAATGGGTTGGGGAGATGTTAAAATGGCAGCCCTGATAGGCTTGGTTACTGGCTACTTAATACTTGTCGCCTTATTTATGGCGGTAATTCTTGGCGCTTTGGTAGCCGCGACCCTGCTCCTGCTTAAGATAAAGAAACGGAAGGAGGGTATTCCCTTCGCTCCCTTCCTCTCTTTAGCCACTATAGTTACCCTGTTGTGTGGAAATAACATCCTTAACTGGTATCTGGGACTATTTTAGCCACTGTATTATGGCTAACCTCTTGACAACTCCCCTCAACTAGGGTAGCATAATAGTACTAGGTCAAAAGTAATAGATGGTAGGCAGATAATGAAGTTTGAACGCCGAAGGTCCAGCATTGAAGTGATAGCCGATATGTTAAGGCTAGGTGAAGCTGGCAAGACTGAAATAATGTATAGTGCCAATATGAGCTATTTCCAACTACAAAAGTATCTCAACTTCATGCTGCAACTGAAGCTAATAGATAAAGTAACGGTGGGAAATCCAATCGTGACCTATAGAATAACCAGGAAAGGGCTCAGGCTACTAAGAAATATAGATAGTATTCTAGAAATGCTTGAGTTAGTAGAGGAGGACTGACCTTTAGGCTTTTGGAGTCTTTTGAATAAATGTGGAGAAAGATAAGCGCGCTACTAGCATTCATCAACAAGGTGGTAGCGCTAAAAATTGTCTTAATTCCTTAAACGCTACTATCGATAAGTAACACCAATTGAGGGAGGATTTTATGGGTGAAAAAAGAATGCTGATAATGCCGGCGGAGCTTATTAAGAAAATTGATGATAACCGTGGAGATATGAGTCAAGCTGAATTCGTTGATTTTTTGATTGATAGTCAACTAAAAGAAGAGGTCAAAAAGCAACAGTATGCAACCAAGGAAGAGGTTAATTCTTTTGAGCAGGATATAAAGAAGCTCCTTAGAAGCTTCCTTGACTTCTTTGTTAGCTATGGGCTTGAGTTGGGTAAACAATCGCCAAAAACTGAATTTGAGGAGCTAAGTAGCAAGCTACAAGAACTGGAAAATCACCTAGCCCCTGAAAGCAAGGACAAAGAGGCTAAGATTAAATGGAAATAGTTTATCGAGCTTCTTAGTAGCCGGAAAATTTTTCGTTTCCCCCGGAAGCGATTCTGAACCCCTTCTCCTTTGGAGAAGGGGTTTTTTAATTAACTTCATTCAAGGGGTAGAACATTGTTCTAGAACATAATACCTTCCCTTTGCTAGCGCAATCTGCCATATTCAGAATAGGTAATCCGCCATTTGGCGAATATGAGGATATAGATAAACGGCAGTGCTAGCATGAACTATATAGCTTTAGGTAGCCTTGGTTTCCTAGTAATACACGTTTTTGACATCGTCTCCATAAAAAGGATTCCAGCGGCAAAACCAGTTACCTGGATAATAGGTAGTGGCTTACTGGCTTACTCAGTTATAATGGTATGCTTTACTCCAGAGAAGCTGCCATTGCCCATTTGGTCAACCTGGTTAGGCTGGGCATTATTTTCAATTTCCTTCTTTCTGCTGATATATTCCCTGTTTATTAATCTCCCTTTCCGCAAGACATATGTTGCCACTGGTGTTGGGGACAAGCTAATAACAACCGGGCTGTATGCCCTTGTCCGTCACCCAGGGGTGCCTTGGCTTATCCTGGTCATGCTCTCTCTAATTCTAGTTTCAAGGTCAAGCCTACTGCTTATAGCCTCACCGATATGGATTTTGCTGGATATCCTGTTAGTAGCTATTCAGGACAAGTTCTTCTTCAGCAGGATGTTTGAGGGATATGCCACCTATAGACGGGAAACGCCAATGCTTGTGCCAAATCGACGGAGCATAAGCGTCTTCATAAACTCTCTAAAGCAGGCTGGAGCCTGAAATCTGGACCCAAGGAGGAAATAAAATGACCACAGAAGCTGAATTACTCGTCCAAGGTAAAAATGAAGAACTATGGCAAAGGTGTTGTGGCTTTATTGACCTGAGCTTAGAGGATTGCATGAGTATTCAGCGGCGGTTACTAATGGAGCAGCTAGAGCTACTTAAAAGGTGTAAGCTGGGTAAGAGTATCATGCGTGGCGCTGAGCCCAGAACTGTGGAGGAATTCCGGAGGCAAGTGCCATTAACCACCTATGCTGATTATGAACCATTCCTCTTAACCAAAAATGAGCGTGCGCTACCACAGAAACCGATGCTTTGGCAACACACTTCAGGTAGGTCTGGTGAGTATCCTTTCAAGTGGGTTCCAGTTACTGCCAGGCAGTTTAAAGAATTACAAGCACTACTGTTCGCCTGTTTAGCTTTCTCCTGCTGCGAACAAAGGGGCGAAATTGCATACAAGAGAAAGGACAAATTCCTTTATGCTCTAGCACCCCCACCCTACACTACAGGCTCGCTAATCCACGCTGCCCCTCATGAATTGTTTGACTTTCTGCCACCAGTAAAGGCAGCAGAAGGTATGTCCTTTGAGGACAGAGTGCAGCTCGGTTTCAAACTGGCTCTATCTGAAGGACTGGACTTATTTTTCGCCTTGTCCAGTATGCTGGTAGCTATTGGTGAACGCTTCAGCCAAAGAAACAGGAGAATCGATATTAGACCTCTACTGGGTAATCCCAAGGCCCTATCTCGACTACTAAAAGGATTAGTGAAAAGCAAACTGGCTCGCCGTCCAATACTACCCAAGGATATCTGGAGGCTTAAGGGATTAATCTCAACCGGCTCAGATGGCTCAGTATTCAGGGAAAAGGTCAAGGAGATGTGGGGGAGGTATCCCCTGGATGTCTATGGTGGCACCGAGGGTATAATTATGGCTACACAAACATGGGATTATCAAGGGATGACTTTCATACCTCACCTCAACTTCCTAGAGTTTATTCCTCAGGAAGAAAGCCAAAAATCCAGAGCTGACCCCTTTTACCAACCAAGCACACTACTCCTAGACGAGGTTAAGTCGGGAGAAAAGTACGAACTCGTAATTACCAACTTCCTCGGTGGACCGCTTATTAGGTATAAGCTCGGCGATATGATTGAGATAACATCACTGCGCAACGAACAGCTCAACATAGACATCCCTCAGATGGTATTTCACTCTCGGGTGGATGATATGATTGACATCGCTGGTTTCACTCGGTTAACAGAAAGGGTTATCTGGCAGGCTATAGAGAACTCAGGAGTAGCCTATAAAGAGTGGACAGTGCGCAAGGAGGTCAGGGAGAAACCAATACTACACCTATACCTTGAGCTCAGGGAAAACGGGTATGTTACTGAGGAGCAAGTAGCTGAATCGGTACATCACGAACTCAAAAGGTTGGATGCTCCCTATGCTGACTTGGAAGTATTTCTAGGTTTAAGACCATTAGAGGTTACTCTACTTCCCGAAAATGCCTTTCAGGGCTATATGTCAAGACAGCAAGCAGCTGGTGCTGACCTGGCTCACCTGAAGCCGCCACATATCAACCCGTCGGATGGCATAATAGATTGCCTAGTCAATGGCACAGGCAAGATACCAGTAACTAGCAAGCAAAAGCGCCAGCCAGAAACCATTCATAGTAAATAAATGATGATAGCAGATATAAATCACAATGGCAGGCGAGTAGTCGTTACAGGAATAGGGGTTATTAGCCCTATTGGGCTCACAGTTTCCAGTATGTGGGAAGGACTCATTTCTGGGAAATCGGGGATTGATTATATTGCTAGCTTTGACCCTGCACCCCTTGAGACTAAGTTTGCCGCTGAAGCCAAAGGGTTTGACCCAAGGGTGTATGTCAGCCGAAAAGAAGCGCACCGCATGGATAGGTTCACTCAGTTTGCTGTAGCTGCCAGTCTCCAGGCAGTGGAATCAGCAGGTTTGAGGATAAACAATGGCAATGCTGAGGAGACCGGCGTTATCATTGGGAGCAGCGTCGGTGGACTGCTTTCAATTTCTGAACAACTTAAGGTGTTAAGCGAAGCCGGCCCAAGACGGATAAGCCCTATTCTGGCACCGACTATGACCGGCGACGCTGCCTCGGTACAGGTTTCCTTAATATTGGGTACCAAGGGGCTGAGCTACTCCCCATCTTCAGCCTGCTCCAGCGGCAGTGATGCCATTGGGCAAGCATATCAGGCGATTAGAGCAGGCGATGCCAAGGTGATGGTAGCTGGCGGCACTGAAGCTCCCATCGTCCCTCTCATCCTTGCCGCCTTTAACGCTATCCGTGCCTTATCAACAAGTAATAACGGAGTGCAAGCGGCATGCCGACCATTTGATGCCGAGCGGGACGGCTTTGTCTTAGGCGAAGGCGCTGCCATTATGGTCATTGAAGATGCTAGCTACGCCGTTGAGCGCGGAGCTCCTATCCTGGCTGAAATCGTGGGCTATAGTACTACCAGCGACTCTTTTCACCTCACCCAGCCTTCGCCCGATGGTGAGGGTGCAGCCAGAGCATTAAGGCTAGCCCTGAAAAGAGCTGACCTCAGCCCCAGCGAGATTGACTATATTAATGCCCATGGCACAGCTACATTGCTTAATGACCGAGCTGAAACCCGTGCTATTAAAAGCGTATTTGACGAACATGATGCCTACCGTATTCCAATCTCAGCCAGCAAATCTATGATAGGGCATCTTATAGGGGCAGCAGGTAGTATCGAGGCTGTGATATGCATCCTAGCCATAAATCATGAAATCGTGCCACCAACTATAAACCTCACTCACCCCGACCCCGAGTGTGACCTGGATTATGTGCCTAATGAGGCACGTCCGGTTAAGGTAAAGACCGCCATGTCAAATTCTTTCGGCTTCGGCGGACATAACTCGGTGCTCATCTTTCGCCACTACTCGGAATAACAGCTCACCCCTCTAACCTTCCCTTGATAAACACCCCTATCTAAAATTCCTATTGACAACTCTGAAGCCATAATACATAATTGCTACTAACAATACATAATGATTATTTCTATTAGTCGCACCGAGTATCGGAGAAGAATCTCACAATGAGTATATGGGCTGTAATACCGCTGCTGAGTTCTTTAATATTTGCTGGCTTAGCTGTACTAGTCTTACAACAAGCCAGAAGACGAGTAAATAAGGTATTTGCTCTACTTCTTTTTGTCTCCGGCGTATGGAGTTTCACCTCTTTCATGCTGCACCTCAATGCTTATCCACAACAGGCGCTTCTATGGAATGAGCTACTCGTCGCCGCGCTTTTATGGGCAGTAGTCAGTTACTACCATTTCGTCAGGGCTTATAATAATAGGCCAGGGGGAATAGGCTTATATCTAGGCTATACATGTGTGCTGGTTCTCCTAGCACTTTCCCTCAGCGGCTACATAGTTAAATCCTCCTATGTTGTTAATGGGGTTCTATATCATGACCTTGGATTTTCACTCTACATCATAGGTGGTATTAGTTTTATCTTTTTAATTACCGCCATGCTGATGCTGGTGCAGAGGTACCGCAGTTCTACAGACCCCACAGACCGCAACAGAACAATGTATTTAATAATAGGCTCAGGTATAGCAATAGCTGTAAGCTATTTCTGTAACTTAACGCCGCTTATAGCTGGGCTCTCCTTAGACCACATTGGTAACCTAGCCAATGCCTTAATAATTGCCTATGCCATCCAGAGATACCAACTGCTTAACATCAGGCTTGTGGCGCGAAGGGGGCTGACATACCTCATGGTAATAACCTGTCTCATTGGCATTTATGCAGGTGCGATATTACTGGGGCAAAGGTTCGCCCCTGACCAGCCACTTTACAGTGTTTTATTACTTGCCTCTGGTTTAGCCCTCTTGCTGGCGCTGCTGGCTCCCCCGCTAAGACGTTCCATTCAAGAAGGGGTTGACCGTTTCTTCTATCGGGAAACCTATGAGCACCGTCAGACGCTACTCAGCTTCAGCAGTAAAATGGGCAACATCATCAACTTGAATGAACTGGCGAGCGAAATGTTGCCCGCACTAACTAAGGCTCTAAATATTACACAAGCAAAATTGCTATTTGAGGATATTAATAGTGGTGATTTCACCACGCAATTTGCCTACCCTGAAGCGGAAGGGGAGTCAAGTGAGGAACTTAGATTTAATGTTGATAACCCGATTGTAGTCTGGCTGGAGAAAGAAGCTAGCCCCCTTGACCTAAAGCAAATTGATAGCATCCCAGAACTTAAGGGATTGTGGCAGGCAGAAAAGGAAAGTTTGGCTGCCTTCAACTTAGAAATCCTGTGCCCCATTAAGAGCGGGGGCGGGCTAATTGGCATTCTAGCCCTAGGCAAAAAACAGCGGGGCAACATTTACTCTCACGAAGATATAGCACTAGTAGTAAATATAGCAAGTCAAGCTAGCATTCTAATTGAAAATGCCCAGCTTTATGCTCAGGCGACAATAAGGGCAAATACCGATGGACTGACAGGGTTATATAATCACCGCCATTTCCATGAGCGTCTGGAGCAGGAGATTGCCAGAGGTTCTCGCTTCGGCAGCATGTTTTCCCTAATAATGCTAGACATAGACCTTTTTAAGGCTTATAACGATATTTACGGACATTTAGCTGGGGATGACGTTCTGCGAAGAACTGGGAGGTACATTGAAAGCTCAATCCGAAGTATAGACCTAGCCTTTCGTTATGGAGGTGAGGAATTTACCATTATTCTGCCTGAGACGCGGGTTGATGACGCTTACAGAGTAGCCGAGCGTATTCGTAAAACAATAGAGTCAAAAACAAGCTCCAGAGCAATGCCTATAACTGCCAGCCTCGGCATAGCCAGTTGGCCAACTGATGGCGTGATGAAAGAGGAAATCATTGCCCGTGCTGATGCAGCACTGTATCGGGCTAAACAAGCAGGAAGAAATAGAACATGCTTATCCTCGGATGTAGTGAAACCAGAAACGCCCAATATAGGCACAGAGCTTGAGGCGAGGCCAAGAGCCCTAAGTATTATCTACGCTCTAGCCGCTACTGTTGACGCTAAGGACCACTACACCTACGGTCATTCTAGAAAAGTTAGCGACTATTCAGTAGCAATGGCTGAGGCGCTCGGCCTGCCTCAGGACAGAATAGCCACAATTCGCGCTGCTAGCTTGCTACATGATATAGGCAAAGTCGGTATCCCTGATTCTATACTCAGTAAAGAGGGACCTCTAACTGATGAGGAATGGGAGCCGGTTAGAGTCCACCCTAAGCTTGGTGTAGAAATACTTAGACACGTCATTGATTTAGTTAACTGCCTACCAGCTATCTTGCATCATCACGAACACTACGATGGTAAGGGCTATCCTTCCGGTTTGAAAGGTGATAGTATTCCTCTAGAGGGCCGTATCTTAGCTATAGCCGATGCTTACGATGCAATGACTTCTCCACGACCTTACCGTAAGCAGCTATCATCACAACAGGCCCTTAATGAGTTAAAACGCTGTGCTGGAACTCAATTTGACCCTGAGCTGGTAGATATCTTCTGCAGGATTATCGAGTCAACCCCGTCAAGAAGGTTAGAAATAAAGTAAAATCACAAGTGCTAGCACTATTTACACTATGGTGGGCGATACTGGACTTGAACCAGTGACCTCTGCGATGTCAACGCAGTGCTCTAACCAACTGAGCTAACCGCCCACCGATACAATAGTAATTCTACTAGATACCCTTCCCCCGGTCAAACCGCTTGCCTCTTATCCTATTATCAATGAAACTCACTATGAAAAGAAGTAAGCCGCCAATCAGCAGACCGCCCAAATCCAAATAGTTTATGTCAAATAATTTGCTGATAAGCGCCACCGATCCCCCACCTATAATCGCCACCAATGCCCCCAAGGGGGTGACTTTCAGCCTGTTCTTATAGAAGCCAGCAATTACTGGCAGAATCAAGCCACAGGTATATACGGTATAGGCAAAAAGAAGGGCATTTATTACCCCCTTCAGGGTTAATGCCAGGAGTAGAGAACCCAGCCCCAGAACTACTATCCCCCAGCGGGAAAGAGACAGGATTTTTCTCTGGCTAAGGGAAGGTTTGAAGCGCCCCACTATATCCACAGTTAATATTGTGCTGGCAGTTAATAAACAGGTATCGGCTGAAGACATAACGGCACCGAGTAATGCAGCCAGGACTACAGCACCAAGAAATGGAGGCAAAACCTCATTTATCACTGTGGGGAAGGCTTGCTCTGGCGAAATCTGGGGGAATAAAGCAGATGCCCCCATACCAATCAAGGTAATACAAAAGGCAAAAGGGATAATAAGCAATGCCGTCCAGAATACTGATACCCTGGCTGTTTTAATATCCTTGGCACAGAATAGCCGGGAATACATATCAGGTCCAACGACGTAGGTTAAACCGACCAGTAAGAGAAGCTTAATTAAATCATACCCGCCAAAATGAGCGCTGAGGGGAAAGGCAAACTGCTCTGGTGAAAGAGACGCCTGCAACCCGCTCAACCCTCCCAAACGAGACAGGAGTAAAGCCAAGCCACCAAAGATTCCAGCAAATATTATTCCTATTTGCAAGGCATCGGTGCGAATAATGGCATACTGACCGCCCAACAAGGTATAAGCGACAAAAATTGCGCTAAACACTATCATCCACATAACCGGGCTGCCCATTCCCAGCACACTCAATATCTTTCCCGAGGCTACAATCTGACCAGCGATAATACCCATCCAAGAAACAACAATAAGGACTGAAGCGGCTAAGGCTATGCGGCTATCATATTGCTTTCCCACCAGCTCGGGCAGGGTATAAAGCCCGAACTTCCTCACCTTCTTGGCAAAGAAAAGTCCCAAAACCACCAGCCCAACGCTGCCCACCAATAACCACCATACCCCGGTCAGACCCTGGGTAAAGCCTAACCCAGCCATACCGACCGTGGCTGAGCCGCCAACAATGGTAGCTAACAGTGAGCTGGTAATAAGCAGAGAGGAGCCCTTCCTCCCAGCCACAAAAAAATCATCAGCCCCTCTCGCCTTCCTCCGGCTCACCAGCCCGATGGCAATCACACCCAAAAAATAGAGAGCAATAATTATCAGCCCCAGCATCTTATATCCATCCTTTAGGGCAGAATGTTTTTGACCTGACCAGTGTCCGGGGAGAGTAAAGAGGGTTTGATAGCTTTAGCAAAATAAGAAAATTGAGTAGCACCAATATCGCATCCAGGTGACTGAATATGAGCTAAAAAGGTAGTCGCCTAATTCGGGATTTCATACTTCGGCACTACCTGCTTGGTTTTTGGCTACCTACAATGGCAACCTCTATATTTTTACCGCAGTGGGGGCAGGCTATAATAAAGGCAATAGGCTGCTTCATTACCCGTTCAGCAACAGCAGTAACCATTGAGTCAATACTATCTAGACGGTGGTCTAACATATCAAGACGCCGTTTAATACGTTCAATATCCTGCGCTTGCTCTTGTCCTACCGCAGTGAGTTCATCTTTCTCCGCCAAGAACACACCTCTAGCGAGATTATAACCAGACCAATTATATGGGTTAGACGGCACTATGTCAAAGACCGATTCTATGCATTATATTGATTTACTCAAACCTTATGGCATATACTATAGGCAACAAAAACATATAAGGAGGGAGCCAAATGCCTGAGGAGGTAATCGGAAAGGTGAGCGACTTCTTTGCCCACCCGGTGGTTGCTGGTATTGATTTGACCGCACCGTTAAACGTGGGCGACAAAATCCATATCAAAGGTTATACTACTGATATGGAATTAACTGTTGACTCAATGCAGATTAACAATGTGGACGTTAAAGAGGCTAAAGCAGGAGATGCCATTGGAGTCAAGGTTAGCGAGCGGGTAAGAAGGGGGGATACAGTCTATAAGGTTATCGACTAAAGCAAATTTCCGGAGTTATAGAAAGTAAAGAAATGACAGTAAAGGTATTGATAGAGCGTCATGTGAAAAAGGGCACAGAAGGGGATTTGATTGAGCTACTGAATAAATTACGAATTGAGTTAATCTCACAGCCAGGCTATGTCTCAGGTGAGCTGCTACAGAGCCTGGAAGATAAATCTACCATCTTCGCCCTTAGCACCTGGCTAAGCATACTTGACTGGAAATCCTGGGAAGGTAATCCCAAACGTCTAGAAATTGAGTCCAAGATTGAACCGCTGTTAACTGAACTGCCAAAGTTGACTATTGCTACAGCTTTTTAAGAACTTGCCTTTAATAATTAGCCTATGCTTTTAACCAAGTTAGCCATTTCAATGGCACTTGCCGCCGCTTTAAAGCCCTCATTCCCCTCTTTAGTTCCTGCACGCTCAATAGCTTGCTCCAAGGTATCGGCAGTGATTACGCCATAAATAACCGGCAGTCCAGTCTCCAAGCCCACTTTAGCGATACCCTTACTCACCTCAGCAGCAATGTACTCAAAGTGAGGTGTTCCACCACGAACCACAGCTCCCAGGCAGATAACAGCGTCATATCGCTCGGTTTGGGCTAATTTCTTGGCTATTAGCGGGATTTCAAAGGAACCTGGCACCCAGGCAACCTCTATATCTTCCTGGTCGACGCCGTGGCGAAGCAAGGCGTCCTGTGCCCCCTCAAGTAGCTTCTTGGTAATAAACTCGTTGAAACGGGAAACAACCAGCCCAAACTTCAGCCCCTTCCCCAGTAACATTCCTTCAAAAGGCTTGCTCATTGCTTTCTCCTTATTCTAGTTTAATTATCTGAAGCATCCGGTATTTCCAACAGATGACCTAACTTTTTCTGTTTCGTCTCCAGGTAATCACGGTTATAGGGATTGGGAGTGATGATAATAGGTATTGTCTCCACCACCTTTAGCCCATAACCCTCCAAACCTATCACCTTTTTGGGGTTGTTGGTGAGCAGCCGAATCTCATGTAAGCCCAGCTCAGCCAGGATTTGGGCACCTATGCCATAGTCCCGCAGGTCTGAAGGGAAGCCCAAGGACAGATTAGCCTCCACCGTATCCAGCCCCTCATCTTGAAGGGCATAGGCACGAATCTTGTTATGGAAGCCAATGCCTCGCCCCTCCTGCCTCATATACAGGAAAACACCCCGCCCCTCGTCGGCAATACTTTGCATGGCTAGGGCAATCTGCCCACCGCAATCACAACGAAGGCTACCAAATACATCGCCAGTAAGGCATTCACTGTGAACTCGGACTAACACCGGCTCCTCGGTGGATATATTCCCCATCACCAATGCCAAGTGCTCATCTGGGTCTATATCACTCTTGTAGGCGATAGCAGTAAATTCGCCATATCTTGTTGGCAACTTAGCCTCAGCTACTCGGTGCACCAGCCTTTCATGGCGGCGGCGATAGGCAATAAGGTCGGCTACAGTAATTATCTTAATGCCAAACTTATCCGACAGCGCCTCAAGTTGGGGTAACCGCGCCATAGAGCCATCTTCATTCATAATCTCACAGATAACCCCGGCGGGATAGAGCCCGGCTAACCTGGCCAAATCAACTACAGCCTCAGTTTGCCCGGCTCGGACCAGAACGCCCCCCTCCCTCGCCCGCAGGGGGAATATATGCCCCGGTCGGGCTAAATCGTCAGCCCCAGTAGCCGGGTCAACTATGGCTTTGATGGTCTGCGCCCTATCTGCCGCCGAAATTCCTGTGCTCACCCCATGTTTAGCGTCAACCGAGACGGCAAAGGCAGTGGAAAACTTTGAGGTGTTCTGCCCCACCATCAGAGGAATCCCCAACTCGTCTAACCGCTTGCCTACAATAGGTAGGCAAATCAATCCCCTAGCATGCTTTGTCATAAAGTTAATAGCTTCGGCGGTAACCTTCTCAGCAGCTAGCGCCAGGTCGCCCTCGTTTTCCCTATCCTCATCATCAACGATGATAACAGATTTGCCCTCTTTTATATCCTCAATAGCTTCAGCAATGCTTGATAAGCCCATGCTTATCCCTCCCGTAAGTTAACCTACCAGAAAACCGCGCTCCTGTAGAAAATCCAAAGTTATGCCCGAGGAGTGAGCCTGACCGAGTTGTTCCACATATTTGGCAACGATATCTACCTCCAGATTAACCAGGTCACCCACTCGCCTGCCGCCCAGAGTAGTGTGTTTCCGGGTATAATCAACCACAGAAACCTGAAATGAGCTGGGAGCCTTAGTCACAATGGTCAGGCTAACCCCATCAACGGCAATAAAACCCTTCTCCACCATATAGTACATTAGCTGAGGCGGGGCTTCAAATCCGATTATCATTGCCCCACCACCCCAGGCGACAGAGGTTACCCTTCCGGTATCATCGACATGCCCCTGCACCAAATGCCCACCCAGGCGCCCGCCTAAAGGTAGAGGTCGTTCTATATTAACTCCATCCCCAGCACAAAGCAGTCCAAGATTAGTCCTCTTTGATGTCTCAGGCATTACATCGACAGAAAACGAATTGCTATCAAAATTGGTTGCCGTCAGGCATACCCCGTTAACCGCCATACTTGCGCCGCGCTCTATTCCCTGGAGAACATCGCCGGCGGCGATAACCAGACTTCCAGATTGCGCTGAAATAACTCTACCTACCTCTTCTATAATCCCGGTAAACACCTTCACTCCCCTTTCGCCACAACATACCCGCTAACCATCAAATCATCGCCCAGCTTTTCCACCCTAACCCGCTCTAACCTAAATGATTCTGCCACCTTGCTAACCCCTTTGCCAGCGACCGCTGTCTTTGCCACCTCTCCACCAATGATAATAGGGGCAATAAAGGCGATAACCTTATCCACCAGCCCGCAGTCAAATAGAGAACCAAGCAGAATTCCACCGCCCTCGACTAAAACACTGGTAATTTCCCGCTCACCCAATGCCCTTAGCAACTTCTCCAAATCTACCAACCCCTCTGCTGTGGGCGATTCCAGTATTTCAGCGCCAGCCTGAGCAAAAGCTGCTTTCTCCTCTGGCGTAGCCGTCCTGCCCAGTGCCAGAAGTGTCCTCCCCGGCTCACTAAATACTTGAGCAGTTAATGGCGTTCGCCCTTTACCATCCACAATCACTCTGAGTGGTTGCTTTCTGGCTGTGCCCCCCCTCCCACCGGAGCATCTGGTTGTAAGGTGAGGGTCATCTGCCAAGAGGGTATTCACCCCAGCCATAATAGCATCAGTGGTATAGCGGAGACAATGGACATACTTCCTCGCCTCCCTGCCGCTAATCCACCGAGAATCACCCTTTCTAGTGGCAATCTTCCCATCAAGGCTTACAGCAAATTTGGCAGCCACAAAAGGGATGCCGGTAGTAATGAATTTGGTATAAGCCTCGTTAATCTCTTTAGCCTCCTCTTCATGCTCACCAAGATATATTTTAATGCCTTCCCTCTCCAGCTCATCTTTACCCCGTCCTGAAACCGAGGGATTGGGGTCAAGCATAGCCATATGAACCTCTCTGATGCCGGCAGAAATGATTGCTCGAGTGCACGGTGGAGTCCGACCATAATGGCAGCAAGGTTCCAGAGTAACATACATCACGCCCCCTCCAGCCTGCTCACCCGCCTGCTTCAGGGCTAATACCTCGGCATGATGGGAGCCTGGTGGCTGGGTATAGCCTTGCCCTACAACCACACCTTCCTTAACCACCACCGCTCCCACTGCCGGGTTAGGGCTAGCCTGCCCCAGAGCTAGTTTAGCCAGGGAAAGCGCCTGCTCCATATAGTCCATGGCATTGCCATTCTAGCATCTCCATCAAAAAAAGTGCAACTTTAACTAAAGTTATTATCAACCTCACCCCCTATGTCCCCCTCTCCACTCTTGGAGAGGGGGAAGGTTTTTTGAAAAGAGGGGACTGACGCCCCTCTTAGACACCCCCAATAAAGCGGAGGATTGGGGGGCAAAGTCCCCATAGGGTGGGAGGGTGGGAAGAAAGACATAAATTAAAACAGGGGGATGGGGTCAATGCCACAGAGAAACGAAACATGATAATCTGTGTCACTAATCTATCTGAACTAGCTCACATCAACTCCTCTAGAAGGATGAAGTCGGATAGGGTATAATTAGGATTAACTAGGGGTAACTACTAAATGAGAACCTTTTTCCGCGACATTCTAATAACGCTAATACTGGCAATAGTCATCTTCTTTCTGCTACAAGTCACAGTTCAGAGTTTTATTATAGTAGAGCGTTGCATGGAGCCCGAGTTCCAAGAAGGAGAACGACTATTAGTTAATAAAGTGGTTTATTATTTCCACGAACCTGAAAGGGGCGATGTGATTATACTACACCCGCCCTTTAACCCCGAAGCAGTCTATATCAAGCGCATCATTGCCTTACCCTTCGATACGGTAGAGGTGAAAGAGGGGGCGGTATATGTTAACGGCACCAAGCTAGACGAGCCTCATTATATTGACCCTCCCCGCTACACCTTCCCCCTGACAGAAATCCCTGAGAATGAATACTTTGTTCTCGGCGACAACCGCAATAATGCCAATGATTCCCATAAAGGCTGGACAGTGCCCCGCCAAAACATAATTGGCAAAGCCTGGCTATCATTCTGGCCACCAAATGAATGGGGGCTGGTTCCTCGCTACCCACTACAGGAGCAAATCGCCAGCTCTATCAAGCACATAACTGCCCTCTTAGGGGTAGATTGAAGGGGGTGAGGTCGATAGAAATAGAAAATGTAGAGGAAATCTTTGAAAAATCGGGGGCTATACTTAAGGGGCACTTCCTGCTCGCCTCCGGGCTACACTCCCCGGTCTATTGGGAGAAGTTCCGAGTTTTGCAATTCCCCCACTACACCCAGCAGCTTTGCCGCCTGATTGCCAGCCACTTCCAGAAGCAAAAAATCCAGGTAGTAGCTGGACCAACAACTGGTGGCATTATCCTAGCTTTTGAAGTGGCTAGACAGTTAGGAGTAAGGGGTATATTCGCTGAAAAGGAAGGCACTCAAGAGCGGGCTTTCAGGCGGGGCTTCAACATTGACCCCGGCGAGCGAGTCCTTATCGTGGATGATATTCTCACCACCGGCAGCTCCATACGCCAAGTTATGGCGGCAGCGACCAGGCAAGGGGGCATAATAATAGGCATAGGGGTATTGGTTGACCGCTCCGAGCAAAGGATAGAATTTGGAGTCCCCATTTTTAGTTGTCACCGCGCAGAAACTATAACCTACACACCACAGGATTGCCCTCTATGCGCCGCCAAAATCCCCTTAGTCAAACCCGGTGGCTAAGATAAAAGGGCTATTGACAAAACTGATGCCAGCTCATATACTAAAATTGATAATAGGTTTTAGCTATCGACCCACAGGGCGGTAAGCTGTTTAAAAAGTTTTTTAATAACCCGGGTCGCTTGGATCGGATACGACCGAGACGGCAAAAATAGAGTTTGTATTTGGGATGCCTTCTCTGGCTGTGTCGGAGAAGGCATTTTTAGTATAAATCTGGCTTGGCTAAAATGCTCAAATTAGGATTCATCGGAGCCGGAACTGTAGGTACTGCCCTCTCTGTGAGGCTGAACAGCAAGGGCTATCTCATAGTAGCAGTATCCAGCCGAAGCCGAACCTCAGCCCAAAATCTGGCACGGGCAGTTGATGGCTGTCATATGTCCGATAATAATCAGGGTGTGGCTGACAATGCTGAGCTTGTCTTCATCACCACCCCCGATGATGCTATCGCCCCGGTAGTTTCTCAAATAAAGTGGCACGCGGGGCAAAGCGTGATTCACTGTAGCGGCGCCGACTCCACCGATATCCTGCAGCCAGCTAAAGAAGCGGGGGCTAGAGTGGGCGCCTTCCACCCCCTGCAGACCTTCGCCAGTGTCAAACAAGCCATAGAAAATATACCCGGCTCGACCTTTGCCCTTGAGGCTGAGGAGCCTTTGCTAAATATACTCAAGGATATGGCTACTGCCCTTGATGGTCATTGGGTAGAGCTGAAGGCAAGCGATAAGGTAATCTATCACGCCTCAGCAGTCATCGCCTGCAACTATATGGTAACCGTGGTCAAGCTAGCCACTGACCTGTGGCAAAGCTTCGCTGTCCCACCGCATCAAGCTACCCGAGCACTGCTGCCACTGTTGCGAGGGACACTCAATAATATTGATACCGTGGGAATACCCCAATGCCTCACCGGACCAATCGCTCGTGGAGACATCGGGACTATTAAGAAGCACCTTGATGCTTTGCAAGAAAAAGTCCCTTCCCTGCTCTCCACTTACCGAGAGCTTGGTCTACAGACTATCCCTATTGCCCTAGCAAAGGGAAAAATAAATCAACAGCAGGCACAGGAGCTAAGGGCTGTCCTAGAACAACCCGACTAAATAAAAAATAGTTATGGAGGATGTGATGAGAATAATGCTTAAAAGCAAAATCCACCGAGCCCGTGTCACCGAGGTCAATATCGACTATGAAGGGAGCATCACCATTGACAAAAGGCTTATGCAAGAAGCAGACATTCTCCCTTATGAGCAGGTTCAGGTGCTGGATATCAACAATGGTGCTCGTTTTGAGACCTATGCTATTGAAGCTGAGCTTGATAGTGGGGAGATTGGCATCCAGGGGGCTGCTGCCAGATTAGCCACCGTCGGAGACACGGTAATCATCCTTTCCTACTGTCAGGTTGAGGATAAAGAAGCCCATAATTTCGCCCCCAAATTGGTATATGTTGATGACAAAAACGCCATCACTGAAACCAAGCGAGAGGTCGGGGCTACACCATTCTAGGAGAGGAATAAATGCGCATAACCATAAATCAGATAAAAGAGATGAAGCAAAGGGGCGAGAAAATCACCATGCTCACCGCTTATGATTATTCCACCGCCAAGCTCGTTGATGAGGCGGGGATACCGCTAATTCTGGTGGGAGATAGCCTGGGCATGGTAGTCCTTGGTTATGAATCAACCATACCGGTAACTATGGAGGAGATGCTGCACCATACTAAGGCTGTGGTGAAAGGCACCAAACAGGCGATGGTAATTGGTGATATGCCATTTATGACCTACCACATAAGCGTTGATGATGCCCTATATAATGCCGCCCGTTTTATTCAGGAGGGAGGCGCCCAGGCAGTTAAGCTCGAAGGTGGTGTAACCGTGGCGGAAAAGGTAAGCCGAATTGTGGAATGCGGCATCCCGGTTATGGGTCACATAGGACTTACCCCCCAGTCAATCTACCAACTAGGTGGCTTTACCGTGCAGGGTAAAACCCAGGAGGCGGCCGCCAGACTGCTTGAAGACGCCCGGGCTCTGGAGGAAGCTGGAGCCTTTTCCATTGTCCTGGAGACAGTCCCCGCCCAGCTAGCCAAGATAATCACGGAAAAGGTCAACGTCCCCACCATCGGCATTGGTGCCGGCATAGACTGTGATGGTCAGGTTCAGGTCATCAACGACATTCTAGGTTCGTTCACCGATTTTGTCCCCAAGCACGCCAAGCAATATGCCAAGCTCACCGATATCATCTCCAAGGCAGTCACTCAATATCACAATGAGGTGAAAGCGGGCAGCTTCCCCACCGAGAAGCAAAGCTACTCTATAGATGAGAGCGTATTGGCTGAGCTAACCAAATAGTCCACTTTCCCTGCCAGTCCAAAGACTTACTATGAGATTATTTATTAACCCTATCCCCTGTATCCCCTTCCCCTTAATAAGGGGAAGGGGAAGGTGATTTCTTTAGAGGGGCTATGCCCCTCTAATACTCCCTCTTTACTACTCCTGAGTAAGGAGAGGGGGATTAAATCGGGGTCCCCAAAAATCTTGATTTTTGGGGTAAATTAAGGGGGTGAGGTAGATAACATCCTCTATGATGGTCGTTGAAAAAATAGATGACCTGAAAAGGTTAAGACTCAAGCTTGCCGAGCCGGTTGGCTTTGTTCCCACTATGGGCTATCTCCACCAAGGCCATCTGGCTTTAGTCAGACAAGCCAGAGCAGAAAACCCCTCGGTAGTAGTTAGCATCTTTGTTAATCCCACCCAGTTTGGTCCCCATGAGGACTTTGCTAAATACCCCCGCGACCCCCAGCGTGACCTGGCTCTGTTAGAAAAGGAAGGGGTTGATATTGTCTTTATGCCCCCGGTAGATGAGATGTATCCCCCAAAGTTCAATAGCTGGGTAGAGGTTGGTAAGGTCGCCGAACGACTGGAGGGTGCTTCCCGCCCCGGTCATTTCAAGGGTGTTGCCACCGTGGTTGCCCGACTATTTGACATTGTGCAGCCAGATAAAGCCTACTTCGGACAGAAGGATGCCCAGCAACTGGTAGTTATCAAACAGATGGTGATTGACCATAATCTGAGCGTGGAAATAGTCGCCGTGCCCACGGTGCGTGAGCCCGACGGTCTGGCGATGAGCAGTCGCAACACCTACCTCAATCCTGAGGAGCGAAAGGCAGCATTAGTTTTATACCAGGCACTTAGTCTAGCTCAAAAGCTATGGTCGCAGGGGGAGAAGGACGCTCAAGCCATGCGCCAGGAGATGACAGACCTCATTCAGAAGCAGCCGCTGGCGGATATTGACTATGTCAGCATAGCCGACGCCGAGACTTTAGACGAGCTGGACACGGTCAAACCCCCGGCGCTGGTCTCACTGGCGGTAAAAATCGGCAAGACGAGATTAATTGATAACGTGGTGGTGGGATGAGAGTTAGAAAATTATCACAATTCGAACAAAAGACGAAGCCCGTTGGTTGTTTTGGTAGCGGGCTTTTGTTTCTGTGGTAGAATATTTACCAAGGGGGGTGATTAGCTTGGGCTTTGAATTATCATCATTCATTCAAAATCTTAGAGATTGGGTCGAGGAGCGACCACCGATTGAGCCACCGCTCGACGAGATGTTTAAAGAGGAAAGTGATAGAGCTTTTGGAATTGTTGTAGCATGCTATTTAGACAATATGCTTGAGAAACTAATCAGAGCATCGTTTATTAAAGATGCTAAAGTCAATTCTTTATTTAAAAATCCACAACTTTTGCAGTCGTTCTCCAACAAAATCGATGTTGCGTACTTCTCTGGCTTAATACCAAAATTCATTTATCACGACCTTAAGTCAATATGCGAAATAAGAAACAAATTCGCTCACAAGGTTACCGCCAAATTAGAATTTACTGACGAAGTCATAGCAAGAAGAATAGACAGATGCTTACTTAGACCCAAGACACTAGATGACGTTCAAGCTCCCAAACTGAAATTTGCTATCATCGTCACTTTAATAGCCGGTTTTCTAGATTCTCTAGAAACGATGCTCAACAAAGTAAGACCGCCAAAGTTAATGGACATGTGCACTTTCAAAGATTTGCCCGATGAAGAAATGATTCTAACTAAGAAGGAAATTATTGATATATTGTCCAAGTACGACACTTCGCCCAAGACATGAATTATTCGAAACTTAATAAATTGATTATCCGCATAAAAATCACGAATATATAGTTGGAAACTCCCTTGTCTACCCCCTAACCAGCCCCATAATCCCCAGCATGGCTAGGAAGGCAAGTCCGGCGCCAAAGAAAAAGGGAGCAGCAGGCGTATAAGCCTGCCACAGCCACCCAGCAATCAGGCTGGCGGGGAGGAGGGTGAGACCAACCACCCCATGATACAGTCCGTAGGCGGTGCCCCTCCTCTCCTCGGGAACCAAATCAGCGACAAAGGCTCGTGCCACCCCTTCTACTATTCCATAATAAACTCCGTAACAGGCAAACAGCAGCCAGACCTGCCACATCTCTGATGCCATGGCAAATCCCAGATAAACCAGGGCATAGATAAACCAGCCCAGGGTGATAACCCGCCGCCTCCCCAGCCGGTCGGAAAGCATCCCCGCCGGTAAAGCGGTAATGGCGTAGGCGATATTAAACACGACCAGCATCAATACCACATAGATAACCGATGACCCCAGATTTTGCGCCCTTAAGATAACAAAGAAATCGCTGGAATTACCCAGGGTAAATACCACCATAATAGCCAGAAATACCTTGAAACGGGTATCAAAGCCACCCACCCCTTTGAAACCCACCTGAGAGCCAATATCGCTTGACGAAGGTTTCCTTCGCTCCCTAACAAAAAATAACAGCACCAATACCGCCAGCACTGCCGGCACCACGCCCACCAATACCAGCCACTGGTAAGTCTCCCGGCTGAGCGCCAGCTCTCCACCCTGAACCAGATAGATAATGATAGCGGCTATTGCCAGCCCGAGGACAGCGCCAAAGGTATCCATAGCCCGGTGCAAGCCAAAGCCCTTACCCCTTTCCTCAGCGGAGACCGAATCAGCCACCAGGGCATCGCGGGGCGAGGTGCGGATGCCCTTCCCCACCCTATCGCCGAACCTTATTGCCAGCACGCTGCCCCAGCTACTCGCCAGATACATAAAGGGCTTAGCTATGGTAGAAATACTGTAGCCCAGTACTGCCAGAGGCTTGCGCTTTCCCAACCGGTCGCTGAGCCAGCCACTGAGTATCCTGAAAATAGCGTCAGTGGACTCAGAAAGCCCACCGATGAGACCTATAATAGTGAATGGTGCTATTAACACATTGCGCAAAAAGAGGGGAACGAGGGTAAAAATCATCTCGCTGGAGACATCAGTCAGCAGACTGACTATGCCCAGGAAAAATACATTGGGGTTAAGACCAAAGACCTTGCGACGCTCCAGATAGGCTTTATCAGTTGCCGGCAGTTTCATTTTGGTTACCCAGTATACCATCCCCTACCACCATAAGGTAAGCCTATATAGGGACACAGTTGCTTGACACCCCTAAGACTAATAGCTACAATAAATTCCGTGCCGAGGTAGCTCAGTCGGTAGAGCAGCGGACTGAAAATCCGCGTGTCCCCAGTTCGATTCTGGGCCTCGGCACCAAAATAAAAGCGGAAGTGGCTCAGCGGTAGAGCATCTCCTTGCCAAGGAGAGGGTCACGAGTTCGAATCTCGTCTTCCGCTCCATCTGAGTTATGAGCCGAAGTGGCGGAATAGGCAGACGCGGCAGTCTCAAAAACTGTTGGAGGGCGACCTCCATGTCGGTTCGAGCCCGACCTTCGGCACTATATAGAATGCCGAGTTGTGTAGTGGTAGCACGGGGGACTTTGGATCCCTTAGCCCTGGTTCGAATCCAGGCTCGGCAGCCAGTGCCTCCTACGGAATACATCAACTTAAATTAGACCAAAAAGATAAAAGGCAACAACCACAATCGCAGCCGCCAGGGTAGCACCAGTAGCTACCTGAGCCGGTGAGTGATGACCCGATTCTATCCTTGCCCAGGCTATCAGAGGCAAGAAAGCCACGCTTATCGCACCTATCAAGCCATATAAAATAACCAATATTGTCGCTGAAGCAGCTACAAAGGCAATATGAAGGCTTATCTTCCACAAAAGATTTACACACATAAACACGACTACCGCTGAAAGTCCAGCTACAAATGTAGCCCTCAGCACCAACGGCGCCCCAAGATAGGTGATAACGCCACCACCCACAACAGCACAAACACCCGCCAGCAAGTATATCTTAGTCCTCTGCTTACGAACATTGGTGAAGATACCATCAAGCCTACCCCTTCTAGCCAGATAAACCACAACTAAAAAAACTGGCAGTATACCGACAGCTATTAAAATCAGCGACCATTTGAGGGCATCAACTATGCTAGACGCTGATTCAAACGAAAGCAAAAGGATTATTATCAGACTCACCGAGAAGGGATTCAGGATATTAGAGGTCAGGTTAGCTATCTGCTTTCTGGTCTCAATTTGCATCTTCCAAAGGCTCTACCAAGTCAGTAACAACCATGCATTATACAGTATTAACCTGTGGTATGTCTTTTACCAAGAGGTCATTTATCGGGGGAAGTTTTGAAGGGAGTGAGGTCGATAAACAATCTCATAAACTTGCTTGACTAATCCGGTACCTCATTATATCCTTGTTTGCAACTATGGTAAAGAGGGAACTTGCCGGACTAGCGGTTGAGGTAAATAAGGCTTCGTTCAGCTACAATAATATAAAGGCAATTGATGAGCTATCACTACAGGTGCCTAGCGGTATAAGCTTCGGATTACTTGGACCAAATGGTGCCGGAAAAACCACGCTTATTCGACTGCTGGTCGGTCTCTTAAAGCCAAAATCTGGCAGTGTCCGGATATTAGGAAAGACACCCTCCAGGAAAACTGCTCACCTTATTGGCTATATGCCACAACTCCATTCCCTCTACACTGAGCTGTCGGTTATCCAGAATGTAGACTTCTTCGCCCGGGTTTATCAGTTAACCGATAAGCACGAGCGAGCCCAGCGGGTAGAAGATGCCATCAGATTGGTTGACATGTGGCAGCGCCACAAAGACCCTGTGCTAAAGCTGAGCGGCGGAATGAAACAGAGGGTTAGCCTGGCTTGCGCTATAGTTCATAACCCACCCCTACTTTTCCTTGATGAGCCTACTGTTGGTCTTGACCCTGAGCTAAGGGTTACCTTCTGGGAGCATTTTGCTTCCCTGACCAAACAGGGCATTACCCTTGTTATTTCCAGTCATACTATGGATGATGCTGCCCACTGTGACCGCCTTGCCTTTATGCGTGATGGCAAGGTCATTGCCCAGGGCACTCCCAGTGAGCTACAGCAAGCTACCGACAAACCCGGTGCCACTCTAGAAGATGCCTTTCTCTATTTTATCCACCGTGAGGATAGAAGTGATTCCTAGCCAAGTGTTTACCATTGCCACCAGGATTATACACCAGCTAATACGAGACCGCAGAACAATGGTCTTGATTTTGATTGTACCATTGGTGGTAATGACCCTCATCGGTTTAAGCTTCCCCGAAGGTAGTGTTCTGGATTATATAGCCCCGGCACTGCTGGCAACACTGGCGCTATTCTTCAGTTTCTTGCTTACCGGGATTAGCTTCCTGAGGGAACGCTCTCAGGGTACTATGGAGCGCCTGATGGCATCACCAGTGTCACGCCTGGATATAGTGGTTGGCTATCTATTTGGCTTTTTTATATTCGCTTTGACCCAGACGCTAATTGTACTCCTGTTCACTATTTATGTACTGGATGTCCACTACTACGGGGATTTGTGGCAAATTTTCGTTTTTCAGATTGTGGTAATAACTGGTGCGGTTAATTTAGGCATATTTATATCGACCTTTGCCCGAAACGAGTTCCAGATGGTTCAGTTTATCCCCTTAATCATACTCCCTCAGATATTCCTCTGCGGGGTTATCTGGCCGGTGGAGCAAATGCCCAATTACCTACAGTGGCTATCAGCAATACTACCTCTGACCTATGCCGTAGATGGACTCCGGGATATTATGCTCGCTGGCAAGAGCTTGCTCGATGTCAGATTTGAGCTAGCAGTTCTGGTTGGCTTTGCTGTCATCATATCAATCGTGGCAGCTATTACCATCAGGAGAGGTGCTGCCAGCTAGCACAAGAACTCAGTTCCTTGACAGTGCATATATTGATATGCTATTCTAATTACGAACGTATGTCCATAATTAGCTTTTGGACTTTCAGGGAGAACGAGCACTATGGGTAGGACACCGAAATGGCGCCGGGTTACCTTTATACCAGAGATAACCTACTTCAAGCCTGTCGGGTCTCACCTCAAGATTCCTGAAGAGGTCAATCTCTCCATTGAAGAAGCCGAGGCTATACACCTCAACGACCTTAAGGGGCTGGTGCAGGAAGAATGCGCTCAGAGGATGAGCATCTCACGACCAACCTTTCACCGGGTACTGGCATCGGCTCGAAGTAAGCTGGCTGATGCCCTGCTCAACGGGAAGGCGATACGGATTGAAGGGGGCAACTTTGAGATGGCAATTCGCCGCTTCCACTGTCTTAACGGTCACGAATGGGATGTTCCCTTTGAGACCCTGATAGCTGCGCCTCCCCAGTTCTGCCCTACATGTAACACTCCCAACATCCTGTCCCTCCAGCCCCATGCACCTGGCTGGGGAAAGCGCCGCAGAGGGAGACACAGCCAAAGTAGTTAAGACCAGAGGCTATTTGAGACAGCAAGAAGGTGATGCGGAGGATTTTTCATGGGAATCAGGGAAAATGTTCAGCAATTATTGAATGAGTTACCCGGCGGGGTTGAATTGGTAGCAGCAGCAAAAACAAGGACGGCTGAAGAAGTGCTCCAAGCAGTGGAATCTGGTATAAAGATTGTAGGGGAAAATTATGTCCAGGAAGCAGAAAAAATTTACGGGGTGATAGGAAATAAAGCAAAATGGCACCTGCTGGGACACCTCCAAAAAAATAAAGTCAAAAAAGCGGTAACACTGTTCGATATGATAGAAACCGTTGATTCTGTTGACATAGCCAGAGAGATTGATAAGCGATGTGCTCAAATTGGTAAAGTGATGCCGGTATTAGTAGAGATAAACAGTGGCAGGGAGAAACAGAAATCAGGCGTATTACCAGAAAATGCCGAACAGCTAATAAGGGCGATTTCGAGCTTGCCAAACATAGAAGTAATGGGGCTGATGACTATGGGGCCTCGCTTTGGAAACCCTGAGGATTCAAGACCCTATTTCGTAACTACCAGAAGAATATTTGACAGGATTAAAGCGCTTGAATTACCCGATATAGAGATGACACGTCTTTCAATGGGAATGACAAACTCTTACCAGATTGCCCTAGAGGAAGGGGCAAACATGGTAAGAATAGGGACTAAAATATTTGGAGCCAGAAACTAACCCCCTGACGAAGTGAAGCCTTAGACTTAATCTATATAGTTGAAGAGTAAACAAATGAGGTGACAAATGGCTCAGGATGAGGAAATTGAACGAGAAACAGAAAGAATCGCTCAGGAAGAACTAATTAGAGAAAGAATTGATGAAAAGGGAAATAAGTGGAGAAAGGTTTACTTCGGTGGAGGAGAACACTTCAGAAACTGGCTAGAGCAATGTCGGGAATTAGGCGAGGTTGAGGTGGAGGAAGTAGACTCCACAGGATTTAAGTGCTTTGAGGAGGGTGGCGAAAAATTATATAGAATTTGGATGAAGGTGGGAAAGGAAGCGCCTATTGCTGACCTAGAAGGGGATGAAGGCAAGCAGAAATGAGAAAAACTGTGTTATCCCTGTTGGCAGTTTAAGGAGGTGAATAAAAAGGTGCATTGAATGAGGGCAAATGGTAAAATAAGCCATAAGCAGAGTCAGGAGGTTAGTAAATGGCATACAAGATTACTGAAGAGTGCATTAGCTGCGGAGCCTGTGAACCTGAGTGTGGAAATGAGGCAATCTTTGAGGGAGAGGAAATCTATTTGATTGACCCCGATAAGTGCACCGAGTGTGTGGGCAACTTTGAATTACCAAAGTGCGTCGAGGTCTGCCCGGTGGATTGTTGCATACCCGACCCAGACCATAAGGAAAGCCGGGAGCAACTGCTTGAGAAGTGGAAGAAGCTACACCCAGGTGAAACTCCGGCATCTACCTAAAACCCTTTAGCCATAACTGCCAGCTTGACTCCGATTTCGGCAAAGGCAATAATGATAAGCACGCCTTCTCTGTGCGTTCCCCGATAGCTCAATGGTAGAGCGGGCGGCTGTTAACCGCTAGGTTCGAGGTTCGAGTCCTCGTCGGGGAGCCAAGTTCATTGTAGAGCAGGTCCTTCCAGCATTGGAAGGATTAACCACTTGGTTGTACGCTCATGCAAAAGAGACCTTACTTCGTGT
>Ga0209986_10000097_pt1 | contig 75060 bp, 82 predicted proteins | sample BlataG_FD_183168 | JGI IMG/M metagenome (GOLD analysis project Ga0209986, IMG submission 183168) | Deep subsurface microbial communities from Black Sea to uncover new lineages of life (NeLLi) - Black_00105 metaG (SPAdes) (version 2) | ecosystem: Environmental > Aquatic > Marine > Oceanic >... | reverse complement strand
AGAGACCTGACCTACTCAGCCCCCCTCTATGTCAGGACACAATTGCTGGTTAAGGAAACAGGGGAAATCAAGGAACAAGACCTATTTTTCGGTGACATTCCACTGATGACAGCTAAAGGCACCTTTATTACCAGTGGTGCCGAACGGGTAACAGTAAGCCAGCTACTGCGCTCTCCAGGTGTCTATTTCACCCTTGAAGAAGATGCCACTAGTGGTCGTGAATTGTGCCATGCTAAGCTAATCCCCACCCGCGGGGCTTGGCTAGAGTTTGAGACCAGCAATCGGGATGTAATCTCAGCTAAGATAAACGGCAAACGCAAGATTCCCATCACCACACTGATGCGGGCTATCGGTTATAGTAGTGAGGAGCAACTGCTGACGCTATTCTCCGGGGAGGATAACTCCCCAGAGCACCAATTTATCAGGTCAACTATGGAGCGCGAGCCTTTGGTCAAGGATGAGCCTGAGGCTTTGCTCGATATCTATAGAAAGTTGCGCCCCGGGGACCCACCTAATATTGAAAATGCCAGAAAACTAATAAAGAATCTGTTCTTTGACCCCCTGCGCTATGATCTAGGGGAGGTAGGTCGCTATAAGCTTAAGAAGCGATTACGGCTTGATATTCCGGAAAGCAACCGGGCTCTAACCAAGGAAGATATTGTAGAGATAGTAAGACACATTATTATGATTAATAATGGGAACGATATCCCCGATGATATTGACCATCTGGGAAATCGGCGAGTGCGCACCGTTGGTGAGCTAGTTCAAAACCAGTTTCGCATTGGGTTACTGCGCCTACAGCGAGTGGTTAGGGAGCGGATGAGTATTATTAGTGCTGATGTAGTTACCCCCAGTGTTCTGGTCAACATTCGCCCGGTAGTGGCAGCGGTCAGGGAGTTCTTCGGTGGCTCACAGCTATCACAATTTATGGACCAAACCAATCCATTGGCTGAGCTAACCCATAAGCGCCGGCTATCGGCAATGGGACCAGGGGGGCTATCTCGAGAGCGGGCTGGGTTTGAGGTCCGCGATGTCCACTTCTCCCACTACGGTAGAATCTGCCCCATTGAGACACCAGAGGGACCTAACATTGGTCTTATCGGCTCTCTAGCTACCTATGGACGGATTAACCAATATGGCTTCATTGAGACACCATACCGCAAGGTTATTGCTGAGGTGAACAATACCTATGACGAGCTGGTGGGTAGGACAACCCAGGAGGCAGTGCTTGACGACAAGGGCAAAACCATAGTAAAAGCCAGGGCTACCATTACCCCCAAGCTTGCCACCAAGCTATCTCAGCTACCTCCCAGAAGGATAAAGGTGGTGTCCTTTGTCTCTGATGAGGTCATCTATATGACAGCAGATAAAGAGGATGAATATGTTATTGCCCAGGCTAATGCCCGGCTCGACGAGAGGAACCAATTTGTAGAGGAAAGGGTTGAGGCCAGATTAGGTGACCGCTATCTACTGGAAGCGCGTGACAGAATAGAGTTCATGGATGTATCACCCAAGCAGATAGTTAGTGTTGCCACAGCACTGATACCCTTCCTTGAGCATAATGATGCTAATCGTGCCCTGATGGGGTCTAATATGCAGCGGCAAGCGGTGCCACTGCTTCGCCCTGAGGCACCTGTGGTGGCTACAGGTATGGAAATAGAAGTCGCCAAGCACAGCGGGCAGGTCATCTTTGCCCAAAATGCAGGGGTAGTCACTTCGGTTACCAGCTCACAGATTGTGGTTACCAAGGATAACGGCGATAAGGACATATACCCATTAATGAAATTTGTGCGCACCAACCAGGGGACATGTATCAGCCAGCAGCCTATAGTAAGCAAGGGCAACCGGGTGGAGCCGGGGCAGGTTCTAGCCGATAGCTCATCTACTGAATATGGGGAGTTGGCTCTGGGACAGAATGTGACCTGTGCCTTTATGAGCTGGGAAGGCTATAACTTTGAGGATGCTATTATCATTAGTAACCGCCTGGTGGAGCAGGATAAGTTCACCTCCATTCACATTGAGAAGCATGAGGTAGAAGCCCGGGATACCAAGTTAGGACCTGAAGAGATCACCAGGGATATACCCAATGTAGGTGAGGAAAGTCTACGCGAGCTTGATGAAACTGGCATTGTTCGGATTGGTGCCGAGGTGGGTCCGGACGATATATTAGTGGGTAAGATTACCCCCAAGGGGGAGACCGAGCTATCTGCTGAGGAGAAACTGCTTAGGGCTATCTTCGGTGAGAAAGCCCGAGAGGTGAAGGATACCTCTCTACGCGTGCCTCATGGTGAGTGGGGCAAGGTGATTAATGTGAGGGTCTTCTCTCGTGATAGTGGTGATGACCTGCCTGCCGGGGTTAACCAATGGGTTCAGGTCTGGATTGCCCAGAAGCGAAGAATTTCTGTAGGGGATAAGTTAGCTGGGCGGCATGGCAATAAGGGGGTCATCTCCCTCATAGCGCCGGCTGAGGATATGCCCTTCCTTCCCGATGGTACACCAGTAGATATTATCCTCAACCCCATAGGTGTCCCATCACGGATGAATCTGGGTCAAGTTCTGGAAACCCACCTGGGATGGGCTGCCCAGATACTGGGGTTCAAGGTGCTCACCCCTGTTTTTGATGGTGCCAGTGACGCTGCAATTGAGGATGCTCTGGCCAGAGCCTGGATAGCTCAAAGAACTGGAGCGGTTGACCTTAACCCCTCTAATGACAGCCCCACCCTGCAATTGGAGCAGGCTAAGGAGTGGCTTGAAAGTCATGGCTACAATGGGGATAGGGTGTTCAGTGATGACTGCCCGGGGGAGGCGAAGGATGTTTGCCTACGCTTGTGGCTTGAAGACCTAGGCATAGCAAGCCGAGACCTTGACCAACAGCAACTAGAGCAAGCAGTGGAGAGGGTAAAAACTGAACGGAACCTCCCCCCACCTATCATGGGCAAGGTTGTACTCCGCGACGGACGAACTGCTCAGCCCTTTGACCAGCCGGTAACGGTGGGGAACATCTATATGATGAAGCTAATCCACCTAGTTGAGGATAAGGTTCACGCCCGCTCTACAGGACCCTACTCCTTGATTACCCAACAGCCTTTAGGCGGTAAGGCTCAATTCGGTGGTCAACGCTTTGGCGAGATGGAGGTATGGGCACTAGAAGCCTATGGCGCTGCCCATAACCTTCAAGAAATCCTGACCATTAAGTCAGACGATGTGATTGGTCGAGCCAAAACCTATGAGGCTATAGTTAAGAATGAGGATATTCTCCAACCGGGGGTGCCAGAATCATTCAAGGTTTTGGTTAAGGAACTGCAAAGCCTGGGGCTTGCCATTGAGGTGATTAATGAAGAGGAAAAGGCAACATTAGCCGAGGAGGCTAGAGAAGTCCCAGAACTGGAAACAGAGCTTGAAGCTGCCGAGAGTTCAACTGAGCAAGAGGAAAAGGCGACCTTTACCGAGGAAGTTACCGAAGCCCCCAAACTAGAGGCAGAGCTTGAAACCGCCGAGAGTTCAACTGAGCAAGAGGTAGAAAAGGAAGAAAATGCTTGAAGTTAACGATTTTGATGCTATTCGTATCGCACTGGCTTCACCGGAGCAGATTAGGAGCTGGTCATATGGCGAGGTAACCAAGCCAGAGACGGTTAACTACCGCACCTTGAAGCCAGAAAGAGATGGGCTTTTCTGTGAGAGAATCTTTGGTCCAACTAAGGACTTCGAATGTTATTGTGGTAAGTATAAAAGGATACGCTACAAGGGGGTTATCTGCGATAAGTGTGGTGTCGAGGTAGCCCGAGCTAAGGTGCGCCGGGAGCGCATGGGGCATATTGAGCTGGCATGCCCGGTGAGTCATATCTGGTTTGCCAAGGGGATACCCAGCCGATTGGGATTACTACTTGACCTATCACCGCGGAGCTTGGAGCGTGTCCTATACTTCTCACATTATATCATCGCCTCCATAGACGAGGAGGCGCGCCAGGAAGCAATCGAGCAACTGGAGGAGAACAGCTTACAGCAAATAGCTGAGCGCCAAAGTGCGCTGGAGGCTAAAATTGCAGAGAAGGAGCAGGAGGGGGCAACAGTAGATGAGGTAAACCAACTCCGGCGCAGTTTTTCCGAGGAAAAACTGCAGCTTGAGGAGAAGCTTTCTGCCGATGTGGAACAGCTAAAGGATCTGCGGAAATGTGCCCTGCTCACCGAGAATCAATATCTTGAGCTCAAACAAAAATATGGTCAAGTTTTCAGCGCCGAGATGGGAGCTGAGGCTATTCTGCAGTTACTTAAGGACGTCAACCTTAATGAAATGCGTAATGAGCTACTCCAAGAAACCCGCTCCGCTTCGAGTCAACGCCGCAGAAAGGCTGCTAAGCAGCTACAGGTAGTGGAGGCTTTTCGCCGCAGTGGCAATAAGCCAGAGTGGATGATTATAACCGTGCTGCCTGTCCTACCTCCCGACCTTCGACCTATGGTTCAGCTAGACGGAGGTAGATTCGCTACCAGTGACCTTAATGACCTCTATCGGCGGGTCATTAACCGCAATAATCGGTTGCGTCACCTACTGGAAATAGAGGCACCAGGGGTTATCATCCGGAACGAGAAAAGAATGCTCCAGGAAGCGGTCGATTCCCTTATCGATAATGGAAGGAGAGGACGAGCTATCTCAGTTAGCGGTAATCATAAATTGAAGTCACTCTCAGACATGCTCCGGGGCAAACAAGGGCGCTTTCGCCAGAATTTACTGGGCAAGCGGGTTGACTATAGTGGACGCTCGGTTATCGTTGTTGGTCCAGAGCTTAAGCTTCACCAATGTGGACTACCAAGACGGATGGCTGTGGAGCTATTTAAGCCCTTTATTATGCGCCGTCTGATGGAGCAAGGGCTTACCCACAACATTAAGAGTGCCCGCCGGCTGGTGGAGAGAAATAAGCCAGAGGTATATGACATACTTGAGGAGGTTGTCAAGGAGCAGCCGGTGTTGCTTAACCGTGCTCCCACCCTGCACCGGCTTAGCATTCAGGCCTTTGAGCCAGTGCTCATCAATGGTAGTGCCATCCAGATACATCCCCTAGTATGTGCTGCTTTCAATGCTGATTTTGATGGTGACCAGATGGCAATTCATGTTCCCCTTTCTAAAGCTGCGGTTAAGGGAGCCAGGGAAATCATGCTCAGCACCCACAATATGCTGCTGCCAAGCTCTGGTGAGCCAATAGTAACACCAACCTTGGACATGGTCCTTGGCTGCTATTACCTGACTACTATCATACCCGGAGCCAAAGGTGAGGGCACAATCTTCGGTAGTTTTGAAGAGGCAAAGCTCACCTATGAACTGGGACATATTGACCTCAGAGCCGAGATTGAGGTCAGAAGGCAACAAGAAAACGGGCAGAGGATTAAGACTAGCGTGGGGCGTATCATCTTTAACGATGTTTTGCCCCCTGAGTTAGGCTTCTACAATAAAGCAATTGATAAGTCAAGCTTAAAGCAAATAGTAACCGCTTGCTATAAGCTGCTAAGTAACGAGGATACCGCTGAAGTAGTGGACAACATCAAACAGCTAGGCTTCCACTATGCCACCAGATCGGGAACTACCATTGCTATGGGCGATATTCAAGTTCCCCAGAGCAAGCCAAAGCTACTAGAAGAGGCTGGGGAGAGGGTTGCCATTATTGAAAACCAGTATAACCGTGGCTTAATCACTGAGGACGAAAAGTATAATAACACCATAGGGGTATGGATGGAAACTACCGACAAGATTACTGATATCATCTCCCAGACTCTTGACCGCTATGGTGGTATTTACATGATGGCAACATCAGGGGCAAAGGGGAATATTTCCCAGATCAGACAGATGGCAGGTATGCGTGGGTTGATGACTGACCCCTCTGGTAAAATAATAGACTTCCCTATCAAGTCAGGTCTCCGTGAAGGTCTCAGCGTTCTGGAATATTTTATCTCCACCCATGGCGCCAGAAAGGGATTAGCCGATACCGCCCTGAGGACATCGGATAGCGGCTATCTCACCAGACGCCTCATTGATGTTGCCCAGGATGTTATCACTCGCGAAGAGGACTGCGGCACTACAGATGGCATATGGATATCTGAACCACAAGAAGGGGAACTACTACCACCACTTACTGAGCGAATAATCGGTCGGTTGGCTGCCAGTAAAATGGTCAACCCCGGAACCGGAGAAACCATTGTTGACCGAAATGAGGAGATTGACGAGCAGAAGGCAAATGAAATTATTGCTGCCGGGTTAACCAAGGTTCATGTCCGGTCTCCCCTTAGCTGCCGCTCCAGGCACGGTGCTTGCCAGCAGTGCTATGGCAGAGACCTTGCCCGGGGGCATCTGGTTGACCTCAACACAGCAGTAGGCATAATTGCCGCCCAGAGCATCGGTGAGCCCGGTACCCAGTTAACTCTACGTACCTTCCACACTGGCGGCGTGGTAGGACTTGATATCACTAGCGGTCTGCCCAGAGTGGAAGAGCTCTTTGAGGCAAGACCACCTAAGGGTCAAGCAATTATCTCAGAAATAGACGGGGTGGCTGATGTGGTTCAGGATGAGGAGGGGAAGGTGATAAAGGTCAGCAGCTCTGAGGTGTACCATGATGAATATCCACTGCCGCCCGGCTGGCAGGTTATGGCGAATGACGGTCAATGGGTAGATATAGGAGCGGTGTTAGCCTGCCAACCGCCTGAGGCTGAAGCTTCACCACAGACAGTAGCCCTAACTACTGAAACTAAACCTATCCTAGCACGTGTCGCTGGGGAGGTAACTATTAAAGGTGACCAGCTAGTTATCAGCTACAAGGAGGAGGAGCAGCAGGAGTATGCTGTTCCAGCTAGTGCCCATATTCGTGTTCAAACTGAAGAGCACATAAAGGCGGGACAGCAACTTACCGAGGGTTCTATCAACCCACAGGATATCCTGCATATTTTAGGTAAGGAGGCAGTCCAGCAATACCTGGTAGATGAGGTGCAAAAGGTATACCGCTCCCAGGGAGTGAATATAAACGACAAGCATATTGAAGTTATCGTCCATCGGATGCTGGCTAAGGTTCGCATTGATTCCTCAGGTGACACCGAGCTAGTACCAGGAGAGCTGATAGACATATTCCGTTATGAGGATATTAATGCCAAGGTACTGGCTGAAGGAGGTGAGCCAGCCACCGCCCACTCTGTATTGATGGGTATAACCAGAGCCTCGCTGAATACTGATAGCTGGTTGGCAGCAGCCTCCTTCCAGGAGACCACCAGAGTGCTCACCGAGGCTGCGGTCAAAGGCGCGATTGATAGGCTGGTTGGGCTTAAGGAAAATGTAATTATTGGTAAGCTGATTCCAGCTTGCTACCCGCTTTCTGAGGAAGTGCCAAGTTTGGAAGCCGGAGAAGAGGAGGTGCCAGGTTTGGTAGCCGAGGAGGTGCCACGTTTGGCTGGTAGCGAAGCTAAGGTGGAGGAGCCAGGTTTGGCTGCTGGAGAAGCTGAGGTAGAAGAGCCAACCAGCTAGGGTCTACATACTACAGCCATTAGAATAACAGGGTCGCCCAAACCAAGATAGGGCGACTCTTCATTTTATCCGGCTCAGATAAAGATATGGTATAATAGAATGGCTTAGCAAGGGGGTGAGGTCAAAATAGACCGCATTATTTCAGGTAAGCCCAAAGCTGAGGATGTAAGCCTTGATACCAGCCTCCGACCCCGACGCTTTGATGACTTTATCGGGCAGGATAAGATTAAGGACAACCTGAAGATAGCTATCACTGCAGCTAAAGGCAGGGGCGAGGCGCTGGACCACATTCTACTTTATGGTCCACCTGGTCTGGGGAAAACCACCCTGGCTTATATCATTGCCGCTGAGATGGGGGTTAACATCAGGATTACTTCAGGTCCGGCGGTAGAGCGCACCGGAGACCTGGCAGCTATCCTAACCAACCTCCGCAACCACGATATACTGTTTATCGATGAAATCCACCGCCTCAATAGGGCAGTAGAAGAGGTGCTATACCCGGCTATGGAGGACTTCGCTCTGGATATCATTATAGGCAAGGGTCCCGGTGCCAGGAGCCTGCGACTGAACCTGCCTGCCTTTACCCTGATTGGTGCCACCACCCGCTTTGCCTTGCTCAGCCCACCACTCAGAGACCGATTTGGCGCTACTTACCGCCTCGATTTCTACGACCAGGCATCTATAGAAACAATCCTCAAACGCTCAGCCAGCATTCTCCAGGTAAAAGCGGAAGGGGGAGGGCTAAAGGAAATAGCCCGCCGGGCTAGAGGTACACCTCGCGTGGCTAACCGACTGCTCAAGCGAGTCAGAGATTATGCTCAGGTGATGGCAGAGGGTGTAGCCACCCAACCGGTAGCAGTTGAGGCACTATCAAAGCTTGAAGTAGACCCCATAGGTCTGGATGAGATAGACCATAAGGTGCTACATACCATCATTGACAAGTTTAATGGGGGACCGGTGGGACTGGATACCATCGCTGCCTCTATCAGCGAGGAGGCAGATACTATCATGGATGTCTATGAGCCTTATCTTTTGCAACTTGGCTTTCTGGAGCGGACCCCCCGGGGACGATTAGCCACCCAGCTAGCCTATCAGCACCTCGGTCTGCCCTATAACAAAGAAAAACCACCTCAGCCCACCCTCTGGTAAAGAGAATTTCACAAACCTTACTTCTTCCATCCTTTTCTCCTTCAAACCAAGCGAGCTTAAAGCTCCTATTGGTATGATGATTTCTGCGGCACATCGTTTCCATCCCGTAGAAAAGAGGAGAAAAAGTAAGGAAATAGGGCAAGTTTGGTACTACAATCACTTTCTTCCATTCACATTCCCTAAGACAGAAGTATAACATACTTGACTAAATGTTAAATATATATTACACTATGTAATGTATAGAGTACTCTGACACACAGAAAAATATTGAAAGGAAAAAGAGGACAAAATGATGGCACCGTTACAGAAAAGGGCATTATTTACTCTTATCATCGGGGTAGCTTTTGCTATCGCCCTCATCGTGGTTTTTATACTCGAAGGCGATGTTACCGCTTTTAATCAAAAGGAAACCTTCAGGTGGATAGTCTATGCAGCCTTGATTGGAGTGCCTCTGACATACCTGATATTGATAGATTTAACATTACGCAAGCCGACTCAACTCGATGAGCGAGACAGGCTTATTATGGCAAGGTCGGGCAGAATTCAGTGGTTGGCAGTTATTTTCTCGCTGGCAGCCTGGATGATAACACTCACCGAGGTTTATCAGGCACAACGTCAGGTGCCGGTTGTCTTTCTTACCCTGATATTCATTTCGACTCTTATTATCAGTATTTTAGCGCAGTCCCTGGGCATCCTGATTGGTTACTGGAGAATAAGCAGATATGGTTAACGCCAGGATAAAAAACAGCATCAGAAGACTGCGCTTCGACCACGATGAAATGACCCAAGAGGAATTAGCCAGCCATGCCGGCTGCACCCGGCAGACTATTATCGCCCTTGAGCAGGGAAAATACGTGCCATCTATCGAGCTGGCCTTCAGGATTGCCCGAGCTTTTGGCGCATCTCTGGAAGAAGTCTTTCAATATGAGGAATAATGGAGGAAAGCGATGAGTATTAAAACATACAGGCTGTGGATGGTAGTAATTACCATGATTGTTGCTGCCCTGGTGGGCTGGTCGGTAACAACCGGCAATGTACTGGTGCCGATACCAACATTTCTTGCTGGAGCCATCATACTATACCTATGCCAGAGACGGGTAAAAGCGTTTACTGAAGATGAGAGAGTACATAGTATAGTCAACCAAGCGTCGAGGCGCACCATTGAAATCGTTGTTATCTTTATGGCCATTGCCGGAGCTATCCTATTAGCTATGAGCCGAGGCGGTTCGCCTGATTTCGAACCAGCTGGCCTTACGCTGGCCTATTCGGTATGTGCCACATTGATAATCTATAATATTTTATATACCTACTACAATAAGAAATACAGCGGTAAAAAATGAAGTCGGTTCTAGTTCATAGTTGCTGTGCCCACTGCGCTGCCTATACCGTTGAATACTGGCGGCAGCAAGGGTATGAGGTCAGCGCCCTATGGTATAACCCCAATATCCACCCCTATATGGAGCACCAGCAACGCCTGGAGGCAATGCAGTCCCTGGCTCGAGAAATGAACCTGCCCTTGATAATGATTGAGGGTTATGACATCATTGATTACTTTCGCCAGGTAGTGGGGCATGAATCTCAGCGCTGCCAGTATTGCTTCAGACTTCGCCTGTCAAAGACGGCTGAAACCGCTCAGCAGATGGGCTTTGACGCTTTCACCACCACCCTGCTCATCAGCCCCCAACAGAAGCATAACCTAATCCAAGAGATTGGCAATGAGCTGGCTGGGGAAAGGGGTATAGATTTCCTGTATGCCGACCTCAGGAAACGCTACTCAGATAGCCGCCGTATGACCAAGCCATTGAGTCTCTACCGCCAGCAATACTGCGGCTGCGTCTATAGTGAGTGGGAACGCTATGCCAAGAGTTAGGTTCCTGGTAATCTTCGTCCTCTTGCTCCTGCTGATATGCGGTTGCACCTCGCCACCCGATACAGCATTGGTTATCCAGGTAATTGATGGCGATACCATCGTTATTGAAGGGGGCTACCGGGTAAGATACATCGGCATTGATACCCCGGAAATTCACCCCCAGCCCGAAGAAGCCTATGGTATGGAGGCTCTACAGGCTAATCTTGAACTGGTAGAGGGTAAGATAGTCCGCTTAGAGCGGGATGTCTCCCAGACCGATAAGTATAAGCGGCTGCTACGCTATGTCTATGTGGATGGTATCTTTGTTAATGCCGAGCTGGTAAGGCTAGGGCTTGCCGAGGCCAAAGCCTATCCCCCTGATATTAAACACCAGGAAGACTTGGAGAAACTAGAGAGAGAAGCCAAACAGGCTGGCAGGGGGATGTGGGCAAAATAAGGGGAGCCCTTCAAAGAGGGGCTCCCCCTGGAATCAGGCATATTTACCGGGCTGGCTAGGGCACCTCTTGATACACTACCACCCTCTTGGCTATCATATTATCACTATCATAGATGGCATGGGCAGTCTGCCCTGTCTTCACCTGGATAATCCCCCTGAGGATAAATACTGTGCTCTCATTATAGTCCAGGGTAACTGCCTCACCATCGGGAGTTATGGTGATGGTTTCGCCCTGTGAGGGAACAGTAATAGTGCCGCTGACACGAGCGTAGGTGGTCGGCTTTATAATCAGCACTCTCTCTGCCAGGTTATTCTCTTGGGGGGCTAACCACACCGCCACCCTATCGCCGACAGCAATATCACTGAATTCAGCCCCTTCACCAAAGGGGCGGAGCCGCTTCAGCTTTGCTCGCTGGAGCTTAGGCAGGTTCCCATTGTCTGGTTGAGGTATCTGGTTGTGAAGCCTCAACCCTATCTGATGCCAAGCTAAAACTCCTATCTCTTCTTGGTTTTGATGCCTAAATTGCATCCAGTGCTGAGCCAAGGCTACAATCCGCCCGGGCACACACAGTTTGAAGTATTTGGTCTCCTCATTTACTGATATGGGGAGCTCCTGCTCCCCAGACTGGATAACAAAATATTCTTGCTTTTCCTCATCAACACTGAGCACCTTGCCTTTTACCACCATAATCTGAGAATCATCAGCCCCAGGTCTAGCCCAAGCCGGAGGGGCTGCCAGAGCGGGAAGGGCTAGCCCTAGAACCAAACCCAGAGCTAGTATCGAGACTCCAGCTATGGTTAAAACCTTCGACATTCTACCCTTACCTCCTGCAATTTAGTCTTTCTTCCGGCGGTTAAAATCGCCCAAAGAATGGTCAACAGCTTGTTCATTTCCAACCTCCTGTTTAAAGATTTTTCCCCTAGTTCAGGATGGCATAGGCAACCTGAATAGTAAGGCTGAGCTCCATCTCCCCAGGGCTGATTGGTGTCTCGGGCGCTGGTGCCGGTATCCCTGCCTCTTCGTATGCGCCACGGGGATAGATGGGGGGAACTTGGATGCCCTCAGAGATATAGGTCGGCTTACCCAATCTAACTCCAGCCAGCTCAGCCAGTTGCTCTGCCTTGGCTCTGGCATCAGCCATTGCCTTCTGCCGTGCTTCCTCATAATAGGCTGACGGGTCGTCCACAGAAAAGCCTATGCTATTTATGCGGGTGAGGTCTCCCCCAGCAGCGGCTACAGCGTCAATAATGGAACCAACCTTATCTATCTCCCTTATCTTAGCGGTTACCATATTGGTTACCCGGTAGCCAACCACAATCTCCTCTTCCTTTTCTCTATCCCATCTTGTTACCTGGTAAATGCTGAAATACTGGGTTTGAATATCCTTCTCATCCACGCCATTGTCAGTTAGAGCCGTCATCACCCTATCCATTGCTTCAGCCGCCTGGGATTGAGCCTCAGCTACAGTTGCTGCCTGAGCGGCAATGCCTAACCTCAGGGTGGCAATGTCAGGGGTAACAGTAACCTTCCCCGTACCGCTGACCCAAATCCCTTCCTGCTGGCTATTTAAGTCTATCGTTCCTATGGTGGTAGGGCCGGCAGTGCAGCCGCACAAGCCAACCACGGCTAACACCAATACTAGACTTATAGCCACCAGCCAATTCCTTTTCATTATTCACCTCCTCTCAAAAATTTCTTTCCACTAATATATAACGAAAAAGTCGCCCATTGGTTAGTGGCGACTTGAGGCAATTTTAGAAAAAGGTTTCGGGCTAATCTAAAGCCTCGAGGGCTCTTTCATAGCCAGCTACCAATACGGCAATTGCCCGGCGTAGGGCAGGTTTTGCTGACTCTGGTGATTTCTCCAGCATAGCACGGAGCTTCTCTGGGTGGTTAGCAGCATAACTCGCCACTGTCATCTTGAGTTTAGCCCGGTTATTAGGCTGGGTATAGACACCTCTGTCACCCCCAGCCTCCTCAGCAGGTGCTGGTGCCAGCACCTTTGGCGCGCCATCCGCTTTCAGGGCTGAGGCTAGAACTGCTAGCATTACCAGACGCTTACCCAGGCGCTGGGTGATTAACTCTACTTGATGGGCATCGCCTTTATTTGCCATATAGATTATTTCTGCCACTCTCCTATCCGCCAACCTAGCACACAGCCTTGCCTTACCTAACTGAGATGGGGTTAGTATTAACTGCGCCTGCTCTGTTGCTAGCTTCACCGGATAGAGAGGGCTATCGGGCATACTGTTGCTGGCGGCTGCCACTGTGCCTCCCCCAGCCAGCAGTAGGATGAGAACTATAGTCACCACAGTTGCCCATCGTGGAAGCCAGCCAAAGAAGGGGCGACTTCTCCGGGAGGCTACCTCCTGGAGCGCCGAGCGAAACTGGTATCTGGCTTTAGCTTTAAACTCGGCTCGGGGCTGAATAGCTGATGCCTTCTTGACAACCAGAGCCGTCTGAAGCAATGGCTTGAGTTCCGCTGCCTGCTCAGGATAGCTCTGAAGACACTGCTCTATAGTCTCGCCCTTGACCAGCAGTCGCTCCAGGCATTCGTTTAAGATATTATCGAATTCCTTACTTGTTTTCATTCTCCGTCACCGATAGCGCCCTGCGCAGGGCTACTATGGCACTGTGCTGCAATGCCTTTACCGCTCCCTGACTCTTGCCCATAACCTTGGCTACCTGAGCAATTGATAGCTCGCTAGTAAAACGCAGGGAAATCACCTCACGCTGTGCCTCAGTTAGCTGCTTGGCAGCCAAAAGCAGCTGCTCAATATCTAGCTTATGCTCGGCTACCAACTGTGGGGTATTATCGTTGCTTGCCAGCGATTCATCCAAGGGCAGAGCGGTGTGCTTTTTCCTCCTCAAGTAGTCAACCGCCTGATTGTGGGCAATGCGGAATAGCCAGGCTGAGAAGGGTATACCCTTCCACCTGAAGGAAGAGATGGACTGGAGTGCGTTTAGAAAGACCTGCTGAGTCATATCCTCCGCCTCCGTCTCATTTCCTATCCTGAGAGCTACATACCGATAAATCTTATCGAAATGCTCCTCGTATAGCTGGGCAAAAGCCTCCTGGTCATGCTGTTGCGCTCGCCGGACGAGGCTTTGTTCATCTTGCACCTGACAACCCCCTGCCGTTCGACGGCAATTATGGCGTTATCCTGTGCATATAGTATAACGAAGGAAGTGGTAAAAAGATAGGTTGAAGTTGTTCAAAAACGCTACCGTGTTTTACGCCTAAATAGAAAGCGAGGGATTGGGGACGCAGCCCCCAAATACCAGTCTAGGGTGGGAGGGTGGGAGGAAAGAGATTGCTAAACGACCTCATAGGTTTTAGATGCCATCAAGAAATGGAATATGTTACAATTAAAAAAATAGGGAAACAATTCCTATCTAATTAGCTTTGATATTTGTTTTTAGAGTTATGTCAACTGGTTAACATTTTGTTTAAAGGGATAAGAATTTGGCTTGTTATCTGCGTTTGATGCGTAAAGAGGACATCCCCCAGGTCAACGAGATTGACCGTGAAGCCTTCCCCACCCTGTGGCCGCCGACCGATTATCGGCATGAGCTAGCAAACCGGTTAGCCCATTATATCGTAGCCTGCGACGAGGAGGAAAGGGTTGAGGAGCCCGAGATGAAAGCCGTCCCACAGAAAGGCTTCTCTGGGCTGGTATCCAGGCTGAGGCGGTTCTTCAACCACGACCGTTTCTTCGGCAATGAACTTCCCTCATCGGGAAGGCAATACATTTTCGGTTTCGCTGGCTTCTGGATTATGGCTGAGGAAGCTCACATAACTAACATTGCCGTATGGGAGAAGTATCACCGCCAGGGGATAGGAGAATCGCTGCTCATAGCCCTTATAGACCTAGCCACAGAGTTAGACGCTCGTTTTATTACCCTGGAGGTACGTGCCTCCAACACCGCTGCCCAGAGTCTCTATTCTAAGTATGGCTTCACCCAAGTAGGTGTGCGCCGTGGCTACTACACAGATAACCGAGAGGATGGGATATTGATGTCCCTGGAAAATATCACCTCAGTCCCAGTTCAGGCAAACCTTCAGCGGTTAAAGCAGGCTCACTCTCAACAATGGGAAATAGCCGACTACCGGGTTGCCGATAGCCGCTAGAACCTCCCCAGCTCAGCCAAGCAATCAATAATCCTGGGTATAGTATATGTAGCCAGAGCTCGACCTGAGCCACCGCACAGGATAGTAATCAGCCTGCCGTGACAAACCTTATCCGCCACCCCCTTGATGAGCCCTGCCAGCTCGAGGTGGCAATCCCTAGTCAAACCCTTGTCTCCGTACTCCCCCTGGGTAGCATCATAGCCAAATTCCCAGAAAATATACTCTGGCTTAAAGGCTACCGCTCTGGGAACAAATTCCTGCCTGAGCTTGGCAAGATACTCCTGGTCTGAGGTGTGATATGGAATCATGACATCCACGTTGTTATGTTCATCAAGGTAATCCTGATAGCAAAGGCATACATGAAGCACATCATCATCAGCGGCAAAGATGTCCCTGGTGCCATTGGCATGATGGCTATCGGTATCCACGATAGCGAACCGCCTCACCCCCTTCCCCCTGAGAGCAGCTATAGCTAAGGCAGCACCATTAAAATAACACATCCCGCCATAAAAATTTCTGCCGGCATGGTGGTCGCCAAAGCTGGTAAAAACAAAGGCGTTATCTATTTTCCCTTGATAGATTTCCCCGGCTGCCTGAACTGTGCCCCCGGCTGAGTATAAAGCCGATTCATAGTCGCTGGTCAGCTTTACCATCTGCACCATATTTGGGGAATGCACCTTGAGCAGCAATTTCTCAGGCGCCGGTTCTAGATAGTAAAGTCCATCGCCAGAGTCATAAACGGCGTCATAATATGATACATTTTCCTTATCTAGGATGCCATCCAATGCCTGGGGGAAATCTCTCAGCCTCTCCCCCTGGAAATAGGTAAAAAATATTCCCGTTCTTTTCATAAAGCCTTCTGGTGATAATAGCTTGACCTGAAAAATAGGTCAAGCATTAAACCAATAGCCTATTGACAAAAGTTAAAAAAAGTGGATAATACGATGCAATATATAAAAACGCACCCCATAATTTGAGGAAGGAGGCGCTCACATGGCTGCTATAGAAAGAAAGGAAAGCAAAATAAGAATCCGACCCATGGAACCTGAGGATATCGACAGTGTTTTAGCTATCGACAGGAAAATCAGTGGGGTGCGGAGGGCTGTTACCTATACAGATTTGATTACCGGAGACCTGGGAGGGGTGCTTGACCTCAGTTTTGTAGCCGAAGTTGATGGTCAGGTGGCAGGTTTTATCCTGGCTCGGCGAGCGTATGTTGGGGAACCGGTTACTGAAGTGGGATTGATTCAAATTCTGGGCGTTGACCCTGACTACTGGCGCCAGGGTATCGCCAGCAAACTTGTCGCTGCATTGTTAGATACCTGCCAGTCCAAGAAGCTTAACGCAGTGCGGATAATGGTTAACGAACGTGATAGCCTGCTACAGGGCTTGTTCGCACATATGGGCTTCCGCCGGGGACAGCTTATAGACTACACCAAGACCTTATAAAATCGAATCGCTGCCTTCTTTGACTGGTTCTTTCCTACCTTCATTTAGCTGAAGCCATTCCTCAAGCCCCTGCTTACTGTTAGCAAGTGGCTCTTTTAATCTATCCACCTGAATACTTGCCATGTAGCTCGCCGATTTATGCTTCTTAGCCGCATCTATCTCCTTATTGAACTCTTCAGCAATTTCATAGGCGCCAGCCAGAGTAATGCGCAAACCCTGGTCTATGTAATCCATTTTATCCCTATTTCTCTTCCAATTGCCTGTCTTAAACTTCCTGGCTTGCCACTGAAAGAGGAAGGCTTCCATAAGCTTCTGGTTATAGCTTATTTCAGATAGCAGGCTACGAACCACCCCCAGCCGCCTCTTCTGTTCCTGCCGCTTGCGGAAGAAAACATTGAACAATATAAAGATAATTACTGGTACCAGGTAGGAGAAAATTTTACCTATTTCACCCCAGTCAAAATCCACAGGTCTCTCCTTGTCTCAAATTCCAAGGTTTAATTAAAACACAAACCCAACAGCATGTCCATAGCGATGGTAAGAGGTTGTTTGGTAGCTCCTTCTTCCCACCCTACCACCCTAGAATGGTATTTGGAGGTTGCACCCCCAATCCCCACTTCCTATCCGGAAGTAAGGCAAGGTAACGTTTCCAGATAACCTCCTAGTGAAAGCATTTGTTAACACCAAGATAAGCGTTGACAGGGGTGAAGCGACTATTGTAACCTTACACTGATAAGCCAACTTGTTCAGGACAAAAGTGGGGGTGATTATTATGGTGAGTGTAGAGAAAGGCGAGGTAAATATTAGACCTATGGAGCGTAGAGATATTGATGCTGTTTTAGCTATCTACAACAAAACCAGGGAGGAGAAAATACCCGGCATCAAGCGGAGCCGTCTTAGCTATAGAGGCATCCTGACCTATGAAGAGGTAGCCTCTACTAACCCAGGAGGTCCACTTGACTTGAGTTTTGTCGCTGAAGCCAATGGTCAGGTCATCAGCTTTATCTGGGGCAGGTTAGCCTATGTAGGCATACCAGTTGATGAAGTGGGCATCATCCACATGTTAGTTGTTGACCCCGACTACCAACGGAAGGGTATTGCCGGCAGATTAGTCGACGCACTATCGGAGCGCTGTCACGCTAGAGGGGTTAACACGGTGCGCGCCGTCATTGATGAACGTCATTGGGAACTGCAGAACTATTTCCAGAGCCTGGGCTTCCGCCGTAGCGAGCTTGTCATCTACACTAGAACCTTTAAAGGTTAAGCAAGCTTGTTAAAAAGCTTAGGATAATGCCGCTGGATAGGTAGCCCTGATGGTGAATTGCGATTGCAATATTGTTTTTGTTTGTTTTTAAAGAGATTGCATAGCAACCTACACTCCCCCTCATGCTAAGAATACATCTCCCTATTATGGAGAGGGGGATAAAGGGGGTGAGGTTAATAAGTAATCTTACAATAACTAAGTAGTTGACAATCAGTGTTACAATACCAGTATAAAACCAAAAAGGAGGGAGAAATGCCACCTATTTTCAAAGCTCTAGCCACAATAATGGCCTGGGTGCTGTGGATTATTGCATTGGTAATGGGGTTCAGCACCTTTATTGTGGGCACTATCAGTGGAGACCTGTACGGTGGTGGGGGACTTTCAATGACATACCCCGCAACTTTTGCCGTTGCTGGCTTCTATGCCATTTTGGCAGTAGTTATCATGAGAATCCGGCAGAAGATGGAATAAGACAGTTCTAATCGCCCTTCTTTAGCAGAAGGCATATATTCCTTGAAAAGAATTTGAGGGGGAAGCGGTAGGAGCTTTCAGGGAAGGATTTGAGCACTTTAAAGCCCGCTCTTTTGAATAGCCTTTCAAGTTCGGGGTAGGAGAAGAGGTAGTAGTAGCGATAGAGGGTCTTACCCCTCTTTCGCCAAGGGACTTTTACCTCCCTTGGCTTGAACCAGAACCTCGGTTGCCACCGATTCCACACAGTGATAAAGGCCTCACCACCTGGCTTTAATACCCGCCTCAGCTCGTTTAGCGCTGTTTGCTGCTCCACCTTGCCCCCTATATGGTGATAGGTGGCTACTGAGATTGCCCAGTCAAAGGTTTGAGTGGGGTAGGGGAGGTGGCAAACATCAGCCAGCGACAGATTGACTGCAAAGCCAAATTTTCGGGAGTATTTTCGGGCGAACTTCAGCATCTCAGTGGAGAAGTCCACTCCATATAATTCAAAGCCCTGCCTGAAGGGCAAGAAGTCAGGTCCGTGGGCACAGCCAATGTTTAGCAGCCTGCCTTTTTCCCACTGCTGTGCCAGCGCCTCCAGCTCACTGCGGAATATAGACCAGTGCCTGAAGTTATACCAGCCGGGGGCTATCTGGTCGAAAATATCTTTATTCACCCTATCCCCTTTATCCCCTTCCCCTCAAGGGGAAGGGGAAGATTTCTTTAGAAGAGGGGCTGACGCCCCTCTTAAACACCCTATTTTCAAGGCAGGCTATCTCTTAGGGGCTTCGCCCCTCTTAGACACCCTATATTTCGCCCCCTCCTTAAGGGCGGCGGGCGGGAAAAGACACAAAATGGGGGTGGGGAGGAGGCTTCGCCCCTTAACCCCCCTAATACTAATGTTTCTGTTTGTAACTCAAATCTGCTAAACTGTTTATGGCATAGTATGAAGAAATTTGCAAGGACTATATCGGGGGTTACCCCGGTGGCAGTGATGACCCTGCCTTTGAAATGCCCGGGGCAATGCATATATTGCCCCACTTACCAGGCTATACCCCAGAGCTATACCCCGGAATCGCCAGCAGTGTTACGAGCCAAAAAGTGCGACTTTGATGCCAAAAAGCAGATTAAGCTAAGACTAAGAGTTCTGTCCGAAATGGGGCACCCTACAGATAAGGTTGAGCTGATAGTGATGGGGGGCACCTTCCTGGCTTATCCCAAGGATTATCAATACCAGTTTATCAAGGATTGCTTTGATGCCCTAAATGGTGAGGAATCGGCAGACCTGGAAGAGGCAAAACGAGTTAACGAAACGGCAAACCATCGCTGCACCGGGCTCTGCATAGAGACCAGACCAGATTGGTGTGGACAGGAGGAAATAGACAGGATGCTTGAGTTTGGCACCACCAGGGTGGAACTGGGGGTTCAGACCTTAGATGATGAAATCTATCGGCTGGTAAGAAGAGGGCATAAGGTTGAAGATGTAGTCAAAGCTACTACCTTGCTCCGGGAGCATGGCTTTAAGGTGCACTATCACTGGATGCCAGGATTGCCCGGCTCAACCCCTAAGGAGGATTTAGAGCTATCGAGAGAGCTGTTTGATGATGCTCGCTTTAAACCAGACGGCTTGAAGCTATATCCCACAATGGTGGTCGAGGGGACTGAGCTGGAGAGATGGTATCAGGAAAATCGCTACCAGCCATACGATGTCAACACTATGATTGACCTGATGATTGATATTAAGTCTATTGTGCCCAAGTATGTCAGGATATCGCGGGTGCTGCGTGATATTCCAGCCAAGTTTATCACCGCCGGTTGCAAGGATTCGCTGCGTGGGGTGATTAAGCAGCGAATGAAGCAGAGGGCAATTGAATGTAAGTGCATCCGGTGTCGGGAGTATGGTCATCGGGCACGAGATGGCTGGGAAATAGGCGAACCCCAGATGGTGAGAATGGATTATGAAGCCTCAGGGGGTAGGGAAATCTTCCTATCCTTTGAGGATGAGGCTGAAACCCTGTTTGGCTTATTGCGGATGAGGATTCAATCCAAGCCAGTAGGTAAGCTGGAACCAGAGGGAGAGGAAAATTCGGCTTTGATACGGGAATTACATATTTACGGACCTGAGGTTCCCCTCAGTGAGCAGAAAGAGGGGGCAGCTCAGCATAAGGGTTTGGGTAAAGCTTTGCTCCGGGAGGCAGAACGAATTGCCGGCGAGGAATTTCAGGCGCCGAGAATGATAATTCTGAGTGGCGTTGGAGCCAGAGAATACTACCGCACTGAATTTGGCTACAGCTTACAGGGAGACTATATGGTCAGGGATTTAAGCTCCTAGTTCGAAGGTTATAGCCACTTCGGTATCGGATGCCTGCTCACCGGATAGCAGCTTCCCTGGCACGCTAAAAAGATAGTACAGTTCACCGTCTACCCCTTGTATTGCCACCTTACCGTCATCGGTGAGTGACAGTGTCTTGGCTCTGGAGTCTGTCCATTCACCGATAACCTCTCTACCCATAGATAAGCTGATACCAGGCGTGCCATCGCGGATAACACAAGCTCTGACTGTCAAGGTAGTACGAGTGGGAGTATGATTAGACCTTTGCTCAGCCACCAATATGCCTCAGCAAATTTATCTAAATTCCACTATACCATGTTGTCAGCGGTATGTCTAAGGGGCTTCACCCCTTTCAAGTTGTCTCAGCCTGGCATCCCCGATGCCAAAGTGATGGGCTATTTCATGTCGGACCACACTCTGTATCTCAGCCATAATCCTGGCATCATCCCTACATTTAGCCTCAATCGGCTTCTGAAAAATAGTTACTTTATCTGGTGGCACCAGCCCATAGTGTCCGCCTCGCTTGGTTAGAGGCACACCTTGGTAAAGACCAAGCAGGGTTTGACGATGCCTCAACCCCACCTTAGTTAGTTGATATTGAGTTGGCCAATCCTCCACCACCACATCAATGTTTTCCAGCCTGGTGCGAAACTCCTCAGGTAAGCTATCAACTGACCTTGCCACCAGCCACTCAAATCTTTCTCTGTCCATAGCCTCGTCTCTACCAGCCCGTTTCCAATCTGGACGTAATATCCATCCGCTAGCCAGTTACCTTGCTCAACATATTCTACCACCACTGGAAGGATTTGACATTCCACTAGAATCAGCCTTTCCTAGTCTTCCGAACAGACCAAATGACCCAGAGCGCCAGTAGATAGGCACTAATACCAGCCGTAAGGAGCAGGGTGGCTATTATTACGCTCAGGGGTGAAACGGCCTCAGGCGAGGGAACAAAGCGGACAAAGTGAATGATGCCATCAATGAGCACACCTGTAGCTATTACCGTAACCAATATTGCCACAGGCAGGCTTTTTAGCTTTTTCAGGCTGGGCTTGATAGTGAGGTAGAGGAGAAGGGCGTAGGTTCCAAGAATGGCGAGTATGAGCAGGATTACTACCACCAGGCTGCCCACTGAGGTGGTGATAGTGACCTGCCATACTAGACGGACAATTACAGCACTAAGAGCGAGCGTAATACTCGCTATGAACCATATCCTGAGAGGTAAGCGATTCATATCATTCATTGCTCCTCAGGTAGTCTATAGCCCACTGGATGGCATCCTCGCCCTCAAGCTCAAGTTCATAGTCTGGGTATAACCCTTCACCCTCTATCAGACGACCATTGGGAGTGAGCCAGCGGGCAGTGGTGATATATAACCCTGAGCCATCTTCAAGCTGGCGCAGGATATTGACACTGCCCTTGCCAAAGGTTTTGGTGCCAGCAATGGTGGCGCGACCGTAATCTTGCAGGGCTCCAGCCAGCACCTCACTGCCGCTGGCACTATACTCGTCCACCAGAATAACCAAGGGCAGGTCGGTGGCTATTTCGCTGGGCTTGACTGAGGAAGCAGTATGCTTTCCTTCATTATCCACCACATCGACCACCACGCCCTCCTTCAGGAAGAAGCCAGCTACATCAATCACCGTCTCCAGTAAGCCGCCGGGATTGCCGCGCAGGTCAAGGATGATGCCAGCAGCCGCTTGCTGGGTTATACTCTCCAGCACCAGGGATAGCTCTTGAGCGGTGCGCTCAGAAAAATAGGTGATATCAATGTAAGCGATGTCCTCCCTCATCTCAAAGCTGACGCTGGGAAGCTCAATCTCAGCTCTAACTATCTCAATCACCTCTGGTTCGGTCTCACCCTCATGAAGGACGAGGAGGGCGACCGTCGTCCCCTTGGGTCCCCGAACTTTGAGCACAGACTCAACCAGGCTCAGCCCAGAAGTGGACTGGCCATCAATTTCCAGAATTATATCACCAGCCCTGATGCCCGCCCTCTCCGCCGGTGAGTCAGCAATAGGGGCGATTATCATGAGCTGCCCCTCCTTCATTGCTATATGGGCGCCGATACCCTCAAACTTACCTTCCAAATCCTTCAAGCTCAGCTGGTAGGTTTCAGCATCCAGGTAGGAGGTGTAGGGGTCATCCAGCGCCTCCACCATACCTCTGATAGCTCCCTGAGTCAGTGTGCCAGTGTCAAGCTTGTCCTTATCCACATAATCCTGGAGGATTATGTCCAACGCCTCCTCCACGATATCCAGACCCCCCTCTGGGGAGGTTCTGATACCTAGAACATAGCCAGCCCCGAAAGATAGGGCGACCATAGCCGCCAATAATAGGCTTACCGCTATAATTTTTATTGTTTTTGACATCGGACTCACTCTCCCTTAAAGCGCTTCAAGTAGGTAAACGGGGCTATCTATCAAAGGGGGGGTAAAAAGAAAGCAAAATTTAGGTCAGGTCGATTCCACATCAAGCGGTAGCAATCCTACTTTGAGCTACGACGGTGTCTACCATCCTAATAGTATCTTCTATGTTGGTGAGACTGAAGGATAGCCCAAGTTTCCTTAAATCGGTATAGCTCAGCCCCCGGAACAGCCGACGCCCAGCTACCCAACACATCTCATCATAGAGGGATGGCCACTCCTTCCCCTGACGCTGAATGCAGAAGAGGATAAAATCACGAACTACTGGCTCGACTGTTTCCATACTGGCTATTTCTAGAAATAGACCCTCTGACATTCCACTATATGCCTAATCGGCTTGGCTGACAAGCTCGCTGAGGGCTGTTGGCATTATATTTTTAGCCCTGATTATGCTTGGAAGCCCCCGGTTATGGGATTTTACTCCCCTTCTCTCGACTCCAAGCTGGAAGAGGAAAAAATTGTAATGAAAAGGTCAAGTAAACCTGTAAGCCGAGTTCTGTATCCTTCCAATACTGGAAGGACGGTGACCATCTATCTAGCCCTTCCGTTACCGGAAGGGTCAAGCGACCGACCCGGGGACAGGCCGGGCGTCCCTTTGTCCCTCTATTTGGTCTTGCTCCGGATGGGGTTTACCCAGCCGACTGGTCACCCAGCCGCTGGTGAGCTCTTACCTCACCATTTCACCCTTACCCTTCCCAGAGGGAAGGACGGTATGTTTCTGTGGCACTTTCCGTAGGGTCACCCCTCCTGGGCGTTACCCAGCATCCTGCCCGGTGGAGCTCGGACTTTCCTCCCTTCCCAAAGGAAGGGCGGTCACCCGGTTTACTTGACCTAATTACACTGTAATATAGAAGGCATTATAAGTCAACAGGCGGCAGTAGCATAAGCTCACCTTAATGCTAGGTGGGCTAGTTTATGAGCTTCCGTATTTTGCTGGCGGGGGATATGAGTGATGCTGAAGCCTGCCAGCGAGTCTTGCAGTTGCTTCGCCCGCTGATATAACGGTTTAAGAGACGCCTTCTTTACCCGGTACTCGCCATTGATTTGTTTCACTACCAGCTCTGAGTCCGAACGCATCTCGACTCGGTTGACACCTAAACTGATGGCATGTTCCAGAGCAGCAATGATAGCCCTATATTCTGCCTGGTTATTGGTGGCTTGTCCAATGCGCCGGGAAATGCGGGCAATCAGCCGCCCCTGCTCATCCTTTACTGTAGCACCTATAGCCGCTGGTCCTGGGTTAGGCTCAGCGGCGCCATCGGTATGTATTACTGCTTTTCTTATATTCATCTTCTTACCGCTTCAGGCTAAGAACAGGATACGCCCACAGCTACTGCATTGCACCAAGTTGCCACTTCTCGTCTGCTGTAACTCAGTGGTAGGCAGTGATATCCGACAGCCACGGCATATCCCTTGCTCCACTCTAGCTACCGCTGTCCCCTTTTCTTTTCTGAGTACCTGATAGAACTCAATAGCCTGTGGGTCAATCTCGTCTGCCAGCAGTTGCCGCTTATGCCCGAGGTCAGAGAGTATGGCTTTGAGCTTCTCCAATTCATCGGATAGCTGCTGTTGCTGGCGCCGCCACTCAGCTTTCAGAGTTTCCAGCTTATTACTTATCGTAGCTACCCTAGTCTCAGATAGCTCAACCTGGGCCATTATCTCCAGTGTTTTATCCTCCAGTTGGTCGCGCCTAGCTTTAAACGCATCAACCTCATGCTGGAGATTGGTCAGCTCCTTGGGGTTCTTTATCCTGCCACTGAATAGCGTCTCTTCAGCAGCAGTGAGCTTGGTCACGATGTCTTCTACCTCCCATTCTGCCGAATGCTGTTTCCGTCTTAGTTCCTCCAAGCGCTTCTGCTCCAACTCAAGCTGGTTCTGAGTTCTAACCACCGCCTGGCTTTCCCCCAGTTGGCTGGCAATCTGGCTCAGCGCCCGCTCATTGGACTCAATCTCTAAGTCGACCTCCTGAAGCTGATAAAGTTGCTTGGCAACACCCATTTTCAGTTCCAGCCTATTCTATAACGGCTATACCATAATATCAATTTATTTAGTAACCCTATCCCCCTGCATCCCCCTTCCCCTTATCAAGGGGAAGGGGGATGATAGTTTTTTAAGAGGGGCTACGCCCCTCTAAGACTCCCCTATTTTTAGAGCAGGTTATCTCTAAGTGGTATAGCTCCTATAAGACTCCCCGCTAACTACTAAGCCCATTGACTACCGGGCAAAATGGGGGAAGGGGCTGGAAAATGTGACAAAGGCTTATAGTCATTTTAGAACATATGTGCTATTATTTTATTGGGAAACAATTCAAAGCTAATTAGATAGGAGGAATTGTTTTTCTAGTTATGTAAAGGAGGAGATATGAGGCTATTGAGGCTAGCCGTAGAGATTCAGAGATGGGACCTGGCAGCCCATACCATTGTCTTGGCTACTGCCAGGGTACTGAAGAATGGAGATAGACCATATGCCGGCAAAAGCAGGGAGAAAAAGAGGCGCCCCAAAGGGCAATCAGAACGCTAGGAGGCATGGCTTCTACGCCAAGGTGCTGGATGAAGCAGAGCAGCTTGATTTTGACTTAGCCTCCGGGGTTGAGGGCTTTGATGATGAGATTGCCCTGTTGAGGGTTAAGATAAAGTCTCTGCTGGAGAATGACCCGGAGAATATCAGTCTTCTTATGCAGGCAACCAATACCCTGGCTCACCTGGTCAAGACCAGATACAACATCACCAAAGAGGAGAGGAAGGGATTGAAGGAGGCGATAGGTAATGTGCTCAAAGATATCGCTGTCCCGCTTGGAATCGGGGTCAGCGAGGTCGTCACTAAATAGTGAGTATAGTAAGCTGGGGAACCCTATCCCCCTTTATGCACCCTAAAAAATCAAGGATTTTTCAGGGAACCCGCTTTATCCCCCTTCCCCTTAACAAGGGGAAGGGGGAAGGATTGTTTAAAAAGAGGGGCTGACGCCCCTCTTAAACACCCCATATTTTTGAGCGGAGTAAGAGAGAGGGAAGGATTTTTGGTAAGATGGGATTTTCGCCCCTCTTAAACACCCAAAGATTTTTAACCGTAGCAGGATAGCAACAATGAATGATATGTCAGTGAACGGTATAAACAGGCTACGCCCCTACCAGCAGGAGGTGGCTTCGGCTATATTGAGTAGCGTTTTCGGCAAGAAGGGGCTTACCTTCTCGGTGGAAATGGCTCGTCAGGGGGGTAAGAATGAGCTATCGGCTCAGCTTGAGCTTTTGCTTTTAACCCTGTATATGACCAAGCCCCAGAACCTGGTGAAGTGCTCGCCCACCTTTAAGCCGCAGACAGTTATCTCTATGATGCGGCTCAGGGATAGATTAAATGACGCCGGCTTTAATGGCATCTGGGTGGCTGAGCTGGGCTATATCATCAGGCTGGGGAATGCCAGGGCAATTTTCCTCTCCGCCGATGAGTCAGCCAACGTGGTGGGCAACACGGCTCATATCCTGCTGGAAATAGATGAGTCACAGGATGTCAGCAAGGAGAAATACACCAAGGAATTCAAGCCGATGGGGGCAACGACCAATGTTACCACCGTCCACTACGGCACTACCTGGGACGACTCCACCCTGCTGGAGGAGGTGAAGCAGACCAACCTTGAGCTGGAGAGAAAGGACGGTATTAAGCGCCACTTCCGATATGACTGGCAGGAAATAGCCAAGCACAACCCCGATTACCTGGCCTATGTTGAGGCGGAAAGAGAGCGTCTAGGTGAGGAGCATCCCCTGTTTTTGACCCAATATAGGCTTCTGCCCATCCATGGCGGCGGGGGTTTCTTAAGTCGGCAGCAGCTATCCCAGCTAAACGGGGAGCATATGAGAAAGCACCAAGCTGAGCGGGGCAAGGTCTATGTTGCCGGCATCGACCTGGCGGGGGAGGCTGAGGTAGCGGAGGGAGCACATTTAATCGGTTTGAAGCCGCGCCAGGATTCCACGGTGGTTACTATCGGCGAGCTGGACTTCTCTGTTTGCGATGATATCCAGAAGCAGCCAAGAACATGCGTGGTGGAGCACTACCGGTGGACAGGTGAGAAACATGCTGAGCTCTATCCCCAGCTAGTTGACATCCTGAAGAACGTGTGGCACTGCCGCAAGGTGGTGGTTGATGCTACCGGGATTGGTCAGCCGGTGAGCTCGTTCTTAAGGAAAGCGCTCGGCTCAAGGGTCTCAGCCTTCACCTTCACGGCACGGGCGAAGTCGGAGCTGGGCTTTAAGCTGCTAGCGGCGATTAACTCGGGCAGGCTGAAGGTCTATAAAGGCGACGGCTCAGAGGAGTATAAGGAGTTCTGGCTGGAGATGGAGAGGGCAAAGAGCCAGTACCGCCCGTCGCAGACGATGAACTTCTATGTTGACCCGGCTGAGGGACATGACGATTTCCTGATAAGCCTGGCACTGGTGGTTGAAGCCGCCAACCAGTATGTGCCGAGGGGGGCGAGGGGGAGTATGAGGGGGGAGTAGGGGTGGGGGGACTTGACAATTCTTAAGCACAGTGATATTGTTGCTAACGCAAGGGTGTGTGGAGACGACATTTGGCAGGTTCCGAGCCAAAAGTACCTAACAAGAGTGGTCGAATTACTCTTGATGGTATTCGGCCTGAGCAGTTTGACCAGCTTGTCAGTTTACTTGCGCGCTGGATTTCCAGCGGCGAAGTCGTGGTGCGGTTTACTATGCCCTCAGCAGTTAAACTGGACTTCGATGAAGCTAGCATATCCCGCCAGCTAAAGGACAATGAACTCCCTTCAGGTTGCATATCGCAGTTAAGATATGACATCTCATTTATGCTTCAGGGTATTTTGGGCGGCCACAGAAAAGCTGTTGCAAGTTTTATAACAGACAATTCTAGCGTAAGCGAAATCAAAGGTGCACCAAAACGCAGCAAAGAACAGATAAGGGAAGAAGTCGAGACTCGTATACGTTGTGTAGAGGAAAAAGTAGTTACTATCGACTTGCGGCGACAGTTTTCTATAAAGAGTTCAGCTAAAACCAATACCTATGTGGGCGTATCCTGGGATATAGTTGAAAAGCGGAGTGATAGTACCGGGAGTACACCCCCAGATATAGTTCATGCTACAGTTCGGATAAATGCACAGAAACCTCGCGACATGGGGGTTGAGCCGGCAATATTTATACCGTATGCGTATGCAATTCCTGGGTACATGGCAGAACTTGAGAGCTATGTTCTTACCATGACTTTGGAAGATTTGCGGGATTTGGTGGAGAAATTGGGGAATGCCGTAAAAGCGCTCAGACAAGCGATGGAAGTCGAATAGAAGGCATAAGATGGCCAAAAATGAATCGATTCAAGAGGATCAAGAATTCATCAATACGGTAGAGATGTTCTATCCCCAGTTGAATAAGTACGTCGCTACTAGGTATACCAAGAAGTGGGTTATTGGGGTGGGTGCGTACCTTGATCTTGCCCATCGGGTCGAAAATCTAGAGGGCGCTATGAAGTACGGTGTATCGCCCACGATACGATACATGATGAAATTCCTGGAACGGTACGACGAAAGAGACTCCATACCGGGTGCCGCTTCTGCAGCATACGAATGGCAGAGTGAAGTAATGAGGACTATGGATACGGTTACTAATATGCTCAATACTTTTGATGGGCTTGAGACGCGTCTATCTTGCTACGTCAAGCTGATTGAGCACTCGAGCGAACTGTTGAAGCTGGCACGGGGGATGGGTAATCGGCATCTACGGGAGTCTGTTCTTACTCTTCATGATGCGCTTTGTGGGACATATAGTGAAGACCTGACTATCGAACAGGCTGAGGCTATCAAAGACGCAGTAAGCCGATTGAAAGACGTCAAATGGGACAGGCAAATGGTTCGTGCCCTGGATAAGACATTAAGGCAACAAGGTTTCGAGACTGTGCCATCTGATAGATTCATTAAGGTCGAGTAGTGTGCGGAGTAAGTTCGACTCAGGCGTCGCTCTTCCTTGAAACCACTATCCAGGTAGAGCGTGTAATAGGTACGTTAGAACGCCGTCAAACAATTAGGCACAATACGGATGGTCGTCACCTCTGCACTTCAGGTTATGTGCTAGCTGAATACAATCGTACTCTTATCAGGGATGCGATAACCTTTCGAGACGTACTCCGAACCTCACCGAGCGTGGGTGATGCCATTAAGCGGTCTACCAAGTACTCTCGAACTCGCAAGTTCCCCCGCATGATGTCTCTACTTGCACATCTAGGCATTGATGACAACAAGCAGCTCACCTTGGAGAGACTCGGGGACTTCATCGAATGGAGAGCCCATGATCACTTTTGGGAGTCTATAGACCAAGAGTGCTATGCGGATAGAGTCAGATGCGTTCACAGGCAATGGCAAGCTGAGCAAGACGAAACTGGCGCCTATGACATTGATGGTTTGAGGTACCTAAAGGCAAGTCCACCTGCCTGTGGGGTAGCAGACTTCGTTGAGATGAACAGAAGTGCACTTGAGCAGTTTATAGTTGCTGCGCATGCCTGCCCAAGAACTAATGTGCTTGAGGCTGCAGAACTACTTGATGCAATCTTAGATGGAACCGAATCGCCTTTCGGGATGCAAAACTGCTATACTATTTCCGATACCTTGATCGTTCTGGAAGCTCCCTCAGAAGCCGAGATTTACAGCACTGATGGTGATATACATGCTATCTGCGAGATTCTCGATAAAAGTAAATACTCTGAAATGACCAACAGTCCATGAACAGACTTCGATCTTACACGCGGCCAGACCTAAAAGATAAGACAGACAGAAAGAAGAGAGTTTAAGAGGGGGCGCAAGCCCCCTCTTTCATTAAAAAATTCCCCCTCTCCTTGATAAGGAGAGGGGGATTAAGGGGGAGAGGTTACTTATAATTAATTTTTAATATTCTTCTCCGCTGACTTTTCTGTGTTTGGTACGACGTTTACCTACCCACAAACCTTTGAAGAAGCTCCGGTTTAGTAGATACCGGTTATCGGCTACACTCAAGAGGTCCTTGGATATCCCTCTCTCGAAGTAGGCTACCTCAACATGCTTACCCATGTTCTTTACAGCTTGAAGAGCATAAGCGAAATCAGAATCACCGCTCACAAGCATTGCCACATCGTAGAAGTCATTCCAGGCAAAATATAGCAGGTCTGTAGCCAGCATAATATCTATACCCTTCTCAACAGCGACACCCTGTGCCACTTTGGTACTCCCTAGTCGAACCTCCAGATATGGTGTTTTACGCAGGATATCAAGGAATTCCTGTTGTTCTCGATAGCCCTCAGGCCATTGCATTTGGTCCTGTAAGACGTTGTAATAGTATGTCCGGAACAAGTGTCTGGAGCCACATAGCTTGCTGGTAAAATCAGCGAAGTTGAGGTCGTGGCGTTTAAAGTTACCTCGTAGAGCGTGATATAGATTGCTACCATCTATGAAGATTGCGACCCTATTTTCCATAACCTTCTCCTTTTGAGATTTGCCGATAGCTCTTGACGGTGTTTCCGGTTCTCTCTGACCTAACCTCATTATACAACTGGGAAAGCTTACCATTCAATCTTGTCAAGCCAATGTCTCAGGATTCTGGCTAAAATATCACTTTCTGGCTGCTTGATCAACGCTTATTGCTTGCCTTATATTGAACAATTTGACGTAACGTTTAATGTCTGGTGGGGGAGAGGAAAGAAGAGAGTTTAAGAAGGGGCGCAAGGCCCCTCTTCCATAATAAGTTCCCCCCTCTCCTTAAATAAGGAGAGGGGGTCAGGTCGAAGACTCTTCGAGGGGAGAGATTACCTATAAATTTAATAATATTCGGGGACAGTCCTCCTGCCTATCCACAAGCCGAGGAAAAAGAGCAGAAGCCCTCCGACTCCCATCAAGGTATATAGAATCCAGCCCTTGATTTCGGGAAAGACAAAGCCAACGTAGAATGTGCCGGCGCCAGTCCAAGGGCTGGCATTGGAGGCAGCATCTATAGCTCTCACCTTCCAGTAGTAAGGGGCTTCATTACTGGTTGACTCAAGCATCTCCTCCTCGGTGAGGGTATATTCCGAATCGGTCAGCCCTGTCTTCTCCAGCACCATGGTGGTGAAATCAGCATCAGAGGCAATCTGGAGAGAATAGGTTACAGGGAGGCTATCGTCAGTAACATCCTCCCAGTCAAAGTATGCCTTTGATTTCGCCTTATCACCCATCATTGGTAGCAGTGGTTGCGGTGTTGAAGGTGGTGTTGACTCCATGAAAAAGGTGACTGTCATAGTGTTGGTGCCATCAGTGGCAGTTATGGTGTGCTCCCCGGCTTCGCTGGGAGGAACTTCAAAGGTATAGGAAAAGCTCCCGTCGGCGAGGCTGGTAGTGGTAAACACAACTGGCGTGCTAGCGTAGGTGATGGTTATCTGGTGGTTAGCTATAAAGCCAGTGCCACTAATAATTACATCCATGCCCACGTAGCCGGGTGAAGCCTGGCTGGTAGGCGGGCTGATAGTGAGGTCGGTAGTGATGGTGAACTCCGCCTCGGCTGAGCTGTAAGCATCATCCTCTACCTCAACATCGTAGGTTCCTGGTCCCACGTCAGGCACATTAAAGGTAGCTTCAAAGCTGCCATCTTCATCAGTCTCATCGTCTCCAGTGATAGCCACCTCATCGCCATCAAAGGTGATGGTAATATCAACCTCGTCGCCGAAGCCAGTGCCGTTAACCGTTACTTCATCACCGACTATGCCTGAAGTGAGGCTGATGGTTATGGCAGGCTCCACAATGAACTTGGCTTCGCCCTTCTCCCCACCAAACTCAGCGGTTATGGTGTGGACACCGGCAGTGCTCTCTGGGATAATAATGGTGCAGGTAAAATCACCATGATTGTCAGTATCTTCATCTCCACTGGCTATAGCAAGAGTAGCACCATCGTAGAATAGTTTAATAACCTTGTTTTTATCAAAGGCAATGCCTTCAATCTCAACCTCGGTGCCTACTGGACCCTCATCTGTGTCTAGCTCAATGCCGATTACGGTAAAGTCATTAACCGTCCTTATGCTGTCGCTGTCATAATAGGTAGTATAGACATAATAGTCGCCACCGTATACCAGCTCGTCATCATCTCCGTCAGTGAGCTCATCAGGAACATAGAAACTGGTATCGAATTTACCCGCCTCCTCAGGAGGAATTGCAGGCCCGGGATAGGCTGTTTTTACCTTCTCGTAAGCATCAACTTCGTCAATATCATCACCCACATCGGCTTCTTGGCTAGAGAAGTAGATATAGACTGTTTTACCTGCAGTAAAACCAGAGCCATCAACATCAATCTTTTCACCAACTTCACCCTTAGTTGGCGAGAGAGTGGCGGTGGCAGCCAGGGCTGGTGTAGCCGTTATGGCGAGGAGCAGCAGGGAAAGGATAACGGCAAGCGCCACGGTGCGGAAAAGCTTATTGTTCTTCACCATCTACCTCCATTATTTTCTGCAAGAGTTACCTAATAATAAACCAGAGCTGGATGCTCTGTCAATGCCTGCCAAAATACGACAAAATAGTGTTGACTGGAATAGAACATATGTGCTAATATAAGCATCACACCGGTTTGTTTTGGAAGAGACGCTATGTGTTTGGATGAGAGCGATTTGGATTTGTTGCCGGAGTATTGCCGCTATCGAGATGATGGATGTGAATTTGCTGACTCCTGCCTCAACTGCCCGTTTCCAGAATGTATTTATGCCCAGCCCGGGGGCAGGCAGCGGTGGCTGAAGAGGTTGAGAGACAAAGAGATATTAAGGCTATTCACCGCAAAGGGTAAAGGAGCAAAGGAGCTAGCACTGATGTTCGGCGTTAGTCAGCGCACCATCCAGCGGATATTAAAGAATAATTCAACCTCACCCCCTCGATCCCCCTCTCCTTATCAAGGAGAGAGGGAGGATGGTTCTTTAGAGGGGCTACGCCCCTCTGTGACTCCCTCTTCTCAACCCTCCAAGAGAAAAAATATAAAAACGGGGGCGAAGTCTCTCTTAGACACCCCGAATGTTGAGCCACAATAAAGGAGACTAAAAATGGATGAAGCTTCTATCCCAAGGCAGTTAAACCGCCATGATATAGACAGGCTCAGAGAGTATAGAGAGCTACTTGATTTCTACCATGGTCGGCAGTGGGAAGGCAGGGAAAGGCGAGGGGAGAAGCGCCTGACCTTCAACTATACCAAGGTCTTCATAGATAAGGTCACCTCATATCTAATGTCTGGCATTAACTTTGCTGTGGAAGCTGGGGGGGACTCAGAGGAGGATAAAGCCAGAGCCCAGAGAGCAGAGGCAGCCTTGCACCATGTTTATGAGGATAATAATCTGGAGCAGCTTGACCTTGAGACGGAGATTGATTGCGCTATCCTTGGCGATGCTTGCTATAAGGTGAGCTGGGATGCGGGGGCGAAGAAGGTGAGGATTACCGCCCCCGATGTTCAAGGCATCTATGCCTGGTGGCTAGGGGATGATACCTCAAGAATATGGAGGATAGCCTCTAAATACAGCCTAACTGCCGAAGAAACCGAGTTCCTGTATCAGGTGAAGCCTAAGGGTAAGAAGGTGACCATTGTTGAGCTATGGACAGACGGGGAATTTGAGCTTTACCTGGATGACGCCCTGATTGAGAAGAAGCTCAATCCCTACGGTTTTATCCCGTTCATCATCTACCCTAACCTCAGAGAGCCAAAGAAGTTCTGGGGTATATCTGATTTGTCACAGATTATGGAGTCGCAGCGAGAGCTTAATCGGGCGATGTCACAGCTATCCAGGATATTAGAGTTATCGGGCAATCCTATTGCCGTGCTGGAGAATGTGGAGGAATCTGAGGATATTGCGGTTAAGCCGGGGGCGGTGTGGAATATACCCGAGGATGCCAAAGCCTATCTGCTTGACCTACTACAGGGTGGCGGGGTCAGGCTACACATAGATTATATAAATCTACTATATAGAACCCTGCATGATATATCGGAATCTCCTCGGGCTGCCTTTGGTGGAACGGAGAGGGATTTGTCGGGGGTAGCCCTTGAGATTGAGCTTAACCCGCTACTTCAGAAGGTGAGACGGAAGAGGATTATCAGAACCGCTGTCTATAACCGTAGAAACAAGATGATTCTCAAGCTCCTGGAGAGGTACCGGGGTGAGAAGTTTGGCGATAACCGGTTACGGGTAATATGGAGTCCGATACTGCCTCAGGATTTAACAAGGCTGGTTTCCAACGAGCAGACACTGGTTCAGACCGGCATCCACTCCAGGCGTAGGGCTATGGAAGAAATAGGCGTTAAAGACTCAGAGGATGAGTTTGAGCGGTGGTTGGAGGAGAGGGAGGCTATCCTCAGGATGAATAAAGAACTTAACATCAGGTCAACGAGAGGCGGAGAGAGAGGGAGAGCTTCAGCCGCCGAGACCGAAGGTGTTGAGGAATCTTCCCCATAAGGAGGACGAAAATTGCCAGATAATAAACAAAACCAAGAGCCCAGCGGGGAGGAGCTAGAGAGTTCCAGGGTTGAGGAGCTTGAGGGGTTGATAGCCGAGAAAGATGAGGGGCTTGCTTCCAAGGATTCCCGCATCTCTGAGCTAGAGCGTGTTATAGCTGATAGGGATAACCAAATTGCTGCCCTCAAGCAATCTGTGGCTGAGCTAGAGCAAAAGTTGACCGAAGTGGAGAATAGCCGAGCTCAGGCAGTATCAAGCTACCGGGCTTTGGTAGTCGAAGCAAACCCTAGTGTGCCCGAGGAGCTGATAGCCGGGGACAGCATTGAGGCTATTGATAAGTCTGTGGAAGATGCCCAGACCCTGGTCGACAAGGTGAGGAAGGAACTGGAGGCTGAGATAGCGGGGGCTAGGGTGCCGGCTGGGGCTCCACAGAGGACGCCAGTAGACCTCTCAGCCTTATCCCCACGGGAGAAGATTCAATACGCAATAGGAGAAAGGAGATAAACAATGGCTTTAACATTAGATGAGGCAGCTAAGCTGTCGAATGATATGCTACTTCAAGGGGTGGTGGAGACCATAGTCAAGGACTCGCCTATCCTTCAGCAACTACCCTTCATCGAGATTGTGGGCAATGGCTTGACCTATAACCAAGAAAAGACCCTGCCTACCATCGATTTCTATGATGTCGGTGATACCTGGGCTGAGTCGACACCAACATTCGAGCAGAAAACGGCAAACCTGAAGATTATGGGTGGTGATGCCGATGTGGATAACTTCCTCAAGGCGACCCGAAGTAATCTCCAGGATTTAGAGGCAGCCGTGGTCGAGCTGAAGGCTAAGGCACTGAGGGATAAGTTTGAGGAAGGCTTCATCTATGGCGATTCTTCAGCTAACGCCAAGCAGTTTGACGGTCTGAGGAAGCTCATTGATACCACCACCGCCAGCGACCAGATAATAGCCATGGGAGGTACGGGGGCTACCCTTACCCTGGCAAAGCTGGACGAGCTTATTGACGCAGTAAAGGGTGGTAAGCCGTATATTCTGCTTATGAGCCGACGCTCCAGGCGGAAAATAAATGCCTTGGTCAGGGCTGCCGGTGGAATGATAGAGACCGACAAGGATAAGTGGGGTAACTTCGTCCAGTTGTGGGACGGCATCCCCGTTGGCGTCAACGACTGGATACTGGATACCCATGTCCTTACCGGTAGTGTGGAGACGGCAACCACCGGAGGTACCTGCTCCACTATCTATGCCTTCCAGATGGGGGAAGGCGCTCTATGCGGCTTAACCAGTCCAGGTCACCTAACCGTGGAGCCAATCGGCTCGCTGGAGACCAAGGACGCATCACGAACCCGCATTAAGTGGTATTGCTCACTAGCTCTGTTCAGCTCAATTAAGGCAGCCGCTTTAATCGGGGTCAAGGACTAAAATCAGCTCGAAGAGTCTTCGACGAATTTCGGGGGAGTCCTTCAGAGAAGGGCTCCCCAAAGGAGAGAAAAATGGAAAGCAAAGACGCAGTCTTTCAGCCGAAGGACACAGCAAGATGGATTTGTAACTACAGGCTCAGCAAATACCACCAGGATATTGAGCCTTACCGTGGTTCAGAGCAAGCCTTCTATGACCGGTTCCAGCCTTATGAGGTGATTGAAGGCGAGGGTAATTGCCTGCTTAATGTTGGCATTGATGAGATGTGGGACTTGATTACCGGGGCAGTCTCCGGGGCTGACCATATCTTCGATAGTTCCCACGCCCAGATTGGTGTTGGCGATTCCGATACTGCTGCCAATGCCACCCAGACGGATTTACAGGCAGCCAGCAACAAGACCTATAAGGGTATGGAAACTGGCTATCCTACCTCTGCCGAGCAAAAGGCAACTTTTAAGGCTAGCTTCGGTGATAGCGAAGCCAACTACGCCTGGAATGAATGGGTAGTGAAGCAATCAACCAGTGGCAAGTGCCTTAATAGGAAGGTTGAGAGTCTGGGCACAAAATCAAGTGGCACCTGGACTTTAGAAGTTAATATCACTTTGAGCTAGCGAGGCAAGGGATGAACCAAGTAATGCGCTTGAAGGTTCCGGAAGGACGCAAGGCAGTTGAAGCCTATAGGACTGCTCACACTGCCTTGCATAACAAGCCTTGGCATAGGGGCATACCTGAAGAGCACACGCCGCCGCTGAATAAACTGCTGGGTGGACTCAAGGAGCAGGACTTTAATTCACTTGCTGAGTTCTTTGGTGCCAGTGAGGAGTTGAATATTCAAGAGCTTGGATTCAACTCAAGGAGCGAACTCAGAGCTGAGATTGACAGATTAAACCAAGGTGCTGAGTATTCGGTGATACTGCTCTACGCCTCAGACTTTGAGTGGAGCGGGGTGGAAGTAAGCAGGGAGGATGAACCGTTTGAGCTACGTATTCCCATAGATACTCCAGGGGCAAGGACTCTTAGGGAGGCATTGAAACAGAAATGGATTTAGTCAGGCGGGAAACCTGTGCGGAATACTTTAGAAGGCGTTTAGCTGAAGGCTGGAACTGCATCCACCTTAAAGGGCATAACGCTGTTCTCCTTTCCCCTGAAGGCTTTAGGCGTGAACTTGATTTGAGGGGCGATACTTTGACGCTCAGACCTAATGCCGATGGATACTACACATTCTGGAAACTCAGCGGTGGAACTGACCATTATGCTCTTGTAGATGAAGCAACGCCAGACGAAGATGCTACCTATATTTACCGTGATGATAACATCTACGGGAAGGACAGCTTTACATTTCCTGCCTCAGGAAGCCCTGAGGGAATAATCTTAAAAGTCACCGCCTTTATGAGGGTTAAAAATATAGGTATACATCCTGATTGGAACGCTGGCAAACTCTTTGTTCGTATAAGTGGCACGGATTACTTCGGTAGCTGGGAACCATTTCCTGCTTCCTATACAAACAAATCGCATGAATGGGCTATCAATCCTGCGACTAGTTCGGCTTGGACTTGGAATGCGATAGATGCCTTAGAGGTCGGTATTCATAAGGGAACTATTACAGATGAAATAAGGATTACCCAAGTCTATGTTGAGGTTGATTATACGACAGTAACCGAGAAGTCCTCATCTGACACTGGCTCAGGGATAGATGCTAAGGCTTCAGGTAATCCGTTAGCCACTTACAGTAGAAGCGAAACTGGTAGTGGGGTAGAGGCAAAAGCATCTGGCAACCCTCTAGCTACCTTGAGTGGGGCTGAGACTGGTTCAGGTGTTGATGTCCTTTATTCACTGGAAACGCCGGAAGCTAAGGCATCAGATGATGCCGGCTCTGGTGTAGAGGGCACACCAGTGCAGAGCGCTATTTTGGCTGGTAGTGAAACCGGCTCCGGTATTGAAGCCCTTATTGCCCGGCTGTTAGTCGCCGTTGACACCGGCTATGGTGTTGAAGCAGGTGATGTTGAAGTAGAGGATCTGCTCAAGGACCTGTTTGCCAGTGAACTGGGGCAGGGCTCCGATTCTCTTACAGCCAAGATAGAAATGCCGACCAAGGGGGGAGGTATGAAATTATGGAACTAAACACTATGAGAACCATCGTCAGGCGTGACCTAAAGGACGAGGACGCGGGGAACTACCGCTGGAGCAATGATGAGCTGGACAGGCACATCGCCCATGCGGTAAAGGAGTTTTCTGAGGCAGTTCCCTTGCCGGCAAAGGCTACTCTACCTACCACCCCAAGCTCCAGGGTGATTGATATATCCTCCCTGACTGATAGGGTTATGGTGGAGGCAGTGGAGTATCCGATGGATAAGTTCCCGCCCTGCTACCAGAGGTTCGCTCTATGGGGGCATGCCCTAACCCTGTTTAGCGATGAAGTCCCCAACGGCTCCAACTGCAATGTCTATTATGGCATGCTACATACCCTTGATGCTGAGGGGTCTACTATCCCCACCAAGCACGAGGACCTGGTCGCTATCGGCGCTGAGGGCTATGCCGCTGTAGAGTGGGCTAACTATGCCATTAATAGGGTTAGCGTCGGCGGCACCGGAACCCCAAGGGAGTTCCTCACCTGGGGCAATGAGAGGCTAAAACAATTTAGAAGCGAGCTGAAGAGGCTGGGAAGAAGGAATCGAGTCAGAATTCGCCACCTCTACAGACAGTAAAGGAGGCTATTATGACAGTTAGAGAGGCACTAGCTAAGACCAAAGAGGGCTTGCCTAAGGAAGCGTTTGCCATCGTCGGCGACCCAGATGACCCTGATACCTGGAAGCTGCCCCATCATAAGAAAAGCATCTTTAGAGCCCTGAAGGGGAAGCTTGATATTGAAAAGACGGTTGACTGGGAGCGGATGCCAGCAGCGGTGGCTGCTCTTTCCCCCGGTGGTTATCGGGGGCAGAGGGTTGATGCCAGCCCGGAGGAGATACTCCAGGCAGCCAAGCACCTGGCAAGCCACTACCGCAAGGCAGATAAGCCATTGCCTGATACCCTGGCAGCATTGGTGTAAACGAAAATGAAAGAGTGGATAGAGTTTATATCCTCACCATTATTTATCCTGGCGGATTGCAAACCTTACAGGGTCTATAGCCAGCATCCTGAGCTTCTTCTACCGAGTCAAACCAGACTTCATTTTCTGGGAGGATTTGCTGAGCAGTTATACACCAAGGATAGTGATATACATCGGAGTTTATACTGCCAACGAAAGGTCCATCGGGGCAATCCCTTAAGCCCTCAATATACCCCTCAGTTTTACCCTCTGCAAAGCCCTGTGCATAACCAATATCAAAACCCTCATTATAGGCATCATCAAGCTCTTCTTGGCTGCAATAACAACCACTCAGAGGGAGAATTAAAAGGGATAGCGCCAGTGAAAGGATTAGCAGCTTTTTCATAGCCCTATAATATAACTTCCCCTTAAGGTCTTGTCAAGTCCGTCAAGGGACATAGAAGGAGGTCTCATGGACATAGACGCCAAGCTCAAAGAAGCCAAGAGCAAACAGGTTGAGGTTGTCGGGCGGGCAAACCTTATCGCCCAGTAGATAAGCAACCTTAGCCAGCAAAGGTAAATGCTCTTACAGGAAACCCTTAAATACGAGGGCGAGATAAGGCCGCTTACCGGATTGAAAGAGGAAAAGAAATGAAAGAGTGGATAGAGTTTATAAAAGCTATCATCAGACCCTTTATCATCGTTTGGGGGTTCTTAGTCTATGGTGTCTGCATTATGTCTGGCGTAGAAGTGCCTGCACTTCTAGTCGGATTGGTCTCTGCGGTCATCATAGAATACTTTGGCGAAAGAGCCATCAAAAGGTTCAAGGAAAAATGATACGCCGACTGTATAAGTGGCTTTGGACCAGGATAGGTGGCAGACCCTGGACTTATATTATTCGGGATAGCTATAGGAAACACCCCCTGTTGTGGTTCCTCTTGTTTGGAGTTATTGGCGTTTTGCTCGGTCACTTATTCTTGTGAGGTTTGGAGAGGCTCGATGAGACAACTTAGCTCAACATTGCTTGCCGCCCAGAAGGAGGCTTCCCATATTCCCTATGCCAAGGTGGAAGTCTCAAATAAGCATGCCGGGGCGGTCAACCTGCGGTGGGCGAGGCTCTATGCCGGCTCAGAAGACGATTACTTTCACGCCGTGACCATGCCCGGGGATGGCTGCCTAATCAGGGTCAGGGTAACACCCCCATCTGATTCCAGAAAGCTCTACCGCCAGAGGGTGGCTGACCCCAGTCCGGAGTCCGATTTCAGCCAGTGGGTTTACACCAACCAGTATGATGTGGTTATTGTGGCTTGCTGCTCTCTGGGGGCTGAGGTCTCCATCTTCTGGATTAACAGTGACCGGAAGCTCTACCAGCTAAAGAGCACCGATTACGGGGTTGGCTGGGGAAGCCCTGAGCTCCTGGGCTATACCCCGACCACCGCCATTAATGGCATAGCTGCCTATTATAAGCCAAATGGCGATATAGCCCTTTTCTTCGCTGACCAGGCGACCCTCTACGTGATGAAGTGCCTGAATGGTAGCTGGGAGGAGAAGGTCGCCTGGGATAAGTCAACCGGCGACCTGTCAGGCGTGGCTACAGTTTATGATGGCGACTGGAACCTGTTTATCACCGGGAAGGATTCTGATGGCGATTTTAAGCTGTGGTCATTGGTTTACGGCGATGGCGGGGAGGTAGCTGCCGGCACCTGGTCAGAGCTGAGGGAGTTTGCCTCAGCCCCATCAGATGGCAACTTTGAATACCGCACAGCATTTATGGATAAACCCGATGTCGAGCGCTGCTTCCTAGTTGAGAGGTTCACCGGCACCAAATCGTATAATCGCCCCTTCTGGTCACACTCGGTCTCAGATACCAAGTTTATTGATAATCTATGGCATGAGCCGGTGCCTTTCAATCTTTCCAGCGAGTATGGCATGGCTATCGCCCACCATGGCGAATATTGCTGGCTATCTGCCCCCTATGGGGTGTGGCGAGCCAAGCTGACCCCAGAGAGCCTGGATTTAACCGCCGACGTCCTGTCACTAAGGCAGGGGCTCACTGGAACCAAAGGTAACCTTGCAGTTGAGCTGAGAAACGATGATGGGAGGTATGCTTCGCCGGGGCAAGGAGACCTGTCAGCCCTTGACATCGGTTGTCAGTTGGAGTTCAGCCCCGGCTATGTTACCTCTCAAGGAAATGAGGCCAGCTCGGGATTAGCCTTTACCCTCGATGCCTATGAGCATACCAGCTCCGGCGGCAAGGCTAGCCTGTTTCTCCATGCCTCAGACGGCTGGAACCTGATTGAAAACTGGAGAGCCAGGCAGCAGTTCCGATGGAACAAGGAAAGCGAAGAGATGAGCGTCAAACAAATCCTTGAGTTTGTGCTGGCCAGGGTTGGGCTGAAGCTTGAGGTGAAATCCCAGTCATCGGTTTTAACTGGCTACTACCCCGATTTCACCATCAACCCCAATAATACCGGCAATACGGTTATCAGCAGGCTGCTATCGTTCGTCCCCGATGTTCTGTTTATTGAGGGCAACAAAGCCTATATGGTAAATCCCTTAGCCTCCGACGGCTCTGATTACTCCTATGGCTCATCCCACTCCATATTTGAGGGCAGGTATAGAGCCGGAGCCTGGGGGCTCAACCGAGTCCAGGTCGAGGGCTATGACCCAGCAGAGGATAAGCCAATAGTGGTTGATTCCTTCACCTGGGATGAAATAGATAGGCTCTATGATAGGCTGAGGCAAGTTGAGGATAAGAATATAGATACTGTAACCAAAGCTGAGCAGAGGGGGGAAGCCTATTTAAGAGGGGTGGAGATAGAATCAGTCGATGGCTCTATCCTGATTCCGGTTAATTGTGGTCAGCAGCTATATGATGTGGTTGATATAACCGATAGCCAGGCAGGGCTGGAAGCAGCCAAGAGGAGGGTAATGGGACTAACCCTGGTTTATAGTCCACGCAGCGGAGAGTATCAGCAGCGGTTATTGCTAGGAGGGGTATAGAAATTGTTTATCTACCTCACCCCCTTTATCCCCCTCTCCTTCAAAGGAGAGGGGGAGGGTAGGTTTTGAAGGGGCTCCGCCCCTTCAAACTTCCCTTGATAAGCGACCTCTTTTAGGGGCAAAAGACCAAAGGGGATAGGGTTATAAGAATATTTGAAGGAGAGCTAAAATGAGGCTGAGGAAAGCGGTGCTAAAGAGTTTCAACTCCGGCGACTATACTGCCACAGTCCAACTTGCTGGCAGCTATAAGGTTTACCTGAAGGATATTGCTGTGGCGCGGAATCTGCCAGCGGCCGAGATGGCACTGGGGAGAAAGGTGGCGGTTATATTCTTTGACGAGTACAACGCCAAGGATGCAGTGGTGGTGGCAGTTTATACTTAATTTTCAGCCTACCCTGAATATCTTCCCTTCTTTAGCCAGTTTCTGGCGGTTCTAACCCGCCAGCGAAAACCGCTAACAGACGAAGTCTCCTTGACGGCTGAAGCCTCTGGTTATACAATGGCATGGCTGTCAAAATGACCAAGAAATACGATGTTATCATCGTCGGCGGTGGTCCAGCGGCTATCTTTGCCGCCCTGGAACTGGCTCAGGCTTCTGACCTGGATATTCTGCTTATTGAGAAGGGGAAGGACATTGATAAGCGTCAATGCCCGGCTCGAGACACAGGCAAGCCTTGCCCTCCATGCTCACCTTGTAATCTGGTCTGTGGTCTGGGCGGGGCTGGCGCTTTCAGCGATGGTAAACTAACCCTATCATCACAGGTCGGCGGTAGGCTCAGCAATTACCTCGGGGAGAGCGATGCTGAAGCCCTTATCAGGTACGTTGATGATATATACCTCAAGTTTGGCGCCCCAGATAAGCTATATGGCATTGAGGGAAAGGTTGATGAACTGCGGGGCAAGGCTGACCTGGCTGGATTGAGGCTGGTGCCGATGCCTATCCGGCACCTGGGCACCGAGCATTGTCACTCTGTGCTTAAGGCTATGTGGGATTACCTTAGCCCACATATAGAATTCAGGCTTGAGACAGCGGTTTCTACTATCATTGTTGACAATGGCGAGGTTAAAGGGATTGAAACCGAGGCTGGGGATAACTTTGACTGTCGTTACCTAATTCTGGCTCCGGGCAGAGAGGGGGCGGATTGGTTATCCAAAGAAGCTGACCGACTCAATCTAACCATGCATAGTAACCCTATTGATGTTGGGGTTAGGGTTGAAGTGCCAGCGGCAGTAATGGAGGAGCTGACCAATGTGCTCTATGAGTCAAAGCTAGAGTTCCTGTCAAAGAGCTTTGACGACCGGGTTAGAACCTTCTGCATGTGTCCCGGGGGTGAGGTCATCATGGAGTCTACCGGGGGTTGTGACCCGGTAATCACGGTTAACGGGCATAGCTACGCCGACCGTAGAAGCGGCAACACCAATTTTGCTCTATTGGTGAGCACGACTTTCACCAAGCCTTTTAACCAGCCCATTGCCTACGGCAAATATCTGGCCAGGCTGGCTAATATTCTCAGCGGTGGGGTTCTGGTGCAGCGCCTGGGTGACCTGATGGAGGGTCGGCGCTCTACCCCAGCCCGCATTGAGCGGGGCTTAACTCAACCTACCTTGAAGAATGCTACCCCCGGCGACCTCAGCTTCGCCCTTCCCTATCGTTACCTCACGGGGATAGTGGAGATGCTCCAGGCAATGGATAAGCTGGCTCCGGGTGTTGCCTCACACCATACCTTGCTTTACGGAATAGAGGTCAAATTCTATTCCAGCCGACCTCAACTAAGCCCCAGCTTGGAGACCGAGGTCAGCAACATGTTCGCTGTTGGTGATGGAGCTGGCGTTAGCCGAGGCTTAATCCAGGCGTCAGTTTCTGGTGTGGTGGCAGCTCGTGAGATATCGAGGAGAGGCAAGCATTAGAACTGGTTTTTTGGGCATTGCCCCTTACCTTGATGGGTTCGACCACGATTTGTGCGACGCCGCTATAGCTGCTTACACTGCCTTTCTCCACCATCAGGGCAAAACAGAGCTATGTGGTGAAAGCGAGGAGGGTGCCATCTGCCTGCTGCTCTCTATGGCATTGACCCCATCCCCCTGACCCCCTTCCCCTGGAGGGGAAGGGGGAAGATTTTGTAAAGAGGGGGCTGGCGCCCCTCTTGAACACCCCAGAGAATAGAGAGTCAAAGAGAGGCGAAGCCTCTAAATATATTATAGGGAGTTTTAGAGGGACGAAGTCCCTCTTTTATATCATTCCCCCTCCCTTATCTAAGGGGGGGACAAAGCGGGTTTCCAGGAAAATCTTCGATTTTTCTGGGTGGTTAAAGGGGGAGGGTTACCTTAATGAAACTAATAATAGGGGGGAAGGTGCCGAAAGTTGAGGTGTCACTAAGGTATTAAACGAATACAGCTGGTTGACAGGATGGTCTGAGCCGACTAAAATGTGATGGTATAAAAAAGAATTACAGGCAAGGTTATGAGAAGGAGGAGGATGCTATGTGGCTAATGTAGTAGCTGCAGACAATGAGAACTTTGAGAGTTTGCTCCGGCGGTTTAACAAAAGGGTGCAACAAGAAGGTATTTTAGCTGAGGTGCGCCGTCGAGAACACTACGAGAAGCCTAGCGTTAAGCGCAAGCGAAAGGGAGCAGCCAAGAGACGCAAGAGTTCCAGAATGCCGAGAAGATACTAAATATTATGGAACAGAAAGCACCCATATTAAAACAAAAGCTGACGGATGACCTTAAGCAGGCGATGAGGGATGGGGATAAGGTGAGGCGCTCGGTCATCCGTTTGGCGATGGCAGCCATTAAGAATGCTGAAATCGCTCGCCAGGCCGCTTTAGAAGATGCCGATATCCTGGGCATTATCGCCAAGGAGGTCAGGCAGCGCAAGGAGAGCATTGAAGCCTTTAAGCAGGGAGACCGCCCAGACCTGGCGGCTCAGGAAGAGGCGGAGCTAGCTATTCTTCAGGAATATCTGCCTCAGCAGATGACCCGGGAGGAGGTTATAGCTGAAGCCCGCCGTGTCATTGACGAGGTTGGGGCGCAGGGACTAAGCGATAAAGGAAAGGTTATGCCCAAGCTCATCGCTCAGCTCAAAGGCAGAGCCGATGGGCGAGAGATAAATGCGGTAGTAACCGAGTTGCTGCAAATGTAGTATTGCTTACTCTGCAATAGGTAGCTGTGGTTTTCATTTTAATCCTTTGCCAAATTCCTCTTGACAAAATATAGCATTTATGATAGACTTCATATAGAATCACGACGAAAAGCACCCTGTGAGGTTCTGTCCTTACAGGGGGTTTTTCTTTTTAAATTCCAAATTCCTGCGCAAATCGTCTAAATATGCTACTCGCCCTTTAGATGCTACATCTAGTAAATGTGAAAGGCCCACTTTACATGGCGCTAACACACATTTTAACTTGTTCTTCTCGCGCAAGTAGTTTACTAGACAGTAGAAGTCCCCATCGCTACTTACTATTATCGCCTTTTCGTAATTGTCCAAATCTATCATAGCCTGTAACACTAACTCAGCATCACAATTGCCTTTCACTTTCCCACCTGGTGTCTTGAGAATCGGCTTGAATATTACCACGTAGCCCACAGATTGCAAGAAGGTATAAAGAGGCGTGTTCTCTGGCATATAACCAATAAAGTAGTATGCCTTACCAACACCGTAATGCTCACTCAAATATGTCCTGAAGCGGCGGTAGTCTAAATCCCAACCTACCTCTTGCATAGTTCGATGAAGGTTGATGCCGTCAATGAACGCGCAGTTTGTTTGTGGCTTTTTCATTTTTATGAATATATGATTATAATCATTAACTGTCACTACCTTTTCAGGCTAACTGGGGGTAGTTTTACCATTTTTTTGCTTGGAGAGGAGTGTTTTTCAGAGCGGTACCAGATTCATTTTGGTAAAGCCTTTTCTAGCTCAGCCCTGAGGTGGTCAAGTTTAATGCCTGAATCTATCATAGCCCAGGGTAGTCTTTGCTCAGTATCCCACCTTTGATGAACATAGAAATCGATATCTAGATGGCATTTTTCTATCGTTTGGCGCCAGCCAGATAGCGATACCTCTCCCATACCAGCCAACACCTCGGCTAATCTTATGTCTCCGCGGGCTAATACCCCTTGAACCTGACTCCAGGCAGGGCTTTCCCCTTTAAGCTTGATTCCTTTTGGCATCAGGCTGTTTTTGAGCGAGGATAAACGGCGATTCAGAATAGAGGGCTGGGTCATAGGTAGCCATTGGAAGGGTGTGCCTGCCTTGGGCACAAAAGTGGAAATGGTGACGGTGATGCGGCAGCCAATTTTCCGCTTATCAAGGATATTCTTATATCTAAGGGTCAGGTTTATAATCTCCTCTATATCCTCATCCGTCTCCGTGGGTAAGCCAATCATAAAATAGAGCTTGAGCAGTCTTATTCCTTGCTCAGCCACCTTATCCATTGATTCCAGGATATCGTCCTCGGAGATGCTCTTTTTAATAACCTGGCGCAGGCGCTGGGAGCCAGCCTCAGGGGCAAGGGAAATGGTTCGTGCCTCTCCCTTAGCCAGTTCTCTCAATACTATGCGAGAAAGGGGGCTCACTCGCAGTGAGCTGATAGAGAGCTCAGCCCCCATTTGACCTAGCTTGAGCAGTAGCTCCTCAAGCTGGGGATGGTCTGAGACGGCAGGTCCCACTAGCCCCAGGCGCTTCCTATATTTAAGCCCTTGCTCAGCCTGGGCTATTAGATTGCCTATAGAGCGATAGCGCATGGGGCGGAAGGCTTTACTGACAAGGCAAAAGCGGCAGCCCCAGTTGCAGCCCCGCTCCACCTCAATGAGGTATAAGTTGCCTAGCTCAGTGTCCGGGGTGAGTATGGTGGAGGTGACGGGGAAGTCGTCCAGGTTTTCTGCCCATTGACGAACCACAGGCTTTCCGGAATAGTATTGCGGGACATAGATGCCGGGCAGCGAGGCTAGCGCCCTGAGCAGGTCACTTCGCCTGCCCAAGATACCCTCAGCGATGATGGGCAGCATAGTGGGGATTATTGGCTCCGCCTCACCAATACACAGGCAATCAAAGAAGGGGGATAAGGGCAAGGGATTGGCTATGATGCAGGGACCACCAGCTATCACCAGGGGGTGCCTCTCATCACGGTCAGCAGCATATAAGGGGATGCCGCTGGCTTTGAGCATATGGACTACATTGAAGTAGTCAAGCTCATAGGAGATGGAAAAGGCAAGGACAGCAAAGTCGGAAAGCGGTCGCTGAGATTCCAAGCATAGAGCGGGCGAGCGGTTTTCCCTACTTTCTATTTCCCAGAAGGCTCTTTCACAGACAACTTCACTATAGCTATTTAAGAGGCTGTAGATGGCATGAAGCCCCAGGTTGGACATGCCTACATAGTAGGAGTTGGGATAGATAAGGGCGATAGGGATTCTGCCCCCCCAGTCTTTGATAATAGTGCCTTGCTCCCTGGAGAGCCGCCGCCTGGCTTTTTTGATTTCATCCCAACCCATAGAATATTTTACCTACCTCACCCCCTTTTGGGGTTTTAATTTAGTAACCCTATCCCCCTTTATCCCCCTTCCCCTTGACAAGGGGAAGGGGGAAGATAATTTCTTTAGAGGGGCTATGCCCCTCTAATACTCCCCTTGGTTACTATTTTACAGAAAAGAGGGGGAGAGGTAACTTCAGGATATCAAATACAAAAATTTACTCCACTATTAGGTCAACGAAACTGTTTTGCCTGAGGTTAAACAGTCCACATTCGCATATCCGCAGGTGGGCTATAGCCGGGGTAGAGAGCACAGCCAGAGTAATCCGTATATCAGGAAAATTGCAGCCCAGGCTGGTGGCTGCCTGCTGGATATTATGAAGTTCGCCAGCTATAGTCTCCATAGGTTGGGCGGAGATTTGTCCTGCCACGGGAAGCGATATTTCAGCCAATATTCTATTGCCAGCACACACCACAATGCCCCCGCTTAATTGCTTAACCCTGTTTACCGCCTGCGCCATATCGCTTTCACTGGCACCGACCGCTATAATATCGCTACAATCCCAGACAGCACTGGTGGCAAGAGCCCCGCGCTCGAGTCCAATTCCTCTAATTAAGCCGACGAAGCTCTTGCCTGTCCCGTGAGACCTTTCAATAGCGGCTACCTTTAATATACCTTTACTGGTATCGGGCTTGAGCTGACCGTCTGACACCGGCATATCTATGAACTCTTCCCTGGTGACTAAATTGGTCACCTGGTCTATCAGCCTAACCTTTACCTTGTTGCGGCTGCTTTCCACCGGGATAGCAAAGTCGCTGGCGGCAAAATTCCTGGCTAGGTGTATGCTGTTTTGGATTGATTCGGGGTAATTGTGTTTTCTGGGCAGGACAACTGGTTGACCATTTTGGGCAACAACCTGCCCGTTACTGATAACACATTCAGCCTGGATAGTCCCTAGGTCTGGGATAATAACAATATCAGCATACTTGCCCGGGGCGATGCCACCGATAATGTCATCTATAGCGAAGTGCTGGGCGGTATTTATCGTTGCCATCTGTATAGCCTGAATAGGACTGAAGCCAAGGTCGATTGCTTTTTGCACCACGAATTCCATATACCCATCGCTGATAAGCTGCCACGGTCCTATTCCATCGGTTGATAGTGCCAGCCGTGTGAAATCGATATTTTCATTCCTTATCTGGGAAATGGCTTCCAGTTCCCCTCTTATTTCGCCTTCCCTTATCAATACAAACAGCCCCAACCTCAGCCTTTCCATAACCTCTTCAGCGCTGATTGGCTCATGGCAGGAAGAGACGCCAGATGAAATATAGGCTTGTAGCTTGCTGCCCCTGGCACCAGAGCTGTGCCCATCAACCTTCTTACCCCACTTTATTGTCTCAGTGATAAGGTCAAGGATTCTTCGGTTGCCACCAACCACTCCAGCCCAGTAAGGCTCACCTAAGCCGATAACCTCCCTTCGTCCAAGTAGTTTGCGCAGTTCATCAACGGTGATGGCATGTTCTTCAGTTACCGGGCTTATGGTGACCATCGGTGGAGCGGTAATAAAGACTTTTATCGGTTGGTTTTTGGTAGACCTCAAAAATTGAATAACCCCCTCATACCCCAGAACGGAGGCAATGTTGGAAGTCTCGGTGATAATAGTGGTAGTGCCCCCCTTGATAGCATACCTTAATACCTCACCTATAGAATAGGCGCAGTCTATATGAGTATGACCATCAATAAGCCCAGGTATCAGTGTCTTACCGGCAGCGTCAATGACCCTGGTTGAGGAACCAATAGCTTTACCAGCATCCTTGCCCACATAGGCTATTCTGTCACCCTTAATAAGGACGGTATCTCCTTCAAGCACCTCCCCGGTGTAAACATTCGCTATAGACCCGTTAACTATAGCCGAATCAGCCTCAGCCTCCCCCAAAGCCACTTTCATTAGTTCACGCCTATGCTGACCATTTCCATCCATGCTGTCTCATTATATAGTCTCTGGAGTAAAATTGCGATTGTTGATGTCATAGACAGCCGGCTGGGAGCGATGATAAAATGCCAGAAAGCTTTGTTTGCGGAGGAGCAGTTGAATAAGGACAAGCTCAAGGAGTTCGAGGCTATGTTCAATCCCCAGTCCATCGCTATAGTTGGGGCTTCCTCAGGGAGGAAAATAGGTGGGGTGGTAGTTCGTAATCTCCAGCTCTCCGGCTACAAGGGCAAAATCTTTCCCGTAAACCCCACCGAGAGAGAAATCCTGGGGCTTAAGGCTTATCCCAGCGTCAGGGAGATACCAGAGCCAGTGGACTATGCCATTATAATGGTTCCGGCAGCGGTGGTCCTCGGGGTAATCGACGATTGTGCTGCCAAGAGGGTGAAGGTGGTTCAGCTATTCACTGCCGGTTTTTCCGAAACCGGGGAGGAGGAACCGATAAGATTGGAGAGGAAGATGGTGGCTCGAGCTGGACGAGCTGGCATTCGCCTCCTTGGTCCTAACTGCGTGGGTATTTCGGTTCCGGCTAAGCGAATACCAGTGGAGACCACAGGGGTCGTGGGGCAACCCGGGGATATCGCCATACTGGCTCAGAGCGGAGGGCATACTGAGACTCTAGCCAGTGCAGGATTAAGCCGTGATATTTGCTTCAGCAAGCTCATCAGCTTTGGCAATGCCTGCGACCTCAATGCCATAGATTTCCTGGAGTACTTAAAGGAAGACCCGGAGACCAGGATTATAGCCCTCTATCTGGAGGGTATCACCGATGGTCGCCGGCTATATCAACTGCTAGCTGAAATTTCCCCAATCAAGCCAGTGGTGCTACTAAAGGGAGGCAGAACCGAAGCGGGGAGAGAAATGGCTATGTCCCACACTGGCTCCCTGGCTGGCTCAGCAGCGGTATGGAAGGCAGCCATGAAACAGGCGGGAGTCATTGAGGTGTCCACCCTTGAGGAGATGGCAGATACGCTAATGGCGCTCCAGGAGCTACTACCTATAGCTGGCAATAGGATAGCCATCGTCTCCCAGTTAGGAGGTGGGGCTGGCGGGGCTGGTGTCCTAGCCGCCGATGTCTGCACCAGTCTTGGTCTGGAGCTACCACCCTTTCCCGGGGAGATAAAAGATAAGCTCAAATCCATAATCAACGCTCCCGGCAGCATTCTGCGCAACCCCCTGGACTTGAGCCTAGTGGGTCGTCAGCCGGCGCTGCTGCGGAAGGTGCTGGAACTATTAGCTGGTCTTCCTGATATTAATTTAATAATGCTCAACGAGCGACCCACCTTTCTACTGGCGCTGGTATCAGAGGTTGAGCTTCAAGCCATAAACGATGTGCTGGTGGACTTCCAACATAGCGATAAAAAGCCTCTGGTGGTGGTATCACCGCCGGGTGGTATGCATGAGAAGGAGCGAGTGGAGGTGGAGGGGAGGCTATCCCAAGCCGGCATCCCAATCTATCCCAGCTTTGAGCGTGCCGCAAAGGCGATAGGCAATGTCATTAGATACTGGGGGGTTAGGGGTGAAGCCGAGGAATAACCACGTAGTAAAATTGCGATAGGCAGTTGTAGCGCTTTAATAAGTGTGCTATAATAAAACTCTATTGGGCTATATTAAGGACGGAGGTGTAGGTGGTTATGAGCGGTATGGATGAGTTTGCACAAAAACTAAAGAGTATCGCTGACCAAAGTAAATTGCGTGAATCGGCAGTGGTGTTTGAGCGCTCTCGGTCATTTATTGATTCTAACTGGGAAAAATTATTGAAGCAATGCCCTAATTGTTGGGTTGCTGTATATAAAGAGCAGGTGCTTGCGACTGACAAAGACCTACAGAATCTAGTGCGTATCATACGCAAAAGTGGTGTACGCTTAGAACACGTAGCAGTGGAGCTGCTAACAAGTGAAAAGAAACCCATCCTCCTCTAGGTTATTCTCTGATAGCCAGAAGTTTGAAATCCGCGGCTTTTATCGGCAAGGGTATCCAGGCGGTCCTTGGCGTCCTTTCGTGCGAGTGGCCGTGGCTCTACCTAGATTTAGCGTGGTTAGGCAAGTAGATATGCTTGTGGATAGTGGTGCTGATATTACAACATTGCAACCGCAAGATAGCTTATTGTTACTAGAAGAACCACAATTTTCACAACTGGGCGAGCAGCACACAGTACAAGGGATAGGAGGCCTTACCACCTTCTTTCAGGAGGAGGCTGCTATAGGGCTGTTTTTGCCTAATAAGCGTACCTGCTGGGTTCCTATAGTAATTGATATAGCCGAACCAAGCACACCTTCAGGGATACCATCCACGCTTGGTAATGACATTATGCAATTTGGTGTAACGAGTCTTGATGCTGTGCATCGTACTGTCAAAATTGAGCTTTGGCTGCCTCATTCGTTAGTAACCAAAAGTTGAGACAAGCTCACACTCCGATATTTAACCTCAACATTTGGTATACCCACAGGTGGGGCAGATGAAGCAGCCTTCTTGATATACCAGCAGGTTGCCACACTCAGGGCACTGCCCAGCCAGGTTCTTGGCTAAGCCATAGTCCTCCAACTTGGGCTTGGCTGCATCGCCACCTATGTGTTTTTCCAGAACGCTGGCAATGGCATCGGCGCAGGAGAGTATGGACTTGCCTTCCTCCCAGGCGATGGATGGGCAGCGGATACCACGGAGCTGCCTCACCACCGAGGCAACATCCACCCCAGACCTTAATGCCAGGGAGATAAGCCGGCAGGTGGCTTCAAGTTGGGCTGAGGCACAGCCTCCAGCCTTGCCCAGGCTGGAGAAGACCTCGCATATCCCTTGGTCATCGGAGTTCACCGTTACATAGATATAGCCGCACCCTGTATTTACCCGTTTGGTACGCCCTTCTGTCTCCTCCGGCCTCCTCCTGGGGGTAAGCACGGCACCCTCAACCTTCTCTTCCCTGCCAGTGGTCAATACCTGGGCTTTACGGCTCCTATCCCGGTAGATAGTTATTCCCTTCAGTCCCTGTTCATAAGCCGTCATATAAACCTTGGCTATGTCTTCTGTGGTAGCTTCCTGGGGGAAGTTGACAGTTTTGGAAACAGCATTGTCCGTGGACTTCTGGAAGGCTGCCTGCATCCTGACATGCCATTCCGGGATTATTTCGTGGGCGGTAACAAATAACCGCTTGATTTTATCCGGGACTGCGTCAATATCACGCAAGTGAGCCCCGGCAGCTAGCTGCTTCATGAGCTCATCAGAGTAGAAGCCCTGGCTCCTGGCTACTTCCTCAAAATAGGGATTCACCTCAACCAGCTGGGCGCCATCAAGGATATTTCTTATATAGCTCAGGGCAAAAAGGGGCTCAATGCCACTGGAGCAACCAGCAATTATGCTCAGGGTGCCGGTGGGAGCGATGGTGGTGCAGGAGGCATTTCTCACCCTTAGACCCCCGGGCACATCATAGATGCTACCACTGAAAGCGGGAAAGACGCCGCGCTCATCGGCTAACTCCACTGAGGTTTTATACGCCTGTTCATTTATAAAATGCATGATATCGGAGGCAATCTGTAGCGCCTCCTCAGAGTCATAGAGGATGCCCAGCTCGATTAACATGTCGGCAAACCCCATCACCCCAAGCCCTATCTTCCTGGATTTCTTGGTCATCTCCTCTATCTGAGGTAGGGGGAATTTATTGACATCAATGACATTATCTAAAAACCTCGCCGCAATTCTCACTGTCTCAGCCAGCTTGGTATAATCAATCTCAACAGTTCCATTGGTAGTTCGTAGCATCCTGGCTAGATTTATAGAACCCAGATTACATGACTCATAAGGAAGTAGGGGCTGCTCACCGCAGGGGTTGGTAGATTCAATCTTGCCTAACTGTGGGGTGGGGTTATCCTTATTTATCTGGTCGAGGAAGACAATGCCCGGGTCGCCCGTCTTCCACGCCATATCCACTATCCTGTCGAACACCTCCCTGGCATTGCGCTTAGCCACCACCTCTTTGGTGCGAGGATTTACCAGATTGTAGTCAGCGCCAGCCTTGACTGCTTCCATAAACTCAGTGGTTGCGGCTACCGAGATATTAAAGTTGGTAAGGGCAGTAGGGTCATCCTTAGCTGTTATGAAGTTCATAATATCAGGGTGGTCAACATCGAGGATAGCCATGTTTGCCCCACGGCGCATCCCCCCCTGCTTAATGACATCGGTAGCAATATCAAAGGCTCGCATAAAGGAAACCGGACCGCTGGCTACCCCACCGGTAGAGCCAACCCTATCTTTCTCCGGCCTCAGTCTGGAGAAGGAGAACCCAGTCCCACCACCGCTCTTGTGGATGAGAGCGGTATTTTTTACTGCATCAAATATAGACTCCATCGAGTCCTCAACGGGAAGAACAAAGCAGGCTGATAGCTGACCTAACTCCCGCCCAGCATTCATCAGGGTGGGCGAGTTAGGCAGGAACTCCAAATTGGCCATCAACCGATAGAATTCCTCTTCTCTTGCCTTCACATCTGCCTTGGGGTCATAAATAAGCTCGGCAGAGGCAATAGTTTGTGCCACACGACGAAGCATCTCCTCTGGGGTTTCAATGACTCGCCCCTGTTTATCCCTCTTCAGATACCTTCTTTCTAAAACCTGAGCCGCATTTTCAGTGAGATTGATGCCAGGCTTAAGCTGAACCCTGGGCTTGACTACAGTGGTTGATTCCATCTGGGGCTGGACCTCCTCTCGCTCGGCTGGCTTTTCAGCCATCAAGATTTCTTTGACCATAGCTTGAATTTCAGCATCGCTGGGCGGGCGCTTCCGTCGACGGTGAGGCTTGGGCACAAGGTGCTCCATTCCCGGTAAGGGTTGTGGCTGCTCCAGCCGTTCGATTACCTGAGCGGTGAGTTGCTCTATCTTGTTTCTATCACGTATACCAATTGACTCAGCATCGGCAACAACAGCCCTGAGAATTTCAGTGCGATCGACCAGTGGTTTGTTCGCTGATTGATTAGCTGGGTTCATGTCTGACTCCCTGTCTTAACTTAGCTCTACCCTTCTTCTGGCTTGCCCTGCGACCCTTAATTGCTCCAGCTAATTCCTCGGTGGGCAATAAGGGCAGTTGGCTGGAAGGGCGAGATGTTTCGGCTCCAGCACCGAGCAGGGTATCTACCTCCTGTTTTAGTGCAGTGATGTCAGCAAACTCCCGGTAGACGCTGGCGAAACGGATATAGGCAATGTGGTCCAGGCTTTTGAGCCGTTCCATTACCATGTCACCAATGACAGCACTGGGTATCTCCGCCTTGCCCCAGTGGTAAAGCTCAGCCTCTATATCATCGACCAGCTTATCAACAATACCAGTAGGCAATGGTCGTTTTTCACAAGCCTTACGAATACCGGTTAGCAGCTTGTTCCTGTTGAATTCCTCACGTCTCTCATCCTTTTTAATCACAAACAGGCTAGCTGGTTGCAATCGTTCATAGGTAGTGAAACGAGAGCCACAGCCTAGGCACTGACGCCGACGGCGTATCCCGTCGTTCACCTCACGAGAATCTATAACCTTACAATCCTGACAACCACAATAGGGACAATTCATCAGCAATTACTACATTATATTGTGTAATGAAATTAACATACCACAACATATAGTATTTGTCAAGTATTTTTAACCCATTTAGCCCAAGATTGTCAGACAAATAAAAAGGCTGCAGGACAATAAAGCACTACAGCCTTTAACCTGGAGGTTGGTAGAGTTCCACCGCGGGGTTTAGTAGACTCCCAGGAACTCTACCGCCGGGATACGCCAGGCTGGGTCTGAATAAGCCTAGTTGACTGAGTTATTGCTTGGCGCCGATGGCTAAATAGTGGACGACGCAGGAAAGCAGGAGTGTCTAGTTCCTCTTCACTCTTCAAGCCCTTAAGTAGCTGCATAAACTCATCTTCTCGGCTGATTCCTGCCAATCCTAACTTGGAGGCAAAGCCAGTGGCAATTAAGGTTATCCTTATCTCCTCCCCCATACTAGGGTCCTGAACCACGCCAAAAATGATGTTAGCCTCAGGGTCTACGGCTTGCTTTATTACATCAGCCGCTTCATTAACCTCAAACAGGGTAAGGCCAGTGCCGCCAGCGACATTGAATAACACGCCCTTTGCCCCCTCAACAGAAACATCTAACAAGGGGCTAGCCAGGGCTTCAGTAGCCGCATCCACAGCTCGGTTCTTACTTGAACCGACGCCCATGGACATCCAAGCTGGACCAGCGTCCTTCATCACTGCCTTAACATCGGCAAAGTCAAGATTAATCAGCCCAGGGACAGTGATAACTTCAGCAATAGCCTGAACCCCATGGCGCAGCACATCATCAGCTAGCTTAAAGGCATTATCCACCACTGTCTTCTGGTCACAGAGGTCAAGCAAGCGGTCGTTAGGGATAATGATAAGGGTGTCAACCTTGCCCAAGAGGCGAACAATGCCATCATCTGACACCTCAGTGCGGTGGATACCTTCAAAGGTGAAGGGTTTGGTGACTACAGCAATGGTGAGAGCCCCAGTTTGCTTACTTATCTCAGCTACCACCGGGGCAGCCCCGGTGCCGGTGCCGCCACCCATACCGCAGGTGATAAACACCATATCAGCCCCTGAGATAAGTTCACTGAGTTCGTCACGGCTTTCTTCAGCTGCCTTCTGACCCATGACATGGTCGCCGCCTACTCCTAATCCTTTGGTGAGCTTCTCTCCAAGCTGGACACGGATAGGGGCTTCGGTAATGGACAGAGCCTGGGCATCAGTATTTACGCCAATGAACTCTACCCCTTGAATTTGCTCCCTGACCATGCGGGTTATAGCGTTACAGCCACCACCACCCAAGCCGATAACCTTAATCTTAGCCGGGTTAGGACTGAAGGTTGTTTTTGCCATTTTCCTCCTCCTTTCTTTACCACTTATTGCTGAGAAATTACAGCTAGTGGAACAGATTAAAAATTCGGGAAACAAAGCGTCGCAAACCTAAGCCAAAGCCGTGACGCTGCCAGGTTTGCATTTCCCTATGTTTTGCTCCCCAGAGCAACAGACCAACGCTGGTGGCATATGCCGGGTCATGAAGGGTATCAGCGATGCCATATATATTGCTGGGAATGCCTACCCTTACCGGGAGTTGCAATGTATTGCGCCCCAGTGCTTCTATGCCAGCAAGGTTAGCACTGCCGCCGGTGAGCACTATACCATCAGGGACTAATGTTTCATATTCAGAGTTTGGCATCTCAAGCACGATAAGCCTCAGGATTTCCTCTACCCTAGCTCGGATAATGTCACACAGGTCTTGGTGAGAGACACCGTGTCCATTTGTCATTAGGGTATCGTTGCCTGTACCCGTCCTAGTTTCATAAACTGGGGTAACAGTGCCATACTTCTTTTTCATCTCCTCTGCCACATCAAATGGCAGCCCCAAACCAATAGCAATGTCTCTGGTGATTTGATAACCGGCTACAGGTAGAATAGCAGTATGCCAAATGCTCCCCTCCCTGAAGATAGCGATATCGGTGGTACCACCTCCCACATCAGCCAATATGACGCCTACCTGCTTCTCATCCCCTCTCAATACCGCTTCGCTACTGGCTAAAGGTTCCAGAATGAGGTCGTCGATATCAATGCCGATGCCCCGGATGCACTTTACTAGATTCTGAACCGAAGTTATGGCGGCGGTGATGATATGTGCCTCCACATCCAGTCTGAAGCCATGCATTCCTACCGGGTTCTTGACTCCTGATTGACCATCAACAGCATAGCCACGAGGAATAACATGGAGTAGCCTTCTATCGACAGGAATTTTAACGCTCCGGGCAGTTGTTAGGACTCGCCTCAGGTCTTCAGAACGCACCAGCCGGTCATTACGAGTAATGGCTACCACTGCCCGGTTATTCAGCGAGCTGACATGCCTCCCGGTTACACCGACGTAGGCTGATTCCACTTTGTAACCGCTAGCTTGCTCCGCTTTCCTCACTGATTCACGGACAGATTCTTTGGCTTCATTGATGTTGACCACCAGTCCCTTGTGCAACCCTAAGGATGGAGTAACACCCACTCCTACAACTCGGATACTACCCCCATCATCCACATCTGCTATAGTGGTGCATACCTTAGTGGTTCCAACATCGATAGAAGTTAAGATACTCCGCTTTTTCATCTACCTCCTCCTTATTGAGCATATTCTAAACTCCATTGAATGGTGTTAGTTTTCACATCTTCAAACCTCCCGATATTACCGATTTCGGTTAACCCGAAAGAAATTGCTCGCCCGGTCCGGTAATGCGCTCAGCCGCTCTCAATTTGGCACTGCGGCTGCGAGGATTAAATTGAACCTCGGCCAGGGAAGGAGTAATAACCTTCTTATTGACTAACCTCAGGCAGGCTTCTTCTCCGCTTGCCTCCTGGTGCATCAAACGTTTCACTATGCGGTCCTCAAGGGAGTGATAGCTAATAACAACCAATCTGCCCCCAAACCCAAGAAGGTCGATTGCCTGTTTTAGAGCTGATTGCAGGTGCTCAAGTTCTTGGTTAACCGCTACGCGTAGTGCCTGGAAGGTTTTGGTGGCAGGGTGAATTCTACCCCGTCTGCCCCCCACCGCCTCCTCTATCATCTGAGCTAGCTGAAGGGTGGTTATTATGGGACGCTGCTGCACAATCTGGTGGGCTATTTGTTGGCTGTAGTGTTCCTCACCATACGCCCTTATAAGGTGAGCTAATTGGCTCTCGGGGGAGGCGTTAATAATAATGGCAGCGGTAATCTCTTGGCGGGGACTCAAGCGCATGTCTAAGAGTGCATCATGCTGGAAGCTGAAACCACGACTATTATTCTCCAGTTGCAGAGAGGAGAGACCCAAATCAAACAAGATACCGTGTACCGGGAAGAAGTCATACTTATTACAGATTGCCTGCAGATTGACGAAGTTTTGGTTAATTAGAAGGGTTGAGCTGCTGTAGGCTTCAAGCCTTGCTCTGGCTATTTTCATCGCTCTGGGGTCGGCATCAATGCCCAGTAACTGCCCACCAGGTGAGCTGTGTTCTAAAATGGCAGCAGCATGACCTCCAGCCCCAAGGGTGCAGTCAATATAGCGGCCTCCAGGCTGAACATCTAGCGCCTCAATGGTCTCTTCCAGCAATACCGGGATATGAGTGGGTGCTGACATGGTTAGATTCATCGATGCCTCTCCAGGCTTTCTACAATCTGCCAGGCTTGTTCTTGGCTAATAGCCTTCTCTGATTCCCAGTGCACTTTATTCCATAGTTCAAGATAATTGTTAACTCCAGCTATAATTACCTCATCTACAATCTCAGCATACTGCTTTAGCGAAGTAGGTAGGGCTATCCTTCCCTGCCCATCTATTCTGAGGCTAAAGGCAGTAGCGAAAATAGCCCGATTTAGCCTTCTCAATTTACTGGGGGTAACTGAACCAGCAGTAAGTGTATCCGCCAGCTTTTTCCATTCAGATAATGGGTAGGCGATGATGCACTTTTCTACCCCTGGCGCCAATACCACCCCCGCCCTTAGTTCGCCTCTGAACTTAGGCGGGATAGGCACCCTACCCCTTTCATCAATCCTATACTCAAATTCACCGAAGAACATATCCACCCCAATTATACCCTATTTTACCACAATCTCCCACCTTCTACCATTCTATAGCACAGATATCCCCATTTGTCAATACCTAACAGATTAAATTGTTAAAACTCGCTGATTTTGCTATATGCCCCATATGTGATAAAATAGAATCTGTTTTAACAGAGGCGGTATTATGTTTAATCTGGGCATTGTTACCATCAGCGATAAGGCGTGGCATGGACAGCGCTCTGACGAGAGCGGCAAGGCAATTCGGGATAGCTTAGCTCAGCTAAATAGTCGCGTGGTTAAGTATGAGGTCATTCCTGATGAGGCGGAAATTATTGCCAGCAAGCTTGCTGAGTGGGCAGACGAAGGCGGTGTGGATTTAATTTTAACTACGGGGGGCACAGGATTGGGTCCACGCGATGTTACCCCTGAAGCTACCCTTTCTATAGTGGATAAGGTTGTGCCCGGCTTCGCTGAAATGATGAGAGCCCAAAGCTTCAGCGTCACCCCATTCTCCATGCTGAGTCGGGCTGTGGCTGGCGTCAGGAGAAAGTGCCTTATTATCAACCTGCCGGGTAGCCCTAAGGCAGTTCGGGAGTGCCTTGAGGTAATTTTGCCTGCCATTCCTCATGCTGTGGAGATTATCAAAGGAGAGGTAACTGAGCATATTGCTCCAGACACTGGAAAGGATTAGATAGGTGCACATTGATATTTTGACCCTGTTTCCCCAGATGTTCCAAGGTATGTTCAGCCTTGGCATTTTCAAAAGGGCTATAGACCAGAAATTGGTCAGCGTCGGCGTTCATAATATTCGGGACTATACCCATGATAAACACCACACCGTTGATGACTATCCTTATGGTGGTGGTGCCGGCATGGTGCTCAAGCCCGAACCCATTTTTGAAGCGGTAGAGTCCATAAAAGGGGAATCTACTACGGTGCCCATTATTCTGCTTACCCCACAGGGTCGGCTCTTCTCACAACAAGTTGCCCAGGAGTTATCCCAGTATAGCCATCTAATTCTTATCTGCGGTCACTATGAGGGGGTTGATGAGCGGGTAAGAGAGCACCTGGCTACTGATGAGATTAGTATTGGCGATTATGTGCTCAGTGGTGGCGAGCTGGCGGCTATGGTAGTAATAGATGCTGTATTCAGGTTAGTGCCGGGGGTTCTTGGTTCCGAGGCTTCACCACTGGATGATTCTCATGTCGCTGGGCTGCTGGAGTACCCTCAATATACCCGCCCCGCTACATATCGGGGGTGGTCAGCGCCTGAGGTGTTACTTTCAGGAAACCATGCCCAAATTGCCCACTGGCGCCGTGAGCAGGCTATTTTGCGCACCCTAGAACATCGTCCCGAGCTACTGGACAAAGCCGAGCTAAGCTCGGAGGAAAAAGGATTAGTACAGAAATTGAGGCAATCTTAGTATGGATATAACTACGTTATTTACTAACAAACCAAATCCCGATATTCCTGCTCTTGCCCCTGGGGACACGGTAAAGGTGAGTGTCAAGATTATGGAACGGGGGAGGGAACGCACCCAGATATTTAATGGGGTAGTAATTAAGGTCCGCCGTGGTGCCGATGGCGGAAACTTCACCATAAGACGTGTTGCCCGTGGCGTAGGAGTTGAGCATACCTTTCCCTTTTCCTCACCACTACTGGAAAGGGTGGAGGTAATGCGACATGGAAAGGTGCGCCGAGCCAGGCTTTATTACCTGCGTGGACTCAGTAGTAAGGCATCTCGGACCAAGGAAAAGCGGGAAAAAGGTTAGGGTAAGGCTACCTCGGTGGAGTGCGGGATGAGGTATGCTGAGGTTAGTGTTAATTCGCCAGTAGCACAGCGCAGGACATTTAGCTATGCTATACCCCCTGATTTAAGCATTGATGTGGGGCAGGCGGTATGGGTTCCTTTTGGCGACAAGCTGCTCCAGGGCATCGTTTTAGAGCTAAGCCATTACCCCTTGGTGGAGGAAACCAAGGAAATAGCCGGTGTTATTGAGCCCCACCCCCTGCTATCCCCGTCAAATGTGTTGCTGGCTCGCTGGCTCAGCCAGCATTATCTATCACCCCTTTTTGACGCTGTGGCTTTGATGCTGCCGCCAGGCTTTGAGCGCAAGACGGTTACTTTTATCTCTAGTTCCTCAACCACCCATGAACAAGATATGTCTTCTCTTACCCGGGGGCAGAGAGATGTTCTAGAATTGGTTGGGAAATGGGGGAAGGTCAGCCTTAAAGAGCTGGAGAAGGCATTAGGCACCAGACAGGCTAGGCTTGCCACCTCTCAACTGGTCAATCAAGGTCTGGCGGTTAAAAGCTATGAGCTGGAGAGGATTAAGGTAAGACCGAAGAAGGTGCCTTACCTGCGTCTAGCGGTTACGGCTACTGAAGCCGGGCAAGAAGCAGCCAGGTTGCGTGAGCAAGGCAAGGCTCTAAAGCAAGCCGGCCTCCTGGAGTATTTGTCTCAACAAACTCAACCAGTGTCACTCTCTGAGGTCAGAAGAAGTGTCGACTGCCCATCATCCGTTGTTAAGGCTTTGGTAAGCAGGGGTTTGGTCTCCATCGAGCAGGTTGAAGTAAAACGCGAACCGATTTCCTATCAGGGTATCGCCCCTTCTCATCCCCTCACCCTTACCCCAGACCAAAAGTCAGCCTTCAGGGCTATTAAGTCCAGCTTGCCCAAGGGGGCAGATGGCAATGCCTCACCGCCCGTTTTTCTCCTTCACGGGGTTACCGGGAGCGGCAAGACAGAGGTCTACCTTCAAGCCCTGGCTGAGGTGATAGGGCTGGGGAAGCGGGGCATTGTTTTGGTTCCAGAGATTGCCCTCACCCCCCAAACTATAGAGCGATTTGCCTCCCGCTTCCCCCATAAGGTGGCTGTCCTTCATTCCAAACTCTCCCTGGGTGAGCAGTTTGATGAGTGGAAGCGAATAAGAGATGGGGAATTTGACGTGGTTATCGGCTCCAGGAGTGCTATTTTTGCCCCTCAACCCAACCTTGGTCTCATCGTTATTGATGAGGAGCATGAATGGACCTATAAACAGCATGATAAATCGCCCCGCTACCACACCCGTGATGTGGCGATGAAATTGGCTGAGCTGACCGGAGCCGTTGTCATTCTGGGCAGTGCCACCCCGGATGTGGAGACCTTTTACCACGCTCAAAGGGGAGACTATCGCCTACTTCAGCTTCCGAGGCGGGTTACCCCCCGTGATGGCTCGGCAATGCCCCAGGTTGAGGTGGTAGATTTGAGGGAGGAGCTCAAGGCAGGAAACAGGAGTCTTTTCAGCCGCTCCCTGTCACAGGCGATGAGCAAAGCGGTGGCAAACAGGGAGCAGGTCATCCTGTTTCTCAATCGCCGGGGAGCAGCCACCTTTATCCAGTGTCGCAGTTGTGGCTTTGTCCTCCGCTGTAAGCGTTGCGAGGTTCCTCTCACCTATCATCTGGCTGAGGATATCTTGGCCTGCCACCAGTGCAACTACAGGATGCCAGTCCCTCAAACTTGCCCTCGGTGCTTAAGACACAGGATAAAGTTCTTGGGCATTGGAACCCAGAAGCTGGAGCAAGAAGCGGGTCACAGTTTCCCCCAAGCCAGGCTACTGCGCTGGGATAGTGATGTTACCAGAGGGAAGCATTCACATGATGAAATATTAGGCAAGTTTCGTGCCCACCAGGCTGATGTTCTTATCGGCACCCAGATGATTGCCAAGGGATTGGATTTGCCCCTGGTTACCCTGGTGGGGGTGGTTAGTGCTGATACCGGTTTAAATCTGCCCGACTTCCGGGCTGGGGAAAGAACCTTTCAGCTCCTCTCTCAGGTGGCGGGGAGGGCAGGGCGGGGCACCCTGGGGGGAAGGGTTATTATTCAGACCTATGCCCCTGAGCATTATGCCATTCAGGCAGCAGCCGAACACGACTATGCCTCATTCTATGACAAGGAGATTGACTATCGGCGCCAGCTTCACAACCCGCCCTTCACCCGGCTTGCTTGCCTTATTTATAGCCATACTAACGATGCCCTCTGCCAGCGGGAGGCAGAAAGAATGAAGCGCCTGCTGAGCCAAGAAATAGAATCACAAGGGATAGCTGACATCGAGCCGATTGGACCAGCACCGGCATATATTCACAGACTACGGGGCAGGTTTCGGTGGCAGCTTATACTTCGCGGCTCTGAGCTTTCTGCTTTTCTGTCACCAATACCCTTCCCTCAAGGCTGGACGGTAGACATTGACCCGGTAGGTCTTACTTAGGTAAACTTGAGATAAGATAGATTGTTGAGGACTAGGATGGCGATTCTACCTATTCGTATCGCTCCCGACCCGGTACTCCGAGAGAAATCCAAGCGGGTCAAAGCTATTGATGGCTCAATCAGGAAACTAATAAGCGATATGATTGAGACAATGCACGCTGTTCCCGGGCGAGTAGGATTAGCTGCCCCGCAGGTGGGCACCCTGCTGCGGGTGATTGTTATTGGCATACCAGAGGAGGAGGAAATCGTCCTAATTAATCCCCAGATAGTGCGGCGGCGAGGAGAACGCTCGGTAACCGAGGGCTGCCTGAGCGTCCCTGGGTATTTTGGGGAAATCGAGCGCGCTGAGTCAGTTACAGTTAAGGGGCGAGACCCGAACGGGAAGGAGATACGAATCAAGGCAAGTGAACTCCTGGCTCAAGCACTGGAGCATGAGATAGACCATTTAAATGGGGTGCTCTATATAGACCGCCTGGAAAGCATGGACAAGCTGCAAAAGATTGAACCTGAGATAGCTCAGCTCTAATTAGGGGCTTTTTGCCGATTTGCTTCCAGAGCCAATTGGCCAGCTTTCTTGCTTCCCCTTCATCTGCTGAACCTCAGACATTTTGCCAACTGGCACTTCGTGGACAAAATAGAAAAGGTCATCAAATTTGTAGCCAGGAAAGGCTTTCATTGCCCCGATAATAAATATTCGATTGATGTTCCGTTTACCTTCAAGCACCCGGTAAACCTGGCTTACCGATATTTCCATAGCCCCGGCTAGCTCAGATAGGTTACTATAGTTCCTGACACATAAGTCAAAAACCCTTGTTTTCAGTAGCATAATTTCCCCTTATATGCCAACTGGCAACATTATAGCCCTAAACCTGCCTTTTGTCAAGTGGCTATTTATTTAAATTAGTTAATTTTCCCCCTTAATAGGTATTGACATTTGCCATTTGGCGAATTATAATTTAACTATGGAGCAGGATAGAAGCAATAACTTAGGCGAAATAATTAGGCAGGGAAGAGTTACACAGCGGCTAACACTGAGCGAGGTTAGCGCTATGTCAGGTGTATCTTCATCACACCTGGGTCGCATTGAGAGAGGCGAGCGTTTCCCTTCAGGCTCAATTCTGCGCAGAATCGCCGGGCCTTTAGGCTTTGAGGAGAACGAGCTATTTACTCTGGCCGGCTACCTGTCCCCCACTCCCCCGGGCATAGCTGAGAGTCATCCTCACTATGGCGGTGGAGAATTGGACCCCTATGTGGCTAGGGTGTTAGCGCAGGAGCCTGTTGATGTGCAGCGCGCCGTTATCGGAATCCTCAGTATCCTAAAGAGCATCGCCAAGAGCATGACTCAAGAAAGCCATTAACAGCGCCTTTGACGCAATACGATTCCTTGACGGCTAAGGCTATGGGTTACACAATAGAGTTATTGTCCCACCTTATACCAGCTTACTCAAAATATGGAGAGGGATATTCACTCCTCTACAGGACGGAGCGTCATCTTCTTCCTGCTTGTCAGAACCAGCCTAAAGTATAATCCTGCAAGATATGCACCGAGAGCGCACAACCCAAGGCAACAAATAACGAGAATTGGTGTGTGGAGAAAACGCCCACTCGCTTCTGGAAGTAAGTAGTATGCGATAGGATGGTCAATGTCGACCAATACCCCAGCAAAGCCAGAAAGCAAGAAGTGAAGTGTCGTGCTCTTTAAAATGTGCAGTATCTCGAATCCGCATATCACCTTATCCCAACCCCAAGCTCACTGTTTATCCTTGAAATACCTAGACTTCTATGAGTTTTGAGCCATTACTATCGTACTAGTATAATTCGCCAAATGGCGAATGCCAAAGGTGGTTAATAAACGACCTCAACTCTCTCCTTGATAAATTAGTGCTTTTGGGGTATAGTTTAGCTTTAGATGCCCAAGGGGTGGAGGAAGGTGTGAAGTTATTTATTGAGCCTAGAGTCTCATCATTATTGACCACAGTAAGCAATTTTCTCACCGAGCAGGATATAAAGTCATATCTTGTGGGTGGATTTGTGCGTGATGTCCTACTGAGGAGAGATACGGCTGATATTGATATTGCTGTAGCAGCAGATGCGGTGGAGATAGCTAACAAGGTAGCCAATACCCTTGGTGGTAGGTTTGTCCTGCTGGATAAGATGAACAGGGTGGGCAGGGTAGTTGTGGTTGATAAGGAAGCACCATCTGGGGGTCGGTGGGAGCTTGATTTCTCCACATTTCAGGACAGCATTGAGCAGGACCTGGCACGGCGCGATTTCACCATAGACGCCATAGCAGTTGACCTTGGGGAGTTGACCAAGGATTATGCCGATGTTCATCTCATAGACCCGTTCGATGGTCGGGCTGACCTTCAACAGGGCGTGATTCGGACTGTCTCTGAGACAGCTTTTCAGTCGGATGCAGCCCGCTTATTACGGGCGGTGCGCTTGGCTGCTGAGCTTGGTTTCAATATTGATAGCCAGACCGAAGTTTTAATCCAGCACAACTGTCATCTTATAGCTGATGTAGCTGGTGAGCGACTGAGGGAGGAGTTACTCCGGCTTCTGGCTGTCCCTCAATCCAAGGCATTTCTGCACTACCTTGATGACCTGGGGTTGGTCACGGCTATCATTCCAGAGCTGGCTGAGGCAAAGGGGGTCAAGCAACCCAAGGAACACTTCTGGGATGTTTTTGACCATTCAATACAGACGGTGCTTGCCGTTGATTTTCTGCTTCACGAGGGAAGCTGGAAATATGCCAATGATGAGGTCTTGACTATTGCCCCATGGTCAGAGGTGCTGGCTCAGCACTTTGCCCAGGAGGTCGGCAGCGGTAGCACCAAGAGGTCGCTGCTCAAGCTAGCGGCGCTACTTCATGATGTTTCCAAGCCTGAGACTAAAGCTATTGGTGAAGATGGTCGGATGCATTTCCTGGGTCATGCCAATCTAGGGGCAGATATAGCAGTGGCTATTCTGGAAAGACTGAGATTTAGCAGCAAAGAGATAAAGCTGGTGGAGGTTATGATAAAGTATCACCTCAGGCCGGGGCAGATGAGCCATAATGAACTTCCCACCCGTCGGGCTATTTACCGTTACTTTCGCGATACCGGGGAGGCTGGCATTGATATACTATTCCTAAGCCTGGCTGACCACTTAGCCACCAGGGGACCACAGCTAAATCTGGCTCAATGGCAGGAGCATACCCAAATGGTGGAGTATGTATTAGCCCAGCACTTTGAGCAGGAGAGGCTAGTTGTTCCAGCTAAACTGGTTGATGGACATGATTTAATCAAGAGCTTTGGCATGAGCCCGGGACCCAAGATTGGGGAGGTTCTAGAGGCGGTGCGTGAGGCACAAGCCTCAGGTGAGGTGACTACCAGAGAGGAGGCCCTGGCTTATATCCGTGAGAGGCTATATGGGATACAGGCAAATTCTAAATACTAATTTCTAAACTCTAAACAATATCAAATGACCGAAGTTAAAAACTCAAAACAGTATGATTTAGAAGAGCGAACTCTAAGATTTGCCAAAGATATAATAGAGTTTGTAAATATTCTTCCGAAAACAATGGCAAACATTGAAATAATGAAGCAAATTATCAGGTCTTCTGGTTCAGTGGGGGCGAATTACATCGAAGCCAATGAAGCCCTAAGCAAAAAGGATTTTGCAATGAGGGTCAAGATTTGTCGTAAGGAAGCCAAAGAGAGCAGGTATTGGCTGAGGCTTATCGAGGTAAGAGGAGAAGATGCAGAAAAGAGAAGGCAATCATTGATTAGTGAGGCTACAGAGCTTATGAAAATATTCGGTTCCATAGTAGAAAAGGTAAGATAGGTTTTTGGGTATTTGGATTTAATATATGGTTAGAAAAAATACGCTGGTTTTTACAATAGTATTACTACTTTTTGCCTTTGCCGTTTGTGCCCTAATCTACCCCATGTTTGGCAGGCAGGAAATGCGGCTGGGGCTGGATCTGCAGGGTGGTATTCACATGGTTTATCAGGCTGACCTGTCTGAAGTGGAGCCGGGCTCAGAGTCTGAAGCCATTGATGGAGCCATCGCCGTTATTGAGCAGCGAATTAATATTTTGGGCGTAACCGAGCCGGTTATCCAGAAGCAGGGTGCAGACCGCATATTGGTTGAATTGCCCGGGATAAGTGAGGCTGAGAAAGCAAAGAGGCTCATCGGACAAACAGCGTTGCTTGAGTTTCGGGAGCAGGTAGAGGGTGAAGGCGGAGAGATGGAATGGGCGCCAGCTACAGCCACCATTGATGGCAAGGAAAAGGAATTGACCAGCAGCTACTTTAAAGAGAATACCTATGTAACTAGAGATAATCTGGGCCGATTGCTGTTGATTTTTGAATGGAATGAGGAGGGGAGTAAGCTATCGGAGCAAATCACTGAGCGGCTTATCGGTAAACCACTGGGCATCTTCCTGAGCGGTGAACCGCTGTTGGGAGAGGATGGACAGCCAATTGCCCCCATTGTTCAGGAGAAGATTACCAGCCGAGGTCAGATTGAAGGATTGAGCTTGGGAGAAGCTACAGAATTATCCGAATTGCTCAACGCCGGGCGCATTCCCGTCCCTCTCACTCCTATCTATGAGCAAACCGTGTCTCCTATATTGGGAGCTGATTTCATTGATATGAGCCTCAAGGCAGGGATAATCGGCATAATATTGGTTATGTTATTTATGATTGCTTACTATCGGCTGCCCGGGGTTCTCGCCAGCCTAGCTTTGATTTTTTATGGAGCGCTGGTCTTGGCGATATTCAAGTTGATTCCGGTCACCCTTACCCTGGCCGGTATCGGTGGTTTTGTCTTATCTATAGGTATGGCGGTGGATGCCAATGTGCTTATCTTTGAACGGATGAAGGAGGAATTTAGAACAGGACGAACCTTAGGGGCAGCTATTGAGGCTGGTTTTAATCGTGCCTGGACAGCTATCAGGGACAGCAATGTAACCACCTTTATTGTCTGTGGCATTCTCTACTGGTTAGGCAGCATTCTTGTCGCCGGCGCCCCGGTGATGGGCTTTGCCGTGACCTTGTTTATCGGTGTCGCTGTAAGTATGTTTACCGCCATTGTAGTTACTCGCACCTTGCTGCGCCTGTTTGTGGGCACCCCTCTGGCGCAGAAGACATCGCTATTCAGCATATACGCAGGAAGGAAATGATGCTCGATATTACCGGTAAAAGGTTTTTGTTCTTTCTTATTTCAGGAGTGCTCATCCTAATTGGCATTATTTCTTTGGTGGTCTTCCCTCTCAAGCCGGGGATTGAATTTAGTAGCGGCTCCATGTTGACAGTGAGCTTTGAGCAGGAGGTAGCCCAGAGTGAACTAAAGCAAGAATTGGTCAATTTGGGCTATGCCAATGTTATCATTCAACGCACCGGAGAGGGCGATTTCTTTATCCGAACCCGCGAACTAACCGGAGAGGATAAGGCAGCCATGGAGAGCGCCCTAAGTGCTAGATTTGGTTCCGTCACCGAGAGGGAGTTCTACTCGGTATCGCCGATGGTGGCTGAGGAGACAGCACAGAATGCAGCTATCGCTGTGGCTGTGGCTGCAGTTGGTATATTGCTTTATATTACCTGGGCATTTCGCAGGATGCCCAAACCTTTCCATTATGGTATCTGTGCCATAATAGCTCTGGTGCATGATGTGCTGGTGGTATTGGGGATTTTCTCTATCCTTGGCGCCATATTGGGCTGGGAGATTAATTTGATGTTTATCACCGGTATTTTAGCCGTTATCGGTTACAGCATTAATAATACGGTGGTTGTTTTTGACCGAATTCGTGAGAATTTGACCAAGGGCATAAGCACTGATTTTGAGGTGGTGGTTAATACCAGCCTGGTTGAGACCCTGAGCCGTTCCCTGAATACCAGCATGACCACCATATTTGTGGTATTAGCCCTGCTACTATTTGTTGGGGCATCAATTCAGAACTTCGCCATAGTTCTGCTCATCGGTATCGTTGTTGGGACATATAGCTCACTGTGCATTGCCCCCACCCTACTAGTAGTCTGGCAGAGGAAAGAGTGGGGCAAGTTCATTCAGTGGCTGCCTCTACCCAAAGCCAAAGGGGTATAAATTGTGTTAGCCACTAAAGAGAACACTGCTAAACTGTCTATTTTTTCCATCATCTTGCTGATAGTCATGAAAGTAGTGGCGAGCATAATTACTGGCAGTATCGCTATCAGGGCTGATGCAATCCATAGCGTTATTGACCTCTCGGGAGCAGTTATTGGTTTCATTGGCATCAGGATTTCAGGTAAGCCCCCCGACGAGCGACATCCCTTCGGTCATGGCAAGGCTGAGAATATCGCTGGCGTTGTCATAGCAGGGTTAATATTTGTTGCCGCCGGCACAATTGTATATGAGGCGGTAAAAAGACTAATTGTCGGGGGAACCGTAGAGCTGGTAACCCTAGGGATTTATGTAACAGCAGCGGCAATAGTGATAAATCTGGTTATTTCTTGGTATGCATTGAGGGTAGCCCGTTCTACCGATTCTGTAGCTTTAGAGGCAACTGCTCGCGACATGTTTGCCGATGTGCTGAGCTCGTGTGCCGTCTTAGTGGGGCTAATTTTGGTAAGGCTAACCGGACTTAGCATACTTGACCCCATCGTTGCCCTGCTAGTAGCTATACTTATTACCAGAACCGCCTACCTCACCATGAAGAAGTCATTTGGTGGCCTGATGGATACCAAATTACCTGAGTTTGAAGAGGGTGTCATAAGGTCATGTATTTTGGAGCATAGTGGTGAGGTGGTTGCTTTTCATGAACTGCGTACCCGTAAGGCAGGGAGCCAACGATATATTGACCTTCATCTGGTTATGCCTAAGAATGCTAGTGTGGAAGAAGCTCACAGGATGTGTGACCATTTGGAGCAGGATATAGAAAATAGGCTACATTATACTAGTATAACTATTCATGTTGAACCATGCACTATTGAGTGTGAGCAGTGCTCCGTTTCCTGTATTCTGCGTAAGAGGAGCCTTTAAGATAAACTGTGTATTTCCTTTATTGCCCTAATCAGGCGGTCAATTTTCGGTGCCCCGGAGCTGCGTGGTGATTGACCAAGAGGGTCATCTATAGTGGTGTTACCCAAGAGGACATCAAAGGTGGCTTTTACTGAGGCGGCTAAAGCGCTGAGATGATAGCCACCCTCCAGGCTGAAGAGCAGACGACCGCCGCATAGCTCATCGGCTAATCCCTTGATAATCCTCGCCATTTGAGCAAAGCCGGCGACACTCACCTGCATCAGGGCGAGCCCATCAGCCCAATGGGAGTCATAGCCAGCGGAGACCAGGATAAGCTGGGGTTGGAACCGCTTGGCTGCGGGGACGATAATTTGCTCAAAGACCTGTAGATATTCGCTATCCCCACAGCCAGCGGGCAGCGGTATATTAATGGTGACTCCTTCGGCTGCTCCGCCGCCAGTTTCCTCAACGCTGCCTGTTCCGGGGTAGAAGGGATACTGGTGAGTGGATATGTAGAGCACATAGGGATTATCATAGAAGGTTTCGTGGGTTGCATTTCCGTGGTGCACATCAAAGTCAATGATTAGGATGCGTTCAAGCTTATATCTAGCCAGGGCATACTCGGCGGCAATAGCTATATTATTAAACAGGCAGAAGCCCATAGCTCGCCGGGAGGTGGCATGGTGACCCGGGGGTCTGACCAGGGCAAAGGCGCTGACAACCTCCCCATCCATGACCGCCTCCGCTGCCCTGATAGCGCCACCGGCAGCATAGAGGGCAGCCTCATAGGAATCAGGTGACATTGCGGTATCGGCATCGAGCCAGCCACCACCTTTTTGGGCTACATCCTGAATATGCGAGATATACTGCCTTTGGTGCACCAGCGATAATTCTTCAACGGAGGCTGCCCGGGGTTTGACCAGCGTTAGTTGCTGCTCGAGCCCGGTCTGCTCCAGGTGGGAGATGATTGCCTCCAACCTTCTGGCATTTTCTACATGCTCTCCGGTGTCATGCTTGAGATAGATGGGGTCATAGACATAGCCTACTGTCATAGTGGTTTCCCCTTGAGATGCTGGTTTGATGATACCAGATACCATGCTCAGCAGGCAAGACGGCGCTTGAGTTAGTTCAGACAGATTAGTGACACAGATTATTATATTTCGTTTCTCCGTGGCATTGACCCCACTTCCTCCCTGTTTTTAATTTATTTCTTTTTTCCCACCCTCCCACCCTATAGGGACTTCGTCCCTCTAAAACTCCCTTGCTTTTGGGGGCGTCTAAGAGAGGCGAAGCCCCTCTTTTTATCCTTCCATAAGAAGGACTTCCCCTTCCCCTTATCTAGGGGAGGGGGATAAAGGTCGAAGACTCTTCGAGGGGAGGGTTACCTAAATCAAAAACCTAAGGGGGTGAGGTGCCGAAAGTTGAGGTGTCACTAAGGTACTAAAACGAGTACAAGCGTTTGAGTTTACCACCTTGATGAATTATACTGTTATAGGCACTGGTTGGAGGTGATATGATGTTGGAAGTGGAAAATCTCCAGTTGACATTAAATGGTAACTCAATAATTAATGATTTGAGCTTGCACGTTGATAAGGGTGAAATACATGGGATTTTGGGTGAAAATGGAACCGGTAAGACCACCATTGCCTATCTTATAATGGGAGTAAATAACTACAAGCCCACCGCGGGGAGGATTATTTTCCAGGGTCAGGATATCGCTGCCCTTTCCGTTTCTCAGCGGGCAAAGGGGGGGATAACCCTAGCCTGGCAAGAGCCAGCCAAGGTGGAAGGGCTGAGTGTGAGGGACTACCTCAAGCTAAGTGGCAATAATGCTGATGCAGAGCAGGCTGAACATTATCTGCGCATGGTAGGGATGGAACCAGCGCAATATTTGGATAGAGATATTGACGCCACCTTAAGCGGTGGTGAGAGGAAAAGGATAGAGCTGGCTTCGGTGTTAGCTATGCACCCCAAACTAGCTATATTGGATGAACCTGACTCCGGCATAGATATTGTGTCATTACCTCTGATACTTAATGGCATAGTGGAAATGAACAGGCAGGGCTCATCTGTTTTATTGATTACCCATAGTGAAAAGATGGCAGAAATAGCCCACAGGGTGTCTGTGCTGTGTGCCGGCAAGATAGTTAGAACCGGGGCGCCAGCGGAAATGAGCCAGTGGTTCAAAGATAACTGCCGGACATGTGTCCACATCAATGAGCCAGTAGGAGAAGAATCCCTATGATCGGTTACTCGGTGGAAAAAGAATATCAGGGGATGATTGATGCCTATGAAAGGGCTGGCGGTGATAAGAGCGCCTTACAAAGTAAGGATGTAGCCAAACTGGTTATTCATGAGAATAGGGTGCTGAGTGCCGATGGAGTTAAGGGGATAAAAATAGAAACAAAGGAAACTGAAAGCGGTGTCGACATCAACTTCCTGGTAGAAGAAGGAGCTAAGATACCCCACCCAGTCCACCTTTGTTTTGGAATTCTCCCCCAGGAAGGACTGCAGGAAATTATTTTGAAGGTGAAGGCTGGAGATAATAGCGAGGTACATGTAATTGCCCATTGCATCTTCCCCAATGCGGTCAAGGTGATACATAAAATGGATGCCGATATAGAGATTGGAAATAATGCCAAGTTCGATTATAAAGAAACCCATTATCACGGGGAGTTTGGGGGCATTGAGGTAATCCCAAAGGCAAGGGTTAAGGTTGGGAAGGGGGGAGTATGGCAGAGCACCTTTGTCTTAAGCCAGGGACTGGTGGGAAAGCTGGACTACGATTTCGAGGTATTTTGTCAAGACAGGGCAGTGGCGGAACTGGTAGTAAAGGTATATGGGAAGGGGTCTGACGATATAAAGGTATGGGAAAAAATCCATCTGGACGGAATAGGCGCCAGGGGTCTAGCCAAGAGCCGCCTGGTGCTGAGTGATAAGGCTAAGGCTGAGGTTAAGGGAGAAACCTACGGAAATGCCCCCTATGCCCGAGGACATGTTGACTGCATTGAGCTGGTTAATGGGACAGAGGCAGTAGCCAGGGCAATACCAATTGTCTCAGTAACCAATGATAAGGCAAAGGTAACCCATGAAGCAGCCATAGGCAGTATAGATAGGAAACAGATAGAGACCTTAATGGCAAGAGGGCTGGATGAGAACGAGGCGGTAGATGTCATTGTCAGAGGCATCTTGAGGTAGTCGAAGACTATTCGAGTTGAGCAAAAGAGATGTCCTTGGATTTAACCAAGGTAGCAGCGCAGGTTGGGAGCATGGTCGCCAGGCTCAAAGTCGGCGGCGAGGAAAGGCGAAAACGCCTTCAATACGCCCTGGATGTTCTGAGTAATAGGGCTACCGACCTGGATAGTTTAAACAGGAAAATTGCCTCCAGCAAGACCACCTGGCTGGTGGCTGGTCCTTCACAAGTGAAGGATGGGCTTGACCAGTGCTATAAACCACCATCGCTCCCCTCAGAATTCACTGTTATTGCCACCGATGGCTCTCATATTGATGTTGACCGACATCGGTCAACCAGGTGCTACCTGATAAACATAGGCACTGTCATTCTTCGCTATGGCGCCCAGCCCGATGCTCTCCTTGATAGTTTCCCATCGCTCTATTTTGGGGATGAAGACCTGGTTATTGCCCCCGATGGGGCTAAAGGTCGGGAGCAGCCAATAGAGGGCGTCCTTCTTGGTATCAAGCGCAGTGTTGACGAGTGCCACCGTTTGGCTGAACTGGCGGCAGAGCTACCGCCAAGTAGTTCAACCCTGGCACTGCTTGACGGCTCGCTTATCCTCTGGGGGCTGGCGGGAAAAGTGTATCCAGAGTTTGTCATTGAGGCACTACTACATAAGGGCTTCCTAAGCTATCTTGAGCAAATAAGAAAGCTCAATACTGATAAGCAAGTTGCCCTTGCCAGCTACATCAGCTTTCCCCGCAGCACCGATGTAGTCAATGCCCTGCGCGTCGCCATATGCCCCTATGACCCCCCTGATTGCGACCGCTATTGCTCAACTGGTGAGAAAAGGGACTGCGATACGGTGGCTGGCGTTCAGGACAGGGAGCTATTTTCTAACATTCTGGCTCCCGGTGAGAGGTCAGCCCTATTTATCAGCCAGTCCTCTATTGTCCGGAAGCATTATGGAGCGCATTGGGTCTATTTTTTCTACTTGAGGGTGGATGATGAGATAGCCAGGGTTGAGATTCCCCGCTGGGTAGCAACCGATGAGAGCCTGCTCAATTTAACCCACAGTTTGGTTTTAGACCAGTGCCGACGGGGACAGGGATACCCGGTAGCGTTAAGCGAAGCCCATGAGAAGGCGGTGGTAACCGGGGTTGATAGAGAGACCTTCTGGCAACTGGTGGAGGCATTAATGGTGGGTGAAAAAATGCCCACCCCCACCTCCGCCAAGAGTTTTAGTAAAAGGACAAGGTGGGTTTGAGATTAAATAATTAGCGAATAATAATGCTAGGAGGAACGCAAGATGCAAGATGAGCAATTTAACAAGTTAGTGGAACTGCTTAAGGAATTAAATGAATATCTTGAAAGCATAAGTTCCCGTTTGGGAGGAATTGACAATTCTTTGGATTTAATACTGGAGGAAATAAAAAAGGGCGTTAAGACAACGCGCCAATATAAATACAAATAGGCTATTTTCGAATGTGGATTTGAGATGCTTGACCTCACTCCCTGTGTTCCCCTCTCATGGGAGGAGAGGGGAAGGAGAAATAAAAGAGGGCTAACGCCCTCTAGAAACCCGAAAGGGTAAAGGAGTCTGTATATGACGCAACAATTATCTCTTGAAGAGCTTTTGCGGAAAGGCGAAAGTCAAACGCTAGAGTTCAAGAAATCACTTAGTCTGCAACGCGAAGGTCTGAAAGCGTTATGTGCAATGGTAAATTCTGACCTAGCTCAAGGAACAGTAGTTTTTGG
>Ga0209986_10000096_pt1 | contig 75344 bp, 88 predicted proteins | sample BlataG_FD_183168 | JGI IMG/M metagenome (GOLD analysis project Ga0209986, IMG submission 183168) | Deep subsurface microbial communities from Black Sea to uncover new lineages of life (NeLLi) - Black_00105 metaG (SPAdes) (version 2) | ecosystem: Environmental > Aquatic > Marine > Oceanic >... | reverse complement strand
TCCTTCCGCTTCTTCAGGATCGGCCACCCGGATCGCTGCATCATCGCAGCCCAGAATCCGATCCAGGCCAGTGGAAAGACGATCATGCTAGGCCACCGGCCCACCCTGTAGAACATGTACTCGCTGGCGATCAAAGGCACGAGAAAGATCAAGAGCCAACCCCAGAGCGGAATCTGGTCAAACAAGCGGATTCGCACTTCCTGATCCTTAGTACCTGGCCTGGCCTGTTGACTCTGGGTCGAAGGCCGCTTTTTCTTCTGCCGTTTCTTACTTTTGGCCATAGATCCGTCCTGACAGTGAAAAAAAACAGCTACCCTCCCGCAGGCTTGAAAATCGCCCCGATAACGGGTCAAGACCGAACCGAAGACCCGTTTCTGTTCCAAAATAACGTCGCAGCCTGCGGGAGGGTGAACGCTTACAGAGTAGGCGGAGGCGATATCACCCTCCCGTGGGCAGCGGCTCCAGATGGGTGCGGCAGGGCGCGTCAATCCCCATTTTGGCGCAGACCACGTCAACTGTCTTCTCGGCCATCAAGCGGGAAGTAGTCAATTTGCCGCCGGTAATGGTCACGAAGCCGCCCACACTGTCCAGTTGCTCGTGGTCGAGAACGTAGAACGCCCGGCTAACTTCTATCCCCGTTACCTTCTCCTCTTCCTCACCCTCTGTAGGAGGCTCGTACAGTGGACGGATGCTGGCGAAATTTCGCTGCATACGCATATCCTCGATCATGGGCACCATCTGGATGCATTCATCCAGCATCTTGTCTACTTCCCATTCCTCAATGACAAAGTTGTCGGGGTCTTTGATACTTACTGAGGTAGTGCCCAGCACGATGGTGGTACCCACAGGGACGATGATGTCGCCATCAGTCGGATAGCGGCAGCGGTTGATGGCTCGCTTCAAGGGCCGGCTGTCCAGGACGACCATGGTGCCTTTACTGAGACTCATCCCAATCTTAATGTTGCCCAGGGCGGCAACCTTGGCGGCCCAGGGGCCGCTGGCACTGACCACGTAGTCAGCGTGGACGATGTACTCATCACCAGTGGTCTGGTCCACCGCTTTGACGCCGACGACGCGGTCGCCCTCGCGTAAGATGGCCATCACGGGGGTGTAGAGGAACATACGCGCGCCATACTCCTTGGCCGCAGCGACGCTGCCCGTGCACAGGTCCCAACCGTCAATGCTGCCATCTGGCACAGTGACCGCATGGCGGGTCTGGGGGGACAACTTTGGCTCCTCGCGCAGCGCCTCCGCACCGGAGAGCACCTCGGTCGGGATGCCCACCTCAGCGCAGCCCTCCAAGAAACGAGGTAGAAAGGCCTCGTCATCGTCATTGAGAGCGACGAAAAAGCCGCCTGTGTCTTCAATCGCCTGCGGGGCGATGCGACGCAGGATCCGATTCTCTTCAATGCATTCCACGGCCGCGGGCTGATCTTTCACCGCGTAGCGACCGCCGCTGTGCAGCAGGCCGTGGAAGTTGCCGGTTGTACCGTCGGAGAGATTACCCCGCTCGAACAGCATGGCGTTCAGGCCCCGCATAGCCAGGTCTCGCAGCACAGCCGTCCCGGTTGCCCCTCCACCGATCACAACCACTTGTGTCTCTAGTTTCATCGTTTCCCTCCTGTCTTTTTGTTCAGCCGCCCACCAACTCGCGGCAGGCCCGGATCAGCGCCGGGACGACCTGTCGCCAGTCATCCACCACGCCCAGGTGGGCTACCTTGAAGATGGGCGCGTCCTCGTCCTTGTTGATGGCCACGATGGTTTTGGCCGAAGAGATGCCCGCCATGTGCTGAGGAGCGCCGGAGATACCTATGGCGATGTACAGATCGGGACCCAGGATCTTGCCCGTCTGGCCGATGAGCCTGGCGTGGGTCACCCATCCTGAATCCGCGGGGGGCCGTGAGGAGCCCACAGCGCCTTGCAGAATCTGCGCCAGGGTCTCCAACTCAGAGAATGACTCCGGCCCTCCCATGCCCCTTCCCCCACCGATGACGATCTCGGCCTCGTCCAGGCTGATCCCCTCGACTTCCTCTCGCACCTCCTCCACCAGCGACACCCCAGCGCTACGATGCGCCGCCACGGCGGGTTCCAGCTCAACTTCCAAAGCCTGTATCTTCCCCTGGCGTGAGGTATCTTCCGGCAGAGGCTCATACGCCCGCTGCCGGAACGTCGCTATCTGCACAGGGCCCCTGGCCACCAAGAAGGCCATTGCCTTGCCCCCGTACACAGGGCGGAGCCAGCGGATATGCCCAGACTCGGCGTCCACTTCAAACCCCACACAATCAGTGACGATCCCAGCTCCTAGCCGGTAAGCGAGCCGGGGTGCGATTTCTCCCCCCACCGTATCGGCGGGGAAGAGGATCACAGCGGGAGATAGCTGCTTGATAGTCGTTTCCAACACCGCCAGTATAAGCTCTGTCTTATAGCTTTGTAACTCAGGGTTACTGGCGATGAAGACCTCGTCAGCTCCGTGGTGGATCAGCGTCTCGGCGTAGCTTTCCGCATCTGGCCCCAACAGCGCCACCTGGACGATCCCATCCCCCAGCTTGTCCCTCAACTGCGCAGCCGCCGCCACCAGCTCTAGACTTGAGCGAGGAAGCCCCTCAGTCGAAGCTAAGGAAAATACCAAGATAGGCCAACCTCGTTGGCACATCATCCTACCTCCCCATCAGATGAGCGTCAGTTCCCTAAGCCGTAGAGCCAAGCTCTCCCCTTTCTCCGGGCCGGATTCACCCTCAATGAACTCGCATCGCACCTCTCGTTTGGGGATGAATAGCTCCTGCAGCTCGATCTTGGCCGCCTCTGGCCCGCCCTCTATCCCTATATCCTCAGCCGTCCATACAGGGACCGATGTCCTTACCGCTTTCCTGATGGCCCTGACGGTGGGAAGACGCGGCACATTGCTTTCATCGTTGGTGATAGTAGCCAGGAAAGGTGCGGCGACTTCCAGAATCTCATACCCGTTCTCCACTGGCCGTCTCAGGCGCACTTTATCACTGTTGGGCTCAATCTTGGCGACCAAAGCAATACAGGGAAGGCCGAGCTCCTCCGCCAGGAATGGCCCAGTCACACCCAGTTCTACATCTCCTGCTTGTCTGCCGCACAGCACCGCGTCGAACTCACCGAGCTTTCGCAGGGCTGCTGCCAGGATGCGAGCTTTCCCAAAGGAGTCGGTGTCAGAGAAGGCGGGATCGGAGAGAAGTACAGTTTCGTCCGCGCCTATGGCCAGGGCTGTGTGCAGGGCTTCGCCCCCTTCCTCGCCGGCGATGGTCAAAGCAGTCACCTTTCCGCCCGTTTTCTCCTTGACCTGCACAGCCACCTCGAGGGCGTGCTCGTCAAAGGTACTGATAACCAGGGCGTGCTTCCCCCGAATTTGTTCTTTGCGCACCGGATCAATCTGGAACTCGCTAGGGGCGATCTCTGGGTCAATGATTTGTTTAAGGCAAACTATGATATGCACTTTTCTTCCTACCCTTGTTCGTACTCACACCCTCGCGCATCCCCTCTCTGGGGAGGGAGGGGGGAATCGTTCCCGCCCTCTCCCTTGCAGGGGGAGCCCGTCCTGAGCGAAGTCGAAGGGGGTTGGGGTGGGTGAGCACTCACCTACAATCCAGCAAAGGGGGAATTGAGAAGGCTGAAGAGGCTCTCCCAATTCCCCCCTTTCCCATTATTGATCAGTAGGGAACATGCTCAAGGCATAGACCGTTCTTACTACACCCAATCGAAGGTGCGGGTGACGGCCTTGAGCCACCCATTGTGGAGCTTCGCGCGGGTCTCGGCGTCCATCGCGGGATTCCAGGTCTTGTCCACGCCCCAGTTCTTGCGCATCTCGTCGGTATTCGCCCAGAAGCCGACGGCCAGACCAGCGGCGTAGGCCGCGCCCAACGCGGTGGTCTCGGCCACCTTCGGGCGAACGACGGGCACGCCCAGGATGTCGGACTGGAACTGCATGAGCAGTTCGTTGAAGACCATGCCGCCGTCCACCTTCAGCGCCTTGAGCCTCACGCCGGAGTCCTTCTCCATCGCGTCCAGCACCTCGCGGGTCTGGTAGGCGGTGGCCTCCAGCGCGGCGCGAGCGAAGTGCCCTTTGTTGACGTAGCGGGTCATGCCGACGATCGCGCCACGGGCATCGCTCTTCCAGTAGGGCGCGAACAGGCCGGAGAAGGCGGGCACGAAGTAGATGCCGCCGTTATCCTCAACGGTCTTGGCCAGGTCCTCGATTTCCGGCGATTTCTCAATCAAGTTGAGGTTATCGCGCAGCCACTGCACCAGCGCGCCGGTGATGGCGATGGAGCCTTCCAGGGCATAGACCGCCGGCTCGTCGCCGAACTTGTAGGCCAGGGTGGTCAACAGGCCGCTCTTGCTGGGCACGGCCTCGGTGCCGGTGTTGAGCAACATGAAGCAGCCGGTGCCGTAGGTGTTCTTGGCCTCACCAGGGCTGTAGCAGGTCTGGCCCACCAGGGCCGCCTGCTGGTCGCCCAGGTCACCGCACACAGGGATGGATGCGCCAAACGGTCCGTCCTTGGGCGTGTAGCCCCAGACCTTGGGATCGCTGGAGGGGCGGACCTCCGGCAACATCTGTCGCGGGATGCCCATGATGTCCAGGATCTCCTGATCCCAGTCCAGGGTCTTCAGGTTCATGAGCATAGTGCGGCTGGCGTTGGTCACGTCGGTCACGTGCGCTCCGCCCTTGGGGCCACCGGTCAGCCACCAGATCTCCCAGGTGTCAATGTTGCCGAAGATGGCGTCGCCCTTCCCGGCCGCCTCGCGGACGCCCTCCACGTTGTCCAGGATCCACTTGATCTTGGGGCCAGAGAAGTAGGTCGCCAGGGGCAACCCTACCTTGGCGCGGAAGCGGTCCTGGCCGCCATCCTTGGTCAGGTCGTCGCAGATGTCCTTGGTGCGGGTGCACTGCCAGACGATGGCGTTGTAGTAGGGCTTGCCGGTGTTCTTGTTCCACACGACGGTGGTCTCGCGCTGGTTGGTCACGCCGATAGCCGATATCTCCTCGGCCTTGACTCCGGACTTCTCCAGGCCGCGCTTGATCACGTCCTGGGTGCGAGCCCAGATCTCCATCGGGTCGTGCTCGACCCAGCCAGCCTGCGGGTAAATCTGCTCGTGCTCCATCTGATCCACGCCGACCACCTGCCCTGCGTGGTCAAAGATCATGAAGCGCGTGCTGGTCGTACCCTGGTCTACTGCTGCTGCGTATTTCTTTGCCATTACACTTACTCCTTTGTCTAGTGATATTTTGGTTGGTTACGGAATGATCTTTTGTCTCGCGCTCTTCTTCCCTTTTCATCACCCCCTCTCAAAATCCCTAACGCAAAAACCACGGTCATCTGTATAGCCGTGTGGAGGATAACTCGGACGCGCTAGGCTGATGTGCCAAACGGAGTTTGGCCTTCGGACTCAACGGTCTCCATCAAGGTTTTCAGGAGCAGGTAAGAAGAGGTCGCTCCTGGGTCCTGGTGGCCGATGCTGCGCTCCCCCAAGTAGCTGGCGCGGCCCTTCCTGGCCAGCATGGGAATGGTGGCCTTCATACCCTGGTGGGCGGCATCCGTCATCAGGTGGAGGGCCTCCACGGTATCCTTGCCATCGGCAACGGCCTTCTTGAGCGCCTCCACGGCGGGATGGAGGGCATCAACCATGGTTTTGTCTTCCAGGTTGGTTTTCCCGATCCTCACCACACCTTTCAAGCCGGCATCGAGAAGAGTAACCAGGTCATCATCGGAGAGCTCCATCTTGCCCGCCACACCCTTCCCTGCATCCATGAGGAGAGTGCCATACAAAGGGCCTGCTGCGCCACCGACACTGGTGATGAGGGCCATCCCGGAAGTCTTAAGAATGGCACCGATGTCCTTTTCCTCCACACCAGGCAGCTTGCTCACTATCTTCTTGAAACCTCGATCCATGTTGATGCCGTGATCGGCGTCGCCAATGGGCGAGTCCAAATCGGTGAGATACTGCCTGTTCTCCTCGATCACTGCAGCAGTTGCCTCAAGCCACTTCAACATCTGGCCCTGAGTAATCATTTTTGAAGAGCATTCCCTCCTCTAATGGCAGATAGCAAATGACAAATAGCAGATGGCAGAAGCCATAAGCTATCGGCCATCAGCCATCAGCCAGATTCGCCTGTTCGCAGGTTACACTACATCCCCCAACGCAGGCCAATGGTCTTGACTGGAGCGTCCCAAAGCTCGAGGAGCTCATCGTCCATCTTGAGCAGGGTGATGGAGCAGCCCTGCATCTCCAGGGAGGTGATGTACGCACCAATGAGATTGCGGACGATCTTCAGCCCCTTCTTCTCGCAGATTTCGTGCAGCTTGCGGTAGATGATGGGGAGCTCGATGGCCGCGGTGCCGCCCATGTTGTTGACGAAGGCCAGCACCTGATCGCCTGCCTTGAACGGCGGGTCTACCAGCTCGATCTCGACCCACTCGCCCTTGCCCTCGTCCCACTCGCGGACGATTCGCGTGTAGGCTGGGTCATCAATGACGCCCAGAGCCAGCATCTCAGTGATCTCGTCGGCGGTCTGGAGCTTCATCCGCTTCCGGCCCGGCTCGCCATGGATGCCGATGCCGATCTCCATCTCGTCCTCGGGTAGATCGAAGGTGGGTTTGCCGGCCATGGGAGTAGTGCAGGAGGTGAGGGCCATGCCCATGCTGCGGGCGTTGATGTTGATCTTGCGGCATAGGTCGGCTACCTTCTCCAGACTGTAGCCCTTCTCCGCCGCCGCGCCGCAGATCTTCTCCGCCAGCACCGTGGCGCCCACGCCGCGCCGGCCTGCGGTCCACAGGCTGTCCTTCACCGCCGCATCGTCGTCTATCAGGATGCTGAGCACCTTGATGCCCTCGTCGCGGGCCATATCGGCGGCCATCTCGAAGTTCATGACGTCGCCGGTGTAGTTCTTGACGATGTGTAACACCCCTGCCCCGCCATCAACCATCTTGGTGGCTTCCAACATCTGGTCCGGGGTAGGTGAGGTGAAGACCTGGCCGGGGCAGGCAGCACTTAGCATCCCTACGCCCACCAGGCCACCGTGCATGGGCTCGTGGCCGCTGCCACCGCCGGAGACGATGGCCACCTTGCCCTTGACCGGAGCATCAGCCCGGTAGACGAAGTCAGGCTCAAAATGGACTTTGATTATATCCGGATAGGCCAGGGCCAGGCCTTCCAGCTCTTCCCTGACTACATCCTCGGGCTTGTTAATCAGTTTCTTCATAATAAACCTTGTCTCCTTTAGATTCTATAGGCAAAGTAGGGAGGGGAGGAGAGGGTTACCCCTCACCCCCCTCCCATTGATAATGGCCAACCCCGTTGGCACGTCAGCCTAGATGTAGGCGCGTCTTGGGTTAGCCCTACCGCTTATTAGTCGGGCAGGTTGGCGGTGACGAAGAAGTCGTAGGTAAAGACGCCTATGACGCCGCCGACGAGAGGCCCAATGATAGGTGCCACCAGCCAGTAGAGGCCGCTAAAGAGACCCGTGGTTCCTACCAGAAGGCCAAAGATACGGGGGCCGAGGTCACGGGCGGGGTTGATGGCATAGCCGCTGGGGCCACCCAGGGAGAGGCCAACCGCTAGAACAACGAGGCCCACCAGGAGCGGGCCGAGCTTGCCGGCGCCTCCCTTCTCATCAGTGACCGCCAGGACGCCCCATAGCAGCACTGCCGTCCCGAAGATCTCGCAGATGAAGGCAGTGAGCAGCGAGTACGACCCGGCTGCCGACCCTCCAGCGCCGCCCCAGAAGGCCTGACCGAAGACGGAGCCCGGCCCGGTGCACCAGACGTTGGGCATGCCAGCCGCCACCAAACCGTCCAGGTAGCACAAGTAAACGCCCAGCGCGCCCAGGAACGCGCCGATCATCTGCGCGATCCAGTAGGGGATGACCTTAGCCCAGGAGAAGCCCTTCTTCACGGCCAGTGCCAGCGTGACCGCCGGGTTGATGTGCGCGCCGGAGACACCAGCGGTAACGTACACGGCAACCACCACCGCGAAGCCCCATCCGAGGGTTATCGTGTTCCAGTTGTAGCCCGGTGCGGCCAGGCGAGGAGCCAATCCAACGTTGGCCACGACGCCATCACCGAGGAGAATCAGGATGAAGGTCCCGAAGACCTCACCAATGAATTCCCCCGACAAACCGTTCTTCTTCATTTTTCGTGCTCTCCTTTCAAGATGACTTTAATATGTTTAGGCGAACGCTACTTGCGAACGCCCACTCGATCCTGCTCACCTGTTTGTCGTCATCACCTCCTTTCGCATTTTCGGACACCCTCGGCATGCCGATGGGAGCCGTCACTGCTGCCCCCTGTGGTCGCCCAATCTTCTTTCTGGACAATCTCAGGCAGGGCCAGCAGTTGCTAAAAAAGAAACACCAAGGCAGGGTTGCCAAAAGCCCTCCCTTGGTGTCAAACAACTACACTCCACGAATTGAAAAAAGAGGAAACCAGCAAATCGGGACAACGAACAATGAGGATGAACACGTCCTTGTCTCCTGATTGAATCAAACTTTGAGGCGGGTGAAGACGCTAGGGTATATTGTAGCACAAACCAAAGTACTTGTCAAATGGAGAAAATCCCACACTCCAGGATCGTTCAGTATTCCTACAGTGACGGGCGGAGCTGTGTCCACTCCGTCGCCGTCCCGTAGGCGTGGGCTGCACGCAGGACCGTGGCCTCGTCCCAGGCGCGGCCCACCAGTTGCAGCCCGACGGGCAACCCCTCAGACGAGAAGCCACAGGGCACCGAAATGGCCGGCAGCCCCGTCAGGTTGAAGACCCGCATGTAGCGTGTGAGGGGAGCCAGCACGGGAACGGTCACGGCATCAATCGAGGGCAAAGTGTGCATCTTACGCCGGGCTGCCTCCCCCTGAGGCTCAGGCCCCCCACCAGAGATCATCCCCACGGCAACTGGCCGGCAGGGATCGACTTTCTTTATCTCCTCAGAGGCCACCCTGGCCCGTTGGACCAGCGAGTTGTAGCAAGGCCGCGTCCCTCCCTCAGGAGCACAACTCCGCTCTCCCATCAACTGCCACAACGCCACCTCAGGAAAACCCCCCTGAGCCTGGTAGCCACATTTGTCAGATGGTCCATGTACTCGCCTTTGTATCCCGAATGAAACCAGGCTTCGCCCTTGATGGGATAGTCTGCCGCCATGTAGGCGTCGAGTACGATGATGAACCTCAGGCCGTACTTGCCACCCAGGCGGATCAACCGTTCCACTCGATCGAGTCCACCGTCCTGCGCGTGCTCAGGAAAAACGGGGGTGCGGATGACATTTCCGGAGCGAGACCAGAATGAGAGTACTCCCTCCCATTGGCTCTCCGGGAACCACTCTTCGAGTATGTAAGCCACGTTCATGCCTATCAACCGAATCTCTCGACCATTGAAAGTGAGCTCGTCACCAGTCCTGACGACGCGATTGGCACAGGGCTCTCCGGATTTGGTAACCAACGATAGGAAGGTCTTCTTCTCTTCGACCAACTCACCTTCTCCCACGAGCACCAACGGAAAGATGAGCCCGCCTTCCCCCTCGGTTCTATCTGCCTGCATAGCTTGAGACCTCTCAGAGAGCTCGTTCTCGCTACTAGGACCGGACTGCTCGGGGGAGAAGCCAGGGACCGTTTCGGTCTCCCCCGAGGTCGGGGGTTCCGTCTCAAAGACCCTGCTCTCTTCGGATGCACTTCCCTCAACCGAAGGGGGCAGAGGGTTTGGACTGCGCTCCTGGTCTGTTGGACTGGACAGGGCCGGAGCACAGCCTATCATGACCACCAAAGCCAAACTTGCTATCCCCGATAATATCCAGATTCTCCTCTTCGTCTGCTAGCCTCCCCTACCTAGCACCGAGCCCACAAAATCCCTCTGCCCTCTGGCGAAGTCTTCGGCATTCAAGGCCCTTTTGCCCGCCAACTGCACCTCATGCAGAAGCAGGGCCCCCTCCGGGGTGGCAACAGCCAGGTTCTCATCCAGAGCCATCACTTGTCCTGGCTCCCCCTCGCCCGACCAATGGGGCAATGCCTCGGCTTTGAGCACCTTAAGCAGCTTGCCTCGCCAATACGTATAGGCGCTGGGCCAGGGATAATAAGCACGGCAACGCCGCCAGATCTCGACGGCCGATTGGGACCAGTCTATTAGACCGTCCTCCTTGACGATGATCCGGCTGTAGGTGGCCAGGCTGTGGTCCTGAGGCTGAGGCTCGATCGCACCCGCTAGCCAGCGGGGCAAAGTGTCCATCAGCAGGTCGGCCCCCAGCCCAGCCAACCTAGCGCTCACCGACCTCCGCGTATCCTGGGGGGATATAGAACAGATGGCCTGGGACAAGATAGGCCCGGTGTCCATCCCCTCATCCATCAGCATGATGGTCACCCCTGTCTCCTCCTCACCCGCCAGGATGGCTGCAGCAACGGGGGCCGCTCCCCGGTACTTGGGCAGGAGCGAAGCGTGGACATTGAGGCAACCCATGGGTGGGATAGCCAGCACCTCGGTCGGTAGTATCTGGCCATAAGCTGCCACCACCATCGCCTCAGGCGCCAAGGCTCCAAGCTCAGCCACGAGATCGGGCTGGCGCACGCGGGGCGGCTGCAACACTGGCAAACCATGGGCCAGGGCCACAACCTTCACAGGTGAAGCCTCTACATCGCGACCCCGTCCCGCTCGTCGGTCGGGCCGGGTGACCACTCCTACCATCTCGTATCGTCCGCTCAGTGCCTTCAAAACGGGCACAGCAAAATCCGGTGTGCCCATGAAGACCAACCTTTCCACGGCTTTCCCCCCGATCATTGTATCACATTTTGAGCTACTGCACAAGGCCAGATTTGAGATCCAGTCATGATTCAGAATGTCCCACCGGTTTCTCGACTCTCCCGCCAGGCTGCCTGACTTACCGGCCCTGCACCTGAATGGCCGACAGGAGCAGTCGGTCGGCCACAGCCTCGCCTGCCTGGAAGATCGGTAGCCGTTGCGTGGTGACCGGCGAGTAGAAGCCCAACTCCACCTGGTACTCCCCTGCCGGTGCGGTCGGCTCGACTGATAGGCTGTGCCATTGGATGAAGACGTCGCCCGGCTCCCAGCTCGCCGGCGAGACCCCCAAGCCATCGTGGGCTCCCACCACGACGCTGTGGGCATCCAGTAGATGGACGAAGATGGCCAACGGAGGGTTCGCGGCCTGTAGAACCTGCCAATACGTGAGCAGTTCAATGGTGCCGTTCGAGGTGATGGGCAACTCAGCCGGTACGTACTCGTAGCCCAGGAAGGCCACCTGGTGGTTGAAGTTGACCGGAGGCGCGAGGGGGTGTCGCAACCCTGGCGGGTCTTCGGGCACGAACTCGACTGCCGGGCTCCAATAGATCGTGGATCTCCGCTGCACGGCTGCCAACTTCTCGGCCAGCGCGTTGCGGCCTGTCAGCCGATAGATGGCGTAAGACTCGCTGTCAGAAACGTGCAACAGCTCGGTATCCTGCCGAAACCGCTGCCGGAGCGCGGGTGAGAAAGGGAAGACGCCAGGGACAATATAGCTTACCTCTTGCCCTTGGGGCGGCAGGAGAAAGCTGGTGTGATAATCAAACCATTTGAGCCGTGCCGCTTCCTTCTCCACCGTGAGTGCCCGTGTCTCGGAGTCCAATTCGTTGAGATGCACGTCCGACAGGCAGACCACCGACTCGGTGGCTTCCGCTTCCTGGCGGACCACCTCATAGATGAAAATCGAGTACCCAATCTTGGCCAGCGGCTGCCGTTCCCGAAACCAGGCGAAGAGGTCGTGGTCGGAGAAGTAAACGCCTTGCAGGTTGGTCGCGCTGATGGCGTACACTCCCGGCGCGGGCCGGAGAGGATTGAAAGCCACACCTGTGACCTGCCCCGGATAGTAGACAAAGCTGGGCAACAGACGGTGAGGGATGTCGTAACCGTAGGCGCCCGGATACGTGCTCCCGAACCAGCTCAGATACACCTCCTTGATGCCCTCCCGCTCCACGTCCTGAGCCTGTCGAAGGGTCACGTACCTCTTCAATCCCTTCAGGTCTTGCCCCCAATCCAGATTGGAATCCACCAGATAGCGCCAGCCGTTATCGGGCCCACCGACGAGCTCGTTGAAGTAGGCCAGGTAGTCCGGGTAGATGCGGATGCTGGCGACGAGGTACCAGACCACGAGCAACAAATAGCATGCCGCGAGTGGCAGATTGCGAACTTTTGTCCGCAGGCTCTTAACCGTCGTATTATCACCCCCGACTTTGCTGCGTGCAACTCCGCTGGCGAAGACGAAGAGAAACGGCAGTAGGGGCAGGATGTGACGATAGCCAATGTTCAGGGCTTTGCTGCTGAAGCTTGTGGTCAGGTAGACCAGGACGGGCAGCAGCAAGGGATAGACCGACCGCCAGGCCCGCCGCTTCACTGTCCAGCCCAGTGAAATGCATAGCAAGATCAAAGTTGGAAGGGGAGTCTTGATTGAAAAAGCGACAGGGAAGTAATCCCATCGTTCTGTGCTGAAGTAATGGCCGTGTAAGAAGGCCGGCTGGCCCAGCTCGGAGTGACGGAGAAGCCCCTGGAGGCCTCTGACGTAGGTGGGGACCGGTACCGAAATCCCTCCTTCCACCACCGGCCCTACCTCAAAGCCATACACCGCCCAGGCGACCAAGCCTGCCAGCGCAAGCATGAGACCAACAGCGACCGTTAATTTCCACACGCGCTGCACGAGGGTGGTATCTTGTTTCACCATCCCTTGTCTGCTCGTCAGGATGTACGTCAGCCCGATCAACGGCAGGATGGGGATCAGCACCAGGGCTGAGTATTTGGACACCAGCGCCAACCCCAGCGTCAAACCGGCCGCTGCCAGCCGTGACCACGTAGGATGGTTTAACCAGCGCCAGAAACAATAGACGGCAACGAACAAGAAGCAGGTCACACCCAGATCGGTGGTCGTCAGGCGGCCGTGGGCCAGGATATTGGGGTCGAAAACGTAGAGGCCCAGAGCCAGGAGGCCAGCCAGCGGCCCGTGGAGCTCCGTGGCCCACCTGAAGACGAAACAGCCCAGCAGGATGGCCAGCAGGATGATTGGCAGACGGGCCAGCAGGAGAATCTGATTGGCGTCGTGGTTGGCGTGCCAGAGAAACTGGGTGGCGAAGGCAATGGTATGGGCGTGCTCCCAGGTGGGACTGTCCGTAGGCAGCTTGAGGTCGGGCAAGAGCAACAGCGGCGCGGCGCTCAGAGAGTTGATCAGGGGCGGATGGTCCAGATTCAGGCGCAGGTCGCCTGTACGCAGGTAAGCGTACCCTCGCGCGATGTGGTTTTGCTCATCCATCGTCGCAGACTTCAGGCGGGCGCTGGATACCATCAGAGCGCACATCAGGCCCAACAGTCCTACCGCGATAAAGTTGACAACCTTGCTTCGATTCACCTGTTCCATTTGCATTGAGGGCTACCTGCACGTGTCCGCCGAGCCCAACCCGACCTACACAATTAGTCGCTCACCGGTTTTCAGTATAGCACGATTGGCGAGCTAGGGCAAGATTTTGCTGACTCAAAATGTCTGCACCTCACGGCCAAGATTATTGCGATTTGGCGGGACATGTGGTAAAATCAAACATAGAACCCGTTTTCCAAGCCCCGCGAAGGAAACAAGCATGGAAAAGAAAAGAGTGGTTAAGGAGATACGTGGAGAACTGATACCGCTCTGGCACATAGGTCAAGAGGTACAGACCCTCATTGATGACGCCAACACTTTCTTGACCTCGACAGGAATGTCCACCTATGCCCCAGGGCAACCCCGGTTGAGGAACCTGTGTGATGGATGGCGGCTCAACCAACTGAAGCAAGTCATGAAACTGCTTTTTGTCCTGCGCCAGGATGTAGCAAAAGAGCTGATAGAGGCAGCCGAAGAGGAGAGGGTGGAATTGGACGAGTTGGCCCAAACGATAATCAGCACTAACCCCCATCCACGATAGTACCGGACACACCAGAGAGGAGTTAATGAAGTTAGATGTCTCTTTCAGAACTGGATCACAACAACAAGCGTGTCCTCATGTTCGGAGGAAAAGGAGGAGTAGGAAAGACAACCTGTTCTGCTACTGCAGCCCTCCACTATGCCTCGGCGGGCAGAAAGACGCTGATCATCTCCAGCGACCTCACTCCCTCCCTCTCGGACATCTTCGAGATGGAGGTAGGAGCGATGGAAAAGCCGGTAAACGGCGTGGAAAACCTCTATGCGCTTGAGATATCCCCTGATGAGGTGATGAAGAGGTGGAAGGAGAAATTTGGGCCGGAGATATACGAGGCTGCTTCTTCTCTTATAGATATGGAGTACGATGAGGTCATAGACTACGTCGCTATAGCACCGGGAATCCAGGAAGAGTTCATGTTGGACTACATACTGGAGCGGGTCAGGGATGGGCGCTACGACCTCATCGTTTGGGACACAGCTCCGGCGGGGGACACTTTGCGCCTCCTGGACCTGCCGTATAAATTCTTAAAGCACCTGCGCATGGCCCCCAAGTTCTACTTCGAGGTTCGCGATACCTTCAAACTGAAAAAGGTCCCTTTTCTCGACCTGATAGAGAGCTGGAAAGCCCTGGCCAAAGAGGTGGCGGATTTTATGAGGAATCCAGACAATACGGAGTTCATCCTGGTCACCATTCCCGAGGCCCTGGGTGTGTATCAGGCTAAGAGACTTATTCGAGAATTCGAAAGATATGGCCTTCCTATCCGCCACCTGATCATAAACAATGTCGTAAAGAACCCTGACTGCGGATTCCATAAGGCCAGAATGGAGATGCAAATCCCTTACATCAACATGTTGGCCAACGATTATGGGCAAAGGATGGAAATCATCGAACTCCCCCTTTTCCCTCACGAGATAAAGGGTGTGGATAGGCTGAGAGAGTTGAGCAAGGTGCTGTTTGCCTAACGGCAACGGATGGGAGCGGATAAGCGGATGGTGGGCAGCGTTATCAGCTTCCACGTTTCCCTATCCGCTGCGGAGATTGATTCGCTGGTGTATGAATAAGGCGCCGCAGAGCGGCGTGGTTTCTCGGCTCATGAAATGATCGGTAGGAACAATGAAACAGTTCATAGGAACAACTGAGCGACTGGTACGCAGAGACGGCTGGGCGACGCCAAGGAGCTAACCATGAAAACGAAACCAACCATTATGCTCGTTGGCCTTGGGGGGCTGGGCAGCGTTGTGCTGGAACTACTGGCGCGAGAAGAGGGCCTTGGGCGGATCATCGTGGGCAGCCGAAACGCAGCGCGCGGCACAGCCCGCTGCAACCTGGCCCGCCTGGGGGCGATGGCCCAGGGATACGCGCCAGACATCAGTTTTGTGTCCCTTGACCTCAACGACAAAGATGCCGTCGCCGAGATCGTGCACAGAGAGTCACCCGACATCATCTTGAGCACGGCGACCATGCAAACCTGGTGGCTGCCGGATCTCCTACCCCCTGAACAGGCCGCCGTCATCAAAGGCGCAGGGTTCGGTGTGTGGTTACCTGTCCATCTGACGTTGACCCTGAAACTGATGGAGTCTCTGCGCGACGCCGCTTATCCTGGGGTGACGCTCACGGCCCCCTTCCCCGACGTGGTCAACTGCGTTCTCGGCTGCCTCGACCTGGCGCCGACCTGCGGGGTGGGCAATCTCGACGAGATTGTGCCCAAGGTGCGCTTGCTGGCCGCCGAACGACTGGAGGCGCCCCTCGACGCGGTGCGCGTGCTGCTGGTGGCTCACCACGCCCTGGAATCAGTAGTCTTTGGCAAGCCAACAGGCGAGATCCCGCCCTACTTCCTGCGCGTCGAGTATGGGGGGCAGCATGTTACGGAGGCCATCTGCGCCGACGAGTTGCTGCTGGCTCCTTATCCTCTGCCATCTGGCCCGGTGACGCATTTCCTCACCGCCGGCTCGGCCGTGCGGTTGATCCGGGCGCTTCTCTCCGACAGCGAAGCGCTCCTGCACGCGCCTGCGCCAAACGGATTGCCGGGCGGTTATCCCGTCGTCGTCGGCAGTAGCGGCGTGCGACCAGCGCCCATAGAAGGGCTCACCCTGGCCGAAGCCATCGCCATCAACGAACGCTCGCATCGCTTTGACGGCATCGAGCGCATCGAGACCGATGGCACTGTAGTCTTTTGCCCTGAAGCGACAGACGTGCTGCGCATCGAACTAGGCTACGAGTGTGACCGGCTCGCGCCTGACGAGTCAGAAGAACGGGCTAAAGAATTGATCACCCGTTTTCGGGAGTACGCTGAGCGCCACGGAGTTCATTTCTAACCCTCAGGAGGTGGCCGTATGGACTACACAACCGGCAAATCGAAAGCGTTTTTCCAACGCGCCTTGCGGGTGATGATTGAGGGCGGCAGCTCTCCCTCGCGAGGGCCGGCCAGCTATGGGGACTACCCGCTCTTTATTCAACGAGGTGAGGGTTCCCATATCTACGACGTGGACGGCAATCGCTATGTGGACTGGATGATGGCCTACGGCGCACTGCCGCTGGGCCACGCCCACCCACGCATCGTAAAAGCCGTGAGCGAGACGGCTGCCAGTGGGACGCTCTTCGCAGCCGCCACGGAGATAGAGGTCGAGGTGGCGGAGGTGATCCAGCAGATGGTGCCTAGTGCCGAGCGGGTACGTTTCGCCAACACCGGCACCGAGGCGGCTATGGCGGCCATTCGGCTGGCGAGGGGCTACACCGGCAAACCAAAGTTCATCAAATTCGAGGGACACTATCACGGCTGGTATGACGACTTCTTGGTCAATGCTCACCCGCACCCCCTTGTCTCGCTGGGCCATCGTCACGATCCCATCAAGATCGCCGACAGTTCCGGGCTGAACCGGCGCGCGTTGGAGGACACCATCGTCGTACCCTGGAACGATCTGCGAGCGGTAGAGCGAGCCATTGACACCCACCGTGGGCAGATTGCGGCCGTCATCACCGAGGGGATCATGGGCAACATGGGCGTCATCCCGCCGGAACCGGGCTATCTGCAGGGGCTGCGCGATCTGACCCGTGACAACGAAATCCTGCTCATCCTTGACGAAACCGTGACCGGCTTCCGCATCGCTGCCGGCGGCTGTCAGGAGCACTATGGAATCATGCCCGACGTCTCGACTTTCGGCAAAGCGATGGGGGCTGGATTGCCGGTGGCCGGCTTTGTCGGCCGGGCCGACGTTATGGAGGCGCTGGAGTGGGGTGGGGTGCTGCACTATGGCACGCAGAACGCCTCGCGTATCGGGTTGTACGCGGCGCGGGCCAGCCTGCGGGAATTGATCCGCGACGACGGCGCGGCTTTCCGTCACACGTGGCGCATCGCGGAGAAGCTCTGCAATGGACTGCGCGATTTGTTTGAGGAAACGGGTACGAAGGCGATTGTGCAAAACGTGGGACCGATGCTGCAAATCATGTTCACCGATCGCCCTGCTATCCGCGATTATCGTCAGTTCTGCGCCTACGTTGATCGTGCCAAGTACCAGAAATTCGCGCTGGGGCTCTTCAAGTACGGGGTGTACATGACGCCCTCTGCCACCCTCCATTCTATCGTGTCACTGGCCCACACCGACGAGGACGTGAGCTTTACCCTCGAGGCGGTGAGAAAGGTCCTGGCCGATGTTGAACGATGAGCTTGCAAACGCCAGGGGTGTCTTAAGGGGAAAGGTCGCTTTGATCACAGGCGGCGCGTCGGGCATTGGGCGAGCGACGGCGTTGCTTTTCGCCCGAGAAGGCGCAGCGGTGTCGGTGGTGGATTTAGACGAAGTCGGTGGACAGTCCGTCGCTTATAAGATTGTGAACGAAGGCGGACAGGCCATCTTTGTGCCCTGCGACGTGAGCCAGACAGCCGATTGCCAACGGGCCGTGCAGCAGACCGTGGAGAAACTGGGCGGCCTCGACATCCTCTTCAACAACGCCGGCATCATCCGGCGAGCCTCTGTGCTGGAGACGAGCGAAGAGGAGTGGGATTGGGTGATGGCGGTCAACGTCAAATCTATCTTCTTGCTCAGCAAGTACGCCATTCCCATCATGGCCCAGGCCGGCGGCGGGGTGATCGTTAACATGGCGTCAGGTTGGGGGCTGGTCGGTGGGCGCAAGGCGGCAGCGTATTGTGCGTCGAAAGGTGCGGGGGTTCTGCTGACCAAGGCTATGGCGCTCGATCACGGCGAGCAGAACATCCGCGTCAACTGCATCTGCCCCGGCGATACCGACACGCCCATGCTAGGGGATGAGGCACAGCAACTTGGCAAATCAGATGAGCAATTCCTGACAGAAGCGGCAGAGCGGCCATTGCAGCGCATCGGCAAGCCGGAGGACATCGCTCAGGCGGCGCTCTATCTGGCCAGCGATGCTTCGTCTTTCGTCACCGGCACAGCTCTGGTGGTGGACGGTGGCGGCCTGGCAGGGTAGGGGGTGACATGCGTGGTCTGAAAAACAAACGAGTGCTTATCACTGGAGGGGCGGGCGGCATCGGCACGGCGACAGCGGAGCGTTTCCTGGAGGAGGGTTCGCGCGTCGTCGTGCTCGACCGCGACAGTGCGGCGCTCGAGCGCCTCAAACGCGAGCTTCCAGCGCTGAGTGGCTCCATCCGCGCTGACGTCTCGAATCCCGACGATGTTGCGCGAGCCTTTGAGGAATTGGATGACCTGCTGGGGGGGCTGGACGTACTGATCAACAACGCCGGAATCAGCATTCGACATCGGTTCATGGACATCTCCACCCAGGAGTGGCGCGAAGTGATGGCAGTCAATCTCGATGGCGTGTTCTTTGTGGCGCAGCAAGCAGCGCAAAGAATGCTGGCGGGAGATGGGGGCGTCATTCTGAACATGGGCTCGACCAACGGCCTGGTGGGCTACCACTACCACGCCGACTACAACGCCTCGAAAGCGGGCGTCATCGAGCTGACGCGCTCAATGGCGCTGGAACTGGCCCCCGCCGTGCGCGTCAACGCCGTCTGTCCGGGTTTCATTCTGACACCGATGCAGGAAGCGGAATACACCCTGGAAATGCGGCGTGCATTTGAGTCCAAAGTGCCCCTGGGCAAGCTGGGTCGACCGGAAGACGTGGCCGCCCTCTTTGCCTTCCTCGCCTCAGACGACGCAAGCTTTATCACAGGGCAATACTTCGTGATTGACGGAGGAGAGATCGCGGGCGGGCTGGCCAGTCAGCGGTGAACAGTTTGACCATCGCTTTTTGGTGTATGAGTCGTATGGGTTGACGGCTGCGCAGATTGACACGCTATAAACCTAGAAAGGAGAGCAATGGAAAGAGCTTTCAGACTGAACACAAAAGCTACTTTTGTGATTTTTGCCATCGCTGATCTGCTGTGTGTCGGAATAGGAATGGGCGTTCCAATCTTGTGCATAGTATTCGGGTTTGTCGTTGGATGGTACGTCGCAAAGAAAGCTACCATCGCCACGGCAGATGTAAAGAACATTCTCAGGGAAATCCTCGTCTATGCAATTGCTAGCTCAGCCTTTACCTTCGTTGTGATGAGTGTCATCTGGGGAAGCACCATTCCAATGCTTTTCGATCCTAGTGCCGATTTTCAGAATTTTGGGCATCCATTCATTCTCTATGATCCGAAGGTAAGCTTTGTTGGCTGGCTGGTTCTAATGATACTCATATCTCCATTCTTGCAGTTGTTGACAACAATTTTCGGCTCCTATTTGACGTTGCTGCGTTGGTTGAAAAGTGATAGCACCGCCGTATAGCTCACGGCTGGCGCAAAGGAGGTATTATGTCTAAAAAGAGCAAACAAACCAGCAAGAGCTGGTGGTGGATCGGCCGCATCGCTGCGGCCCTTTTCCTAAGCGCGGCGGCTCTCAGTTGTACAGCGGGCAAAACGGCGATGCCGCCGAATCCAACCGAGCGCAGCAACATGTACAGCGAGCCGCCGGAGATGCAGATTGACCCCAGCAAGACCTACGTCGCCGCCATCTCGACGGTCAAAGGCGACATCGTCGTCCAACTCGACGCCAGCGCCGCCCCGCTCACCGTCAACAACTTTGTCTTTCTGGCGAAACAGGGCTTTTACGACAACCTGACGTTCCACCGCGTAGAGCCTGGCTTTGTCATCCAGGGGGGCGACCCGACGGGCACCGGGGCCGGTGGCCCTGGCTACACCGTACCGGCGGAGATTCAGTTGCCCCACGTCGAGGGCGCCATCGCCATGGCCCGGCGGTCAGATGAGGCGAACCCTACCCGTGCCTCTAGCGGCAGCCAGTTCTATATCACCCTGGCCCCGACGCCCTTCCTGGACGGAGCGTACACGGTCTTTGGTCAAGTGATCAAAGGGACGGACGTCGTCCAGTCCATCGCCATCGGCGATGTAATAGAAAAGATCACCATCACAGAAGAATAATGAAGCCACAACTCTTTGCTTTGTTAACTGCCGTTGCCTGGGGGGTAGGGGGATACTTTGAAAAGAAGGGACTGCACCAGGGACACCTCTCACCGCAGATGGGAATCACCATCCGCACAGCCGTGGCTTTGGTGATCCTGGTGATCATCAGCTTCCCGCAATGGAAGACCGTTCCACAATCCGGGCCGAAGGCGCTGCTGTATATGGTGATTGGTGGGGGAGTGGTGGCCGGGTCTGTAGGCATGTTGTGCTTTTACGCCGCCATCAAGGGTGCGCCGCTGGGGGAGGTGATGCCGATTGCCTTCACGTCGCCACTTTTTGGCGCACTGATGGGCATCCTTTTCGGAGGTGAACTCCTAACTGCCAAAACCATGCTGGGGATATTACTGACGGTAGGCGGAATTATCCTGTTGACCGTAGGCTGAGCAGGTAGTCCTTCAAGGAAAGTTCTGGCGAGATCGAGGGCAGCCCGACGTTCTGGCCTGTATCCCTGACCACTTATTGGTGCACATTAGAAACAACGAGGAGGATGATCAAATGATCGCCATTACCAATGGCAGAGTGATGACCATCACACAAGGCACGTTGGGGTGTGGCACGGTGCTCGTCGAGGACGGCCGCATCGTCACTGTGGGAGAGGAGGTCGAAATCCCAGAGGACGCTGAAGTGTACGATGCGACGGGCAAGGTGGTGATGCCCGGCCTGATTGATGCCCACTGCCACGTAGGACTCTGGCCTGAGGGCATTGGCTGGGAGTATGCCGACGGCAACGAGATGACCGATCCCATTACGCCGCATCTGCGGGCGCTGGACGCAGTGCATCCCGAAGACTCGGGTTTCAAGGAACTGGTGGCTGCCGGGGTGACGACGGTGCTCACCGGTCCGGGCAGCGGCAATCTCATCGGGGGACAGTGGGTCTGTCTCAAGACCGCGCCCAAGCCGAGCGTGGAGCAGATGGTGCTGCTGGAGCCGGCGGGCATGAAAATGGCCCTGGGCGAGAATCCAAAGCGAGTCTACGGCGAGCAAAAGAAAGCGCCTTCCACGCGGATGGGAAACGCGGCCAAGTTACGCGCTGCGCTGGTGGACGCCCAGAACTATCTGGAAAAATGGCGCCGCTACGAGGCAGACCTGGCTAATTATCAGGCCAAAATCGAGGCGGAGGATGAGGACGCGGAAGAGCCCAAACCGCCGGAGCGCGATCTAAAGCTGGAGGCGTTGGGCAAAGTGCTGCGCCGCGAGATGAAGGCCCGTGTCCACGCCCACCGGGCCGACGACATGCTCACCGCCATCCGCATCGCTGAAGAATTCGACCTGGATCTGACGCTGGAGCACGCGACCGAGGGCTACAAAATCGCCGACATCCTGGCCGACAAGGGGATTCCCGTCACCGCCGGACCGATTCTGTTTTCGCGCATGAAATACGAGTTGAAGGACATGACGCCCAGGAACCCCGGCCTGATGGCCAAAGCGGGCGTCAAGGTGGCCATTCAGACCGACGAGATGTCAGCGGTCAAGTACCTGCCCATCAACGCCGCACTGGCCGTGCGCGAGGGGATGCCGGAAGAAGAGGCCTTGAAGGCCATCACCATCAACCCTGCCGAGATCATCGGCGTGGCCGACCGGGTGGGCAGCCTGGAGGTGGGCAAGGACGCCGACCTCGTCATCTTCAGCGGACACCCCTTCGATTACCGCACCGTGGCCGAATTGGTGCTGGTGGACGGCCAGGTGGCCTATAAGCGAGAGAAGAAAGCAACGTAGCTTGAGCAGAGAATACACATCGCTAATTCGGTAAATCCTCGAAATTCGATGTCATATTTTGGCACGGCCAAGCGAACAACTTGGGAAACCGCCTTACGCAGCAAACTGCTCCCCTTTGGATGGGGCAACATAACCAAGCTGGCGATGGCCTACTTCTTCGCCACCCTGTACTTCTACATACCTGTCGGCACCCTCTATCTGCAAAGCAAGCACCTGAACTACGTTCAGATCAACTCGCTGTGGGGCATTATCGTCGGCACGATGTTTGTGACCGAAGTCCCGACCGGCGTCATCGCCGATCGTTTAGGCCGCAAACGCTCGATCAATATTGCCCTGGCGCTCCAGGTGCTGGGCGAGGTGATCTATATCTTTGCTGATAGCTATTGGCCCTTTGCCCTCGCGGCGATGATAGGGGGGCTTGGTTTCGCCTTTGCCTCAGGCTGTGTCGAAGCCCTCGTTTACGATTCGCTGAAGGCGAAGGGGCGCCAAGATGAGATGAGTAAAGCAGTGGGCTTCATTAGCTCGTCCCAGCGGTTGGCAAATCTGCTTGCCTTTGCGGTTGGCGGTTTGTTCGTTGTCAATCTCACGCAAGAGCGGTTTGTCCTGGCCATTGCCGTCACCGCCTGTGCGGTTGCTGTCGGCTGGCTGGTCAGCTTGACACTTCGAGAACCACAAACCGAAGTCGAGCATAGGGACGGTGATAGTCCGCTCAAGCTGCTGGTGGATGGCGTCAAAATGCTGAAGAACAACAAGCCGTTTCGCCGCCTCGTGCTATTGGCACTGGCGACCATTCCCTTCAGCAACTATCTATTGAACTTCTACCAACCCCGTTTTGTCAACGTCGGTGTGCCACCAATCTGGCTTGGACTGGCGCTAGCGCTGGCTTCTGGCATCAGCATCGTTGTCGCACGCTACGCTTACTGGCCAGAAGCGCGGCTGGGCGCTAATCCAAGCTTGCTGCTGGCCACCAGCTTGCCTGCCGTTCTTTACCTGGTGATGGCCGTGGCTCTGCATCCGGTGTTCTCGGTTTTGGCGTTCTGCACTCTGGTTGGCTCGATGAGCCTGAAAGGCCCCATCTTCTCCGGCCATTTGAATAAGCACATCGAGAGCAAGAACAGGGCCACGGTCTTGTCTTTGATCAGTATGTTTTCGGGGCTCTACGTTGCTCTCATGGGTTTGTTGATTGGCCGCATCGGCGACTTTTCGCTGACCTATGCCTTCACTTTCATGGGAGTGATTGTCTTGATCGGCTCACTCCTGTTTCGAGCGGAATGAATCAGCGTATTGAGCGGTGTATGACAGGGCGTCAGGTGATCGTGGTCGGAGGAGGCGCAGCCGGTTTGATGGCCGCCGGGCAGGCCGCCGAACTGGGGGCCGAAACGCTGCTTCTCGAAAAGATGGATCGCCCAGGACGCAAGCTGCGCATCACCGGCAAGGGACGTTGCAACCTGACCAACGTAGTTCCGCTGTCCGAGTTCATCGCGCATTTTGGACCCAATGGGCGTTTCCTTCGCCAGGCTTTTTCCCGGTTTTTCGTCTCTGACCTCGTGGCTTTTTTTCAAAAGCTGGGAGTGCGTACTGTGACCGAACGGGGCGGACGGGTCTTTCCAGCCTGCGCTCAGGCCTGTCCTGAGCCCTTCGTCCCGCTCAGGGCGGGGCGCAGGCGAAGGGCCCAGGATGTGGTGGATGCGCTGGTGCGGTGGGTTGGCGAACGCGGCGTGACTGTGCGAACCCAATCGCCGGTGGAGCGGTTGCTCGTCGAGGGAGGACGGGTGGTCGGGGTGCAGGCATCCCGTGGGCGGATTTATCGCGTGGATGCCGTGATCGTTGCTACTGGCGGGGCATCTTACCCTGCCACCGGGTCAACGGGGGATGGGTATCGGCTGGCCGAATCGGTGGGGCATACCATCGTGCCGATTCGGCCGGCGCTGGTTCCCCTGGAAACAGCGGGCGGCGTGGCCCCCAGATTGCAAGGCCTGAGCCTGCGCAACGTGACCGTCCGGGTGTGGGTCAACGGGAAAAAGCAGGCCAAGGTATTTGGCGAAATGCTCTTTACCCACTTTGGCCTTTCTGGGCCGATCATCCTCTCCCTGAGCAGGCAGGTTGTAGACGCGCTGCGCCTGGGCCAGAGAGTGATCCTTTCCATTGATCTCAAGCCAGCTCTCGACGAGCGCAAGCTGGATGCGCGTCTTCTCCGCGACCTGGATGCGCATGGCAAGCAGCAGTTTCGCACCTGGCTCAAAGGGTTGCTCCCCAGAAAGCTGATCCCGGTTTGTATAGATTTGACGGGCATCGTACCCGAAAAGGCTGGGCACCAGATCACGGCTCAGGAGCGCAAGCGGCTACGGATGTGGTTGAAGGATTTTCGTCTGGAAGTGACCGGGTACCGCCCTTTTACGGAGGCAATCATCACCGCCGGTGGGGTGGATACGCGAGAAGTTGACCCGCGCACGATGGCTTCACGCCTGGTGGAGGGCCTCTATTTCGCTGGCGAGGTGCTGGACGTAGACGCCGACACCGGCGGCTATAACCTGCAGGCTGCGTTTTCTACCGGTTGGGTTGCTGGTCAGTCTGCGGCGCGATAGCGAGGAAATCATAGACTTCGGGCGCAAGCCGAAAGGAAAGAGGGAAATGAACAATCAATTAAACTCGAAAGAACAGATTCCGCAACGAACGAAGTGAAAATCATTGACCGAGGCACTCATTGCTCTTGTCGCCTTCTGCGGCCTGAGTGCGCTGAGTCGCCTCTTTCCGCTCGTTTGGCTTCTGGTACTAGTCGGCGGGATGGCATTTCCCTTGCTCTGGGCGTCGTGGCGCACGCGGGATTGGGCTAGGAAGGGCTTTACGCGACGCAATCTGAGTCAAGCCTTGCTGTGGAGGTTGGGAACGGGTTTGTTGCTTCTGACAATCGAATGGTTCACGGCGGGTGACAGGCAGACTGCGCCCTTGTTCTGGCTACAATTGGCTGTTGGTATACCGATCTGGGTTCTGATTATGTCGCGCTTCCAGGAGTTTCTCTTCCGAGGTTGGTTACAACCGCGATTTCAGGATGCGCTAGGCCTATGGCCCGGATTGATTGTGACGTCCATCAGTTTTGCCCTGTGGCATCTCTGCCCTCCATTCGAGCAGGCGCAGATTGTACCGATTATCTCAGTTTCTGGAATGCTCTTTACCACCGGGATGGGGCTCCTGTTTGGCTATATCTTCCAACGCACAGGCAACATCGTTGCCCCTTGGCTGGCCCACGCTCTGGCCGGGCTAGCTCTCATGTTGACCGGATCGATGACTTTCGTTCAGTACGTGGAGTGAGGACCGGGAAGCGCTAGGCCTTGTCTTAGCACAAGGCGGGATGGTGCCCTACGATGAGGTCAGTCGAAAATATGGGGACGACCCTGAGGAAAGCTTATATTGCCACTACCACGAGCCAGAGACGACTATCGGCCGCCTGGGCCTGCACGGCCGGCTCTTCGAAGGACGGCACGAGGACGACGTGGTGTTGGTTATCCCCACGGAGGTGCGAGGGCTGCTGGCGGATTTGGAACAATCACCCCCTGGCGTCGCAGAGTGACGCTCCTCAATCACCGTCATCGCTGCCTAGCTCCCGCATCCCCTGGAGGAACTCCGGGACCACCGTTTTGGGGAAGCGGGGCCAGGTCACGATTACCGTCAGCACGATCCAGCCCACAGCCAAAGCTCCATAGGGCGGGGCATCACGCAGAGCAAGGTGGAGCAGAATGGCGTAGACGGGAGCCTGGGCAGCCATAGCCAGGGCACGGGAGCGAAAACGCCAGATCAGAGCGCCGGTCATCAGGATGTAACTCAGGGCAATGGCTGGCGAGACATAGTTGCTGAAGGTAAGATAACAAAGCAGCCCCAGCGCAACACAGACGTCCACGCTTAGATCGTTGTCCCCCAACCAGGTATGCCTCTGATTGCGGTCACGCCGGGCTAAGGCGCCATCCAGCAGGTCGCTGGCCCACCCCAACACTAGGGCCAGGGTGACGGTCGGTAGAGCAGGCTGGCCTATCCTTAACCCCAGCCAGAAAATGACTAGAGCCAAGAGGAAACGACTGGCCGTCAAGGTATCAGCCATGGTCTTGACGTCAAGCATTATGATTCCCCCTTCGCTATTTTCCTGTCCCCGCCTTACCTTAGGTGGTTCTTAGAACCGAGCCACAATACGGGCACTCAGCGGTGTAAGGGTCGAGCCAGGTTATATCGTCAGGCCTGACGGGTGCGCCGCAGGCCGAACACTTGCCAGGTAATTCCCGGCGTGCCATCGGCGGCCTGGCAAAAGAAGGCCATCTGGAGGGACGTGCTCCAGGCGGTGGCCGTCGCCCAGGCGGAGCCTCAGCTAAACGCGCCTCCACTTCTTACCGTAGATCTGCTGCCTCAGCCTTACAGCCCTTTTCCTGCAAAGCCTCCACAATCCTGGGCATGAGCATCTCGATCCTGCCAATCAGGCCCGCCTGGCCAAAGAGGTGCAAAGCTTGTTTCCCTCGCTCAACGGCCACGGTGACGTTTCCCGCCTCTAGACACGGGCGATGGCGGACCGTTCAGCCAAGCGAGGACAACCGCAAGGGTTGCCCCTACCCGGACGTATACGCCGAACGGATACGTCCATTGGGAGGACATGGGGCGCTTGCCTACGAACCCCCAACCTTCAAAAAGTAGCTCAACAAGATGGAAACCAGCCCGGCTACTATCATCTTCAGGCCTGAGATGACCAGGCTCTCCTTGGATACCTTCCCCAGAAAAGCTCCCAGGGCGAAGAGGACCACCAGGGCCATGCCCAAGGAGACGTAGTAGCTGAGCACGATATCGCCCAGCAGGCCACTGAAGAAGAAGGGGAGGAGCACCACCAGCGCCGAGAGGAAAGGGGCCAGACCGTCTACCAGGGCCACGACGACCACTGCTACTCGCGAGGCACGGCCGATCTTCGTCCCGCTGAGATCCGTCAAAGTGTGGCTCTCCAGGTCGTCCAGGTCCCTCTTTCGCTCAGCGGACTCCGTCAGGTAGGCCCCCCACAGGCCCGAAATCCCCATGGCCATGCAGGTAGAAAAGCCCGTGACGATGACGATCCTCGCATCGCGCACGCGGGCGGTGTAGTTGCCCATAAGCACGCCGATGATGGTCAGCACCCCATCGAAGGCGTTCATGGCGAAGTAGCGCCGGGCGATCTCGCCTATCCTGGCGATGTCGCTGTACTCTCTGAGCTCGTGTAGCCTGCGAGCTAAAAATCCCATCTACGTTTAATGCCTATCCGAAAAATAGCGGGGCGGATTCCCAGGCCGTTCGGCTGAGACTTCGGCGAGCCCTCGGCCTGAGGCTCGGCCCGAAGGCTCAGTCGAGCCGCTCAGGCCGAAGCCGCCTCTGCCCTCCGGGCTGGAAGCTGACTTTTTGGATAGGCTCTTAGTCTTGTAGCGTCTCCGCATCCTCAATGATGATCTTGCCTGCCACAACCTCGTCAATGGAGTGCACCGTGCCGCCGTTCTCCTGGATCACCCGTTCTATGCTCTCGTAAGAGAGGTCACTTCCCTCGATGGTGATCTTGGCATTCTCCACCTTGCGGTCAATCTCGTAGATGCTGATGTTGACCGCCTCCACCCCTGAGAGCGCGCTCAACTGCTGCGCCAGTTCAATGATAGTAGGCTCAAGAGGCTTCAAAACATCCAGCACTAACCGTCTGACCTTACCCATATCCTGTTTCGTTCTCCTCCTTTTATTGATCAATCGCTTTTTGACAGGCTGCCCTCTTCAGGGACAGCCGAAGCACCAGTCTCTTGTTCTATCTTGCGGGCAAAAACGAGATAGCCTGTGTGGGCCACCATTCGATCCATGGGGCGCAGGCGGGCTGGGACGGCCTTGTAGGGACGCAGCAGCAGCTCTTCGACCTCGACGGCGGAGAAGCCATGCTCCGGCAGGGCCCTGATCAGCCGCACCACCTGGTTGGTTGTAGGCAAGGTAGCACCAAAGAAACCGCCGCTCTTGAGAGCCATGTGCGCCTGGGTCAGATACTCCCAGGGGTTGCGCAAGTCGAGAAAGAGAGCGTCAACGTCCACCTCATCGAACCCTTCCTCGATGTCCCGCTCCTTCAGCTCCACAAAAGAGCGCAGGCCCAGCTTCTCCAGGTTTTTGGCGGCCAGATTCAACACGTCGGGCCTTACCTCGTAGGAATAGACCCGGCCCGTGGGCATCACCGCCCGGGCCAGGGCCAGGGTGAGGCCGCCGCTGCCGGTGCCGGCCTCCACTACCCTGCTGCCAGGCCCCACATTCATCCTCAGCAGGATGTAGCCAATGTCCTTGGGGTACATGATCTGGGTGGTGCGTTTGAGGTCCAAGATCAGGTCATGGGTGGAGGGCTCCAGGACGAGGAAGGGATAGCCCAGGTGGGACTGTACTTCTCGGCCCAACGGTTGGTCAATGAGATCATCGTGCCTTATCACTCCTCTATGAGTTTGCAACTCGGCGCCTGGCTGCAGGCGTACGATAAAGCTCTTCCAATCCCTGCCCATCAAGAACACCAGGTCATTTTCCCTGGCTACGCTCACTGGCCGCCTCCTGGCAAAGGACACCTTGCTCCACGTATAACATTATAACCCATGCTTGATTTAAACGCAACTTCAGGCAGAGGGAACCTTCTTGCAAGAAGGTCAACCTCGTGGTATAGTACAGAGAGATAATCTCTATTGAAGGAGACCAGCATCATGAACGAGCTTCATACTGAGTTGAGCCTAAGTATAAGAACAGTTGCCGAATTGATGGCCATTTCGGCCCGCACGGCGCCCAAGGCGGCCGGTAAGGATTTCGTCGTCACCGAGATCATCGAAGGCGACAATGTCAAGGCTCTGGCCGAGAAAATGTACGAATTCGGGGAGCGGGCAGGCAAAAAGAACTTTGATCGCGACGGGGCCAACGTCTGTAATTCGGCGGCAGTCGTTCTCATCGGCATTAAGGACGCCAAGACGACTGGCCTCAACTGCGGAGCTTGTGGCTTCGACAAATGCCTCAAGCCCAACACCCACGAGGGGGAGTTCAGGGGTCCCCAGTGCGCCTATCGGCTGCTGGACATGGGCATCGCCCTTGGCTCGGCCGTGAAGACGGCCAGCCTGCTCAACGTGGACAACCGCATCATGTACCGCGCCGGTGTGGTGGCGCGGGAGATGGGCCTCATCGAGGCCGACTTCGTGATGGGCATCCCCCTGTCAGCCACGGGTAAGAGCATCTACTTCGACAGGTGACAAATGTATCACGTTCTGACTATCAACCCCGGTTCCACCTCCACCAAGGTGGCGCTTTACGAGGGCGAACGTCCCCTCTTCGTGGAGACGGTTCACCATTCGGCTGAGGAAATCGCCGCCTTCCCCCACATCGCCGACCAATACGCCTTTCGCCGTGACGCTGTGCTAAGCCTTTTGGATGACAAGGGGATCGGGTTGCACTCTCTGGACGCGGTGGTGGGACGAGGGGGGATCCTCAGGCCCATCCCCAGCGACACCTATCTTGTCAACGAGAAGATGCTGAACGAGCTGCGCCATCCCCAGGAGAGAGAGCACGCTTCCAACCTGGGGGCCATCATCGCCGACGAGATCGCTCGACGAGCTGGCGTTCCGGCCTTTATCGTGGACCCTGTTTGCGTGGACGAGTTCGACGAGATCGCCCGCATCTCTGGCCTTCCCGAAATCGAGCGCCGGAGCCTCTCCCACGCCCTCAACCTCAAAGCGGCCGCGCGGCAGGCAGCCAGGGACTTGGGCAAGCGTTACGATGAGGTCAACCTGCTGGTGGTCCACCTGGGCGGGGGTATCTCCGTCAGCCCCCACCGACGGGGGCGGATGGTAGACGTCAACCAGGCCTTGGACGGCACGGGCCCCTTCGCCCCGGAGCGAGCAGGGGGATTGCCTGTGGGTGATGTGCTGCGCCTGGCCTACTCGGTCCCCCCACACGACGAGGCTCACTACACCTATGAGGAGATGTTCAAGAAGATCGCTGGCCGTGGAGGCCTGGTAGCCCACCTGGGTACGAACGATGCCTGCGAGGTGGAACGGCGCATCGAGGAGGGCGATGAGCACGCTAAGCTAATCTACGAGGCCATGGCTTATCAAATCGCTAAGGAGATAGGCCTCATGGCTACAGTGCTCAAAGGCGACGTGGACGCTATCGTCTTAACGGGAGGGCTGGCCCGCTCAGATATGCTGGTGGATTGGATCGTACAGCGCGTGGAGTGGATTGCTCCAGTGATGATCTACCCCGGTGAGGATGAGATGCTGGCCATGGCTCAGGGAGCTCTCAGAGTGCTCAGAGATGAAGAGAAAGCCCGAGATTATTGATGAATTTGATCACCCAGCACAAAAGGCCGCGGTTGTAAACCTTGTCCTGAGCCCCGTCGAAGGGGATGATTTACGACCGCCGCTTTGCGTTCGGCCGCTCCAGGCTGGCCTCTTCCGATGCCTGGGTTCAGCCAGGCATCGTTAGCCGCTGCCTACCGGTGGGAAAATGGGAAGCACACGGCCTTCGTTGAGAGTGGTATTGAGGCCATCCAAGAACCTTACGCTTCATCCGTTGACGGAGACATTGATAGAATTCTGAAGATTGCCATGGTCGTCGAGAATGCGCTCCCCCAGGGTGGGGTAGTCGGCCGCTAGCCTGGCGAGCACACTCCCTACTGTATCACCGACTTTCAGGCCCACCTCTATTTCCTTCGCCCCAACGAGCTGCCTCAGTATAGCAAGGATTTTCACCCTCATGACTCGACCTCAGCACACGCCAAACTTGGATACAATCTCCCAAACCGGGTAGTGTCCCTGTTCTGCGTTGATATCATCTGCCAACCCTTGTCACCCTGAGCCGAAGGCGAAGGGTCTCAGATTCTTCCCTTCGGCTTCGCTCAGGACAGGCGTCGCTTCGCTCCTCAGAATGACAGCGTTCAAACCGCCGAGCGCTCCAGGAGTGAGCCAGTTCTCACATCAACACAGTTAAGAGCTACTGCCCCAGAACTACAAAGCGATTATATCGTCGCTGAACGCAAACTGCAGAATCAAAGGCGTTTACAAACCCAATGGCACCAACTTTTCAGGCTGCGCGGGAATAAATCCCCGCGCTCAGAGAGCAAAGCCCCCCTTCGGCTGGCTCCCCTCGACTGCGCTCGGGACAGGCAGGGCATTGCCCTTCGACGAGCTCAGGACGTTGCTTCGGGGCTGGATTTTAGCCCGTAGGGCTTCGCTCTTTTGGCCCTGAGGTTCGCCTCCGGGCGATGCCAACAGGGACATCTTTGACTATTCGGTGGATAAGGGATAAAATTGGCTTGAAGCACCTAGACAAGCGAGGTCACCTGGGCGCACCTCAAGCTTGAGCACAGGCAGGGAGGTAAGCGATGAAGAGGTTTCGGCGATGGATTAAGTGGGTTGGCATGGCCTTGATCGCCGTGGCCGTTTACCGAGAGTTGCAGAAGCCCCCTGAGGACCGCACCTGGCACGGGCGGATTGCTGGGTTTGTGCCCTACGATTTCCGTTGGCCCACCCTGGAGCGGCTGCGTGAGGCGTACTGGAACCCCGACCAGCCCCGTATCTTCACCGACCGAGTCCTGGGCGTCGGCTGGGCCATTAACTTTTACAGCCTGCAGCAGGGTCTGAGCGAGCTTGTAGCCAAGGGACGTGCCGCCAGCGGAGAGGGCTCATGACCATCGTCGAGATCGTCGCTGTCGGCAACGAGCTCCTGCTCGGCGATGTGAGGAGGTTTCTTCCATGAAGGCTATGGTTCTAAGGGAGGCTCGACCGATTGAGGAGAACCCACTGGAGGCGGTGGAGGTGCCGGCACCGACGCCCGGGCAGGATGAAATCCGGATTCAAATCCGGGCCTGCGGCGTCTGCCGCACCGACCTGCACACGGTCGAGGGGGAGCTGCCGCTGCCCAGGCTGCCAGTCATCCCCGGTCACCAGATCGTGGGGGTGGTGGATCAACTGGGGGCCAACGTGACCCGCTTTCGCCTGGGGGATCGCGTCGGCGTGGCCTGGCTCTACTCCAGTTGTGGCAAATGTCACTTCTGTCGGCAGGGCTTGGAGAACCTGTGCGACCAGGCTCGCTTCACCGGGCTCCACGCCGATGGTGGCTACGCCCGATACACCGTCGTCCCCGCCGCCTTCGCCTATCCCATCCCCTCCGGATTCCCAGATCTGCAGGCGGCCCCCTTGCTGTGTGCAGGCATCATCGGTTACCGGTCCCTGCGGCTGAGTGAAGTCCAGCCAGGGGAGCGGTTGGGGCTGTACGGCTTCGGCGCCTCCGCCCACGTGACCATCCAGGTAGCCCGTCACTGGGGATGTGAGGTGTTCGTCTTCACCCGCAGCGAGGAGCACCGGCAGTTGGCGCGGGAGTTGGGTGCGGCGTGGGTCGGAGGCGCCAGGGACGAACCGCCGGGCCTACTGGATAGCGCCATCACCTTCGCCCCGGCCGGCTGGATCGTCCTTGAGGCGCTCCGGGTGCTGCGAAAGGGGGGCACAGTGGCCATCAACGCCATCCATACGAGCCCCATCCCGGAGATGCAGTATAGCCTCATCTACGGCGAGCGCACCCTGCGCAGCGTGGCCAACATGACACGCCAGGATGCGGGGGAGCTACTGCAACTGGCGGCCCAGATCCCCATCCACACCGAGGTCGAGGTGTACCCCCTGGCCGAGGCCAATCACGTCTTGCAGCGCCTGAAGGACAGGCAGGTGCGCGGTGCGGCGGTGTTGGAGATTTCCGAATAAGCGCACCCTCCCGCAGGTTCGGAACCTGCGGGAGGGTTGAGCCCATACACGTCAAGCTAAGACGGCAGCCTGCGTGAAAAACGGTTGCTGGTCAGCTCCGCCGTGGCATGAAGTGCCACGGGTACGGACCTGCCACCCCGTAAACGGGATTCTTGAGCCCGATTCATCGGGCGGGAGCTTTGTAGCATGGCCACTTCATGGGCGTGCGGCCCCGGCAAGCGCGACATCACCCTTAACTTGACGCGCATGGGGTTGAGCCCTCCAACGAACGGGTTGGGAGGAGGTAGCAATGAAAACCGCATTTCTCAGCTCCACGGCCAGAGATCTGGCCGAATACCGGGACGCAGCCTACAAGGCCATCGAGGGCCTGGACGATTGGCACTGCGTGCGGATGGAGGACTTTGGGGCGCGAGACTGGACGTTTTACGACTTCTCTCTCGTGAAGGTGGCCGAATGCGACCTCTTCGTGGGCATCGTGGGTCACCTCTACGGCAGCTGCCCGAAGGGGAGCGAACAGTCCTACACCGAGCGCGAATACGAGGCTGCCGTCGCCGCCGGCATCCCTCGCCTGGTGTTCATCGCCCCCGAGGATTTCCCCCTGCCGGCCAACCTGCGAGAACCCGAGGAAAAATGGCGGCGACACCGCGCCCTCCGCGAGCGCGTCAGCCAGGCGCGCATCTGTGACACCTTCACCTCACCCGAAGACCTGGCCCGGCGGGTGGTGCAGGCCATCCGCAACTGGGAGCAGGAGCAGGCGGCCATTCAGCAACATCCACTAACGGCTCGCAGCTATGACGTCTTCATCAGTTACAGCCATCGCGATAGTGAGTGGGTGCGCAATTGGCTGTTACCGCGCCTGGAAGGCGCTGGCCTGCGCGTCTGCATAGACTTCCGTGATTTCGAAATCGGTGTGCCCAGCTTGGTTAACATGGAACAAGCCGCCATGGAGCAGAGCCGCAAGACGTTACTGGTGCTGAGTCCGCACTGGGTCAAGAGCGAGTGGACTAACTTTGAAGCGCTGCTGGTGCAGACCGATGATCCCATCGGCCTGCGTCGCCGCATCCTGCCCCTAATGCTGGAACGGTGTGAGCCCCCTAGACGCATCGCTATGTTGACCTACGCGGACTTCACCTCGCCTGAGCGGTGGGAGAGCCAACTCCAGCGCATCATTGCTTCCTTCGGCGAGCGGGTTGGCCAACCTCCAGACATGTCGCCTGAGCGATTGGAGAGGGAACTCAAGCGCATCCTTGATTCCTTCGGTATAAGGGTAGGCCAGCACTTGGGCATGGCCCAGACGATTAGCGTCGATACGGACGAGGAGCAGCAGCATCTACGGGAGCTCGTGACTATCAAACGCCGCCGGCTGCGCGTGCTGGAGATTCAGGAGGCGAAATTGAGCATCTACGTCCCCCCACACGTTATGATGGAAATAGAGGACTTGCGCCGCGAGATTGCCGCCTTGAAGGCACAACTTCGGGACACCGCCGAGTGGTCTGTCCAAATGGAGAGGGCAAGAGCCAAACCAGCGAGGAAGTTACAATGAGACTGACTCGTTCTCAGCTCTACTTGTTACTTGCGCTTCTGACTGTGGCCGTTGGAGTCGTAACCAATGTTGCCACCAATCAGATGCCGACCTGGATTCAACCTTACCTCTGGATATCCTGGCCCATTCTGGGCGTGCTCGCTCTTCTCTTCATTGCCCTTAGCGTGTACCAGGCCCGTGAGGAGCCGCTTCAGTCTCCTCGTTCCCCCACCTCCTTGGGGGTCGAGGAGAAGATTCTTGATGAACCGGTGGACGAGGATCAACAACACCTGCAAGACCTCATCGCTACCAAATGCCGCCGACTGCACGCACTGGAGATTCAGGAAGCGAAGTTTGGCCTTTATGTGCCGGCACACATCAAGGTGGAAATCGAGGACTTGCGCCGCGAGATTGCCAAGCTGGAAGTACAATTAGCGGGCAGTGCCCAGTGAATGCGACAGTTGCCGTGAGAACATCAGGAGATTTGTCATGAACAACGAGTGGCAACACACCAGAGACCTTCTCAACACAAAGCGGCGACGCCTGCGGGAACTGGAAAAGCAAGCAGCTCTCTACGGGATTGATTGCCCGCCTCACATCACACTAGAAATCGAGGACCTCCGGAAGGAAATCGAAAGGCTTGAAGCGACCGCAAGGACCGCCATACCGTTCTTCCCACCCCAGCCCTACCTCGCCCATCCCTACCCGATGCCTGAGAACTGGACCGGCCGCCAGGCCGAGATGGACCAGCTCGATGCCTGGCTGGAGGACGACGGCGCGCCGATGTGCTGTCTGGTGGCCATCGGCGGGATGGGAAAGTCGAGCCTGGCATGGGCTTGGCTGCAGAGGCGGGTGGTGCCTGAGCAGGAAGCCCTTGAGTTGAGCGGCATCTTCCAGTGGTCGTTCTATGAAGGAGAGATCAGCTTCCAGCGGTTCCTCGAGGATCTCAGCGTCTACCTCGGCGTGTCTGCCGTCAGCGACGCCGTGACAGTGCTCACACAGCATCTCTCTGCACAGCGCGTCCTGCTGGTACTGGATGGCTTCGAGCGGCTGCTGTCTGCCTATGCTTCGGCGGAGGCGGCGCTTCTTCCGGAGCGAACGGCGGAGGAGTTGAATACCGGCGAACGGCGATGCATCGAGTGGACGACGGCTCGGTTCCTGCGCTCGCTGGTGGCCGGCGGTGCCAGTAAGGTCCTTCTCACTAGCCGCCTTGCACCCGAAGACCTGGATGGGCTAGCGGGCTGGCTACCTATGGATCTACTAGGGCTGGACCCCGCCGATGCGGTCGCTTACCTGCAGGCCAGCGGGATCAAGGGAACGAGCCGCGAGCTACGGGATGCGGCCGCAGCGTATAGCTTCCACCCGCTAAGCCTATCGAAGCTGGTCGAGGTCCTGCATTACGACATCCATCAACCTGACGACGTCCGCCAGGCCCCGCGCTACGACGTGGCGCTCGACCTTAAAGCGCGTCAACACCACATCCTGGAACGAGCCTACGAGGCGCTGCCGCATGAGCTGGGGCAGTTTCTCAGTGCGTTGGCCGCGCTGCGAGGGAAGGCTACGATGGAAGTGGCCCAGTTCCTGGCGGGCGACTGTCCAGATACCGAGTTGTCGGCCAACCTGCGGCGCTTGGAGGAAGACCGCTGGGTGATGTGGGACCGGGAGCAGCAAACCCTCGATTTTCACCCCGTAGTGCGCCGCTATGTCTATGGACGATTGGAAGACAAGCTCGGCACTCACGCCCGGCTGGTAGATTACTTCCGCCCACTGGCGGATGCGGTAAATACTGAGCAGGTCGAATCAATCACCGACCTGGCCCCAACTATCGAACTCTACCACCACACCGTCGGCGCTGCGAGGTACGACGAGGCATACGACCTGTTCTACGCCCGGCTCAACAGACCCCTTTATTATCGTCTGGGTGCCTATCAGATCTTCATCGAGCTTGAATCCGCCCTTCTACCTGATAGCGAAGACCAACTACTGACGAACGAGGAGAAGCGACCAGATGTACTGAACGATATAGCTATCTGCTATGCCCTCTCCGGCCAGTCCCATCGCGCAGTACCGCTGAAGGAGATGCACAACATGCTCCAAGAGAAGCTTGGCAATAAGAAGAACCTCGCCATCGGCCTGGGGAATCTCGCACGTGACCAAATCCGCCTCGGCGACCTGGCAGCGGCTGAGCAGAGTCTGCGGCGCAGCATCGAGTTGGGCCGTGAGATCGAGGACGAGTTCGAGGAAGCCGTCAGCCACCGGGAGCTGGGCCGGCTGCTGGCCTACTGGGGCGCTTTTGACGAGAGCGCCCGGGAACTGGAGACGGCGCTGGCGTCCTTCAGCAAGCTGGGACGTCGCCAGTCCGAATGCTTCGTCTGGGCCTACCGCGCCCTGCGCGCCTTGCTGATGGGGGACGCACGGGCGGCGCTGACGGCCGCTCGTCGGGCACACGAAATCGCCACTAGTCATCAGAACGAGCGCGACATCGTCTGGGCCGAATGGCTGCTGGACGCGGCGCATCGGGCATTGGGCCACCTGCCTGAAGCGGAAACGCACCTAACCAAGGCGCTGACCCGCTGTCGCCGCATCAATCTGGTGATGTTGGAGCCGGACATCTTGCTGGAGATGGCGCGGCTGCGGTGGGCGCAGGCGCAAGGCAAGGAAGTAACGAGTGAGGAGTCAACGAGGCTGCAGGAGGAAGCGCTGGGGTTGGCGCGGGAGGCGCTGGAGATCGCTGATCGGTGCGAGTACCGGCTGGTGCAGGCGGACATCCACAATTTCTTCGCTCAAGTGGCGCTGGAGAAGGGAGATTGCGAAGAGGCGCGGAAGCACGCGGAGATCGCCAGAGAGCGGGCGTGGTGCGATGGGCCGCCCCGTTGCTACAAGCCGGCGCTGGAGGAGGCGGAGAGAATACTGGAATCGTGCGGAGGCGGATGATGCAAAAGCAGCCCAATTCCCGCATGTGTTTCGTGTGCGGGATGGAGAACCCCATCGGTCTGAAAGCTTTCTTCTACGAAGACGACGACGGGCGGGTGGTCACTAAGTTCACCCCCCGCGAGGAGCACCAAGGCTATCCCGGCTTCGTGCACGGCGGGATCATCAGCGCCCTGATGGACGAGGTCATCGGGCGCGTGATCGCGTCCTATGACATCTGGGCTGTGACCGCCAAGCTGGAGCTCAAATTCCGCCAGCCTGTGCCCTTGGGGGAAGAGCTAACTATAATTGGAGAAATGGTCCGTCTGCGATCCCGGTCCTTTGAGGCCAAGGGAGAGCTGCGCCTCGCGCACGACACCCTGGCCGTCGAAGGCCATGGCGTCTACATCCGCCTGCCCCGAGGAAGAGATCGAGAGGCGAAGGGCAGAGTTGGATTTCTGGAAAGTGGTACCAGATTAGTTCTCTGCTTGTCATTGCGAGGAGCGAAGCGACGAAACAATCCGCAAGTTCGCAGGAGATTGCTTCGCTGCGCTCGCAATGACAACCCTAACAAAAATAGGAGGGATGACTTATGGAACTCAAGATCGTCAAGATCGAAAAGCCTGAGGACGTGAACATGATCCTCGGCCAATCCCACTTCATCAAGACCGTCGAGGATGTCCACGAGGCGATGGTCACCACTGTGCCGGGCGCCAAGTTCGGGCTGGCCTTCTGCGAGTCCTCGGGGGCCTGCCTGGTGCGGGCCAGCGGCACCGACGAGGAGCTGGTGGAGCTGGCCAAGAAGAACGCCCTGGCCCTGTCCGCTGGCCACGCCTTCATCGTCCTCATGCGCGACACCTACCCCATCAACTTCCTCAACGCCATCAAGAACGTGCCCGAGGTCTGCCGCATCTTCTGCGCCACGGCCAACCCTGTGGAGGTGGTCGTCGTCGAGACGGAGCAAGGCCGCGGCATCCTGGGGGTCGTGGACGGCTTTCCGACTAAGGGTATCGAGGCCGAGGGGGACATCGCCTGGCGCAGAGACTTCCTACGGAAGATCGGCTACAAGCTTTGAACAGCCTCGTGTCTCCTTTAAGTCAGTCACCCTTGCGAAGGTTGCGAATACCCTCGGCAATGGGTCGTTTTTCGGTGGACAAAGACGCCTGTGATCCGAAAGCTACTGCCAAACCTTCGCAAGGGTTACCCTCCAGCCCCGTGTCCCCTTCTGTGATCTTCGTCTTCCTGGATGGCCTTGGATTGGGACCGGCCGATGAAACCAACCCCCTCTGGCTGGCCCCCATGCCTAACTTGCGCCGGCTATTGGGTGGGCCGCTGATAGCAGGGCCGAATGTGGATCGGCCGGGCCTGTTGTTCAAAGCCATTGATGCCCTCCTGGGCGTGCAAGGCTTGCCCCAGAGCGCCACCGGCCAGACAGCTCTCTTTACCGGGGCAAACGCGGCGCAACTGTTGGGCCGACACCTGGGCGCCTACCCCAGCGGCCCCCTCATCAAGGTCATCAATGAGCACAATATCCTCAAGAGGGCCACCGAGCGGGGCTACCTAGCCACCTTCGCTAACGCCTACACCCCCCACTACTTTCGGCTGGTGAAGGAGGGGAAATGCAGACATTCAGCCACTACCCTCAGCGTCCTGGCCGCTGGCCTGCCCTTTCGCACCCTGGCGGATTTGAAACTGGGCGAAGCCGTATACTGGGACATCACCAACCGCTACCTGGTCGAACACCTACATCTGGCGGTGCCTATTATCGAAGCAAAGATAGCCGGCCAGCGCCTGGCTCGCCTCAGCCGCAACTACGATCTGGTACTCTACGAATCGTTCTTGCCCGATGTGGTTGGCCATCGGAAGGACCTTGAGAAAGCGCTGGAAGTCCTCGATATGCTGGACCACTTCTTCGCCGGGCTGCTGGAAGAGGTTGGGGCAATGGCCACCGTCGTCATGAGCAGCGATCACGGCAACCTGGAGGAACTCGCGTTGGGCCTGCATAGCACCAACCCCGTGCCTCTCCTGGCCGTGGGGCCTGGGGCAGAATCCTTCCGCCAGACCCAGGCCATCACTGATGTAGCCGGTGGGGTCATGCGGGTGCTAGAGAGCGCCGAATGAATTCGACGTCTGAAGCTGAGAAGGCCCCTCAGGGCCTAACTCCAGCGCCTGAGGCTTCGGTCGTGAGCCTGTCCTGAGCTTGCCGAAGGGCTCAGCCGAACGGGCGCTTTTCAACCCTTCGACAGGCCCCTGGTCCTTTGGCACTTGTCCTGGACGACAAGTACAGGGCCCAGGGACAAAGGGCTCAGGACACCGCTTCAGACGGGGATTTCCAATCCTCGGCTCCAACAATGCAAAAACCCACGAAGACCCTTCGTGGGTTTCCTCTTGGCATCAGTGTAGACTTCGTCGCGAAGCTCCAATCAGCAGCAGTTGGCTTGGAACAGTGGGCCAGTCGGCTCCAGCTACAAAGGCTATCCCAGGAGGCGGATTTTGATGAAACCTAAGAAGTTACAGCCCAATCGATCCGATATAGGATACTGAAAGACTTTCTCAGCCTCAACCTTAGCCTTGGCCTTAACCTCGTCCTTTCTTCACCCCACACCTTGGCTGAGCCAGCTTCTCCACGCAAGATTCACGCTGTTTTCACCCACAAAACCCTCGAGTTGTGCTGCACTAGGGTAGCGCCGAATTATTGTTGCACTATCCCCCGGACACGCTCTCATTGACAAATCCGCTGGTGTCGCTTATAATACAATCAACCTAGCCTCTACCGATAAAGGCAAACCCATCGAAAGGTGGGGACGCAAAGCTACGGATCCACGTTAGCAGGTGGCAAATTCAGCTAATTAGGATAGCCGGGTTGCCGACGATAGGGCATGATAAGCGTGCTGTCCGAGCAAATTGCCTGCCAGCACGCTTTTTGCTCTTTGGCAGAAAGTAGTACGCATGAAGAACAGACATCTCCGAAAAACGGGCGCTGTGTTGTCTCTCGCGTTCCTGGTGCTCTTCGCCCTCGTGGGAACTGCACTCGCTGAAGTGGAAGAGATGGACTTGGCGGACCTGATCGGCAAGGCGAGCACCATACTGCAGGGAAAAGTGTCAAAGGTCGAGCCGCACTGGAACGAAGACCAAACGGTGATCTATACCTCCGTCACCGTCTCCGTAGGAGGCTACCTCAAGGGGGGAACCGCGGCCAGGGAGATCACCATTGAGATTCCCGGCGGCACAGTGGGGGAGATCGGCCTGTGGGTATCCGATACCCCGACGTTTGAGGAAGACCAAGAGGTCATTCTCTTCCTGAGGGAAGAGTACTTCCAGGTCGTCGGTTGGTTCCAGGGCAAATACACCATTGTGGATGACGTGGTGGTGGAGAAGAGGATACCCGTTGACCAGTTCATCGGTCAGATAAAGACCCTCATGGAAGGTTCTACGACATCAACTGAGCTCTCATCGGCGCCGAAGAAAGGTTTCATCGAGACCTTGAAAGAGTTCGGCCTTTCGCTCCTGAGACTCCTTCAAAAGAAACCTAATGACACCGAGTACAGGGAAGCAGCAAGTGCTCTGATTGCCGAAACCTGTCCCCCAACGCTCAGCGATTTCTACGGGGGAATAAAATGGTCGGGATCATGTCCTACAGTGAGCTACGAGATATATGAGAACACAGGGGATTGCACTGGCGAGGGAGCAGCCATCCAGGCTGCGGCCAACACGTGGAACGCCGTCAATTGTGCGTGCTTCACGTTCAGCTACGCTGGAGCTACGACCCGCGAAGCTCCCACCGGAGACGGCCAGAACGTGCTCAGGTGGGGCAGCACCGGCGGCTCCATAGCTACGGCTTACATCTGGTACTCGGGCAGCAACATTGTTGAATGTGACGTGGTCTTTGAGGACGGCTACGCCTGGAGCGCCGCTCCCAGTTGCCCATCAGACAGGATGGACGTACAAAACATCGCCACCCACGAATTAGGCCACTGGCTGCTGCTGGTGGATCTGTACAACTCGTGCAACAGCGAACTGACGATGTACGGCCACGGTGCTTATGGTGAGACAGAGAAGAGGTCTCTCCACCCAAGTGACGAGGATGGCATTTGCTACATCTATCCCAGCGGCTCGCCTGCTACTGCCACACCCACCGCCACACCCACCGGCGTGCCTGGGGCCACCCCCACACCCACCGCCACACGCACCGGCATGCCTACGCGCACCTCGACACCAACTAGGACGCCAACTCCCCATTGCCACTCCGGGGGCGTGGTCTTCCAGTCTGATAGGGATGGCAACTGGGAAATCTACAAGATGCGTGATGACGGCTATCTTCAGGAGAACCTGACCGACAATGAAGCCGACGACACGTCTCCCGCCTGGTCGCCAGACGGCAAGGAGATCGTCTTTGCATCCAACAGGGACGGCAATTGGGAGCTCTACAAGATGCGTGATGACGGCTATCTTCAGGAGAACCTGACCGACAATGAAGCCGACGACGCGTCTCCCGCCTGGTCACCAGACGGCAACGAAATCGTCTTTGCCTCCAACAGGGATGGCAATTGGGAAATCTACAAGATGCGCGATGACGGCTACCATCAGGAGAACCTCACCGAGAACCCGGCTGATGACATATTACCCGCCTGGTCGCCAGATGGGGAGGAGATCGTCTTCGCATCCAACAGGGACGGCAATTGGGAAGTCTACAAGATGCGCGATGACGGCTACAATCAGCGGAGACTGACCAATAACGCGGCCACCGACGCGTCTCCCGCCTGGTCACCAGACGGCAGGGAGATCGCCTTTGTATCCAACAGGGACGGCAACCGGGAGGTCTACAAGATGCGTGATGATGGCTACCATCAAGAGAACCTGACCGAGAACCCAGTTGATGACACATCCCCCGCCTGGTGGCCCTATTGCGAATCAATCTTCTTCCAGACGAATCAGGATGGTAACTGGGAGGTCTACAAGATGCGTGATGACGGTCGCAATCAGCAGAGGCTGACCGACAATGAGGCTGATGACATGATCAGCGCCCCAAAGCCAAGGTTAGAACCAACGCCAACCGCGACGCTGACCGCCACGCCTACGTCAACATTTACCTACCACGTCTATCTCCCACTGCTATGGAAGAGCCGTTAGTGATCGTGGACATCATGCTGGTGGCCGTCCATTGGGGCGAAAGCTGCTAGCAGAGGGCAATCGAATCAGGAAACGCTCGAAAGAGCACGCTTAACAAGAAGTGACGCCAGCCCAGGATATGACCCGAGGCTGGCGTCAGCCTTGTGGTGAGCCCTGCGACTGGCTCAGGACAGCGCCTGTCGAACCATTGTATTAGGCAGCGGTGCTTAAGCAAGCCGATAAGCCGAGTTCTGTCCCCTCCCGGCTACGAGCCAGTTGAGGGCGGCGATCATCTATCTAGGGCGACGGTTGCCCGCCGCCTCCAGCGGCCTACCCGAGGGCTTAGGACGAGCAGCCCCCGGCGCGGGAGGGTGTCCCTTCCCGCGCCACGCCCCCTGCTTGGCCTTGCTCCCGGTGGGGTTTGCCTAGCCGGCCCGGTCGCCCGAGCCGCTGGTGAGCTCTTACTTCACCTTTTCACCCTTACCGGAAGCTGGTTGCTAGCAACCAGCTTCCGGCGGTATGTCTCTGTGGCACTTTCCGTCGGGTCGCCCCGCCTGGGTGTTACCCAGCACCGCGCTCTGTGGAGCTCGGACTTTCCTCGGACAGCTTTCCGCTTCCCTTGCCAAGACGAAGCCACATTGTGGGAAGAAGCCGCCCGCGATCGCCTGGCCTGCTTAAGCACCGATTTAAGTATAGCACATACGCCCCTCGTTGTCAAGTAGGCGCCTCGTTACCTCATTAACTCGTTGCCCCGTCAACTCGTTAACTCACCTGAAACGCCTGAGTACTTGACAAAATGGTCTCTCTGGATTATCATTTACTTCGACAAGCTCAGTACAAGCACTTCGACAAGCTCAGTACAAGTGGGTAACAGTAATTCGACAGTGTTAGATTCCAGGCCAAGCGTCATTGCGAGGAGCACTTCGACGAGCTCAGTGTAAACTCCGCGACGAAGCAATCTCCACCGTTGACAGCAATTGCACCTTGGAGATTGCTTCGCTGCCCGCCACGCTGCGCTCGCGGCTTCGGCTCGCAATGACAAATGTAACATTGTCCAGGTAAGCACCGAGAAGGATTATGACTAAAACCATCGCGGTAGCTGGCAAGGGGGGGACGGGGAAGACGATCGTCTCGGCCTTGCTGATCAAATACATAGTGCAAAACCGTTTAGGCACGGTATTGGCCATTGACGCCGATCCCAGCACTAACCTGAATCTGGCCCTGGGAGTGCCGGTTTACGAGACCGTAGGCGATATCCGCGAGAAGGCACTACAGGAGGTTCAGAGCGGCAGCTCACTGGGAGGCTTCAGCAAGCCCGACTACCTTGACCTCAGGATCCAGCAATCTCTGGTAGAGGAGCGCGACTTTGACCTCTTGGCTATGGGCCGCCCCGAGGGCCCCGGCTGCTATTGCGCAGCCAACAACTTCCTGCGCCTCTCCATTGACCGCCTCTCTAGATCCTACGATTACGTGGTCATAGACAACGAGGCCGGCCTGGAGCACCTCAGCCGCCGCACCACCCGCGACGTAGACCTCCTGCTCACCGTCTCTGATCCTACAATTCGAGCGATTATCGCTGCCGGCAGGGCGGCAAAGCTCATTGGAGAACTGGACACCAGGGTGGGAGATATCCGGCTCATCGTAAACCGGGTGCCAGGAGATGGGTCAGGTGAGTTGAAGCTGGCCCCAGAATTGGAGCAGGCCATCGTCGAAAACGGGCTCAAGCTGATCGGCCTGATCCCAGAGGATCCCACGGTGGGTGAATACGATGCCAAGGGGCTGCCTTTGATCGAACTGCCCCCTCAGACCCCCGCTCGGCAAGCCATAGAGGAGATCATCAAGTCGCTGGGTGGGTTCTCGTGATGGAGGGGTTGCGATGAAAGAAGCGATGTTGTACGAAAAGCTGGACGACAACCGCGTGCGGTGCAATCTCTGCGCCCATCGCTGCCTCGTCAAAGATGGGAAACGAGGGATCTGCCTGGTGAGGGAGAACCGCGATGGCACCCTCTACACCCTGGTCTACGGGCGGACCATCTCGCAAGCCGTGGACCCCGTGGAGAAGAAGCCCCTTTTTAACTTCTACCCTGGCACCACCGCTTTCTCAGTAGCCACTGTGGGCTGCAACTTTCGCTGTGATTTCTGCCAGAACTGGCAGATCTCCCAGGCGGTGCGAGACGAGCACCTGATTCTGGGTCGGGAGGCCGCCCCGGCGCAACTGGTAGCCACGGCCAAGCGCTACGGCTGCCGCAGCATCGCCTACACTTATACCGAGCCCACCATCTTCACCGAGTACGCCTACGATACGGCTAAGCTGGCTCACCAGGCGGGGATAGCCAGCATCTACGTCACCAACGGCTACATGACCGAGGAGATGCTGGAGGCCTTCGACCCCTACTTGGACGCAGCCAACGTTGACCTCAAGGCCTGGAGCGACGAGTTCTATCGCAAGTACTGTGGGGCACGGCTGCAGCCCGTCTTGGACAGCCTCAGAAAGATGAAGGGGTTGGGCGTCTGGGTAGAGGTGACAACGTTAGTCATCCCCACGCTGAACGATTCAGACGAGGAGCTCCGGCAGATCGCCGGGTTCATCGCCCAGGAGCTAGGAGTGGAGACGCCCTGGCACATCAGCCGTTTCCATCCCAGCTATAAACTCACAAACAAGCCCCGCACCCCGATAACCACCCTCAACCGGGCGCAAGAGATCGGGCTGGCGGCGGGCCTGCGCTACGTCTACCAGGGCAACGTGCCCGGCAGCGAGGGCGAGAACACTTTCTGCTACAACTGCGGGAAGCTGCTCATCGGCCGCTACGGGTATCGAATCATGGAATCTCACATCAAAGACTCCAAATGCGCTAACTGCGGGGTCGAGATAGACGGTATGGGCCTCTAAGTTGGTACGGGTGGTAAACGTCCAGCTAGACTTCCGAAGTCTCCACAGGCCCTCGCAGATGAAGGCCAGTTGACCGTTCTTGAACGCATTCTATTGGGCAGAGTTGAGCCCTAGACTTCGGAAGTCTTAACTCTCTCTTGGAGTGAAATCATGCCCAGGATCAAGACCAAGTTTCAGCTCTCAGCAGGGGGAGTGATTTTCAGGGAAAGCGAAGGCATCGAGGTGGCCCTCATCGCCACCAAAGGGGGAGAGGTTTGGGGGCTGCCCAAGGGGCTGGTGGAGAGAGAAAGAAACGAGCCTTTGGAAGAGGCAGCCCTTCGCGAGGTGCAGGAGGAGACGGGCCTCGTCGGCCGGGTTATGGAGCGCATTGACAAGATAGAGTATTGGTACCGTTGGGAGGAGAACAACGAACCGGTTCGCTATCACAAAATCGTCTATTTCTTCCTCATCGAGCATCAGGGAGGGGACATCAGGAATCACGACTTCGAGGTAGACGAGGTCCGTTGGTTCGCACTGGCAGAAGCTGAGAGGGTGGCTTCTTATGAAAGCGAGCGGGAGATCCTGCACAAAACCGGCGAACTTCTAGCCAAGCGCCGTCAAAAGCGAAACTATAGGAGGTGATCAAGTCAGATGGAGGATAAGTGTAAACTCTACACCGTTGCGGTGCTGATCGCCCTGGCGGGCGTCTTGGTGAGCCTGATCGTCAGTTGCTTTGCTGGGGGCATAGCGGGCTACTGGATAGGCCGTCGCCAGGCGCGGGTGGTCGCTGAGAAGCTACTTCAAGAACGAAAAGGCATTGAGCGCCCTCAATTGATCGTTCCTCCTGAGCTTTTCGAGGAAGAATTCGAGCTCTTCAGGAGGAGGCTTTCCGGCGCTGTGGTGCGGTACGTGGAACCCGGAAGCCCAGCCGATGAAGCGGGTCTGGAAGAAGGGGATGTCATCACCGCCGTGGACGGCCGGGAAGCAGACAGAGATCACCCCCTGGACCAGCTCATCCGCCGCTACAAATCCGGCGACAGAGTGGAGATCACCTACTGGCGAGGTGACCAGGACCACGAGGTAAGGGTGCGTTTGGGCGAGCACCCCAACGAAAAAGGCGTGGCTTATCTGGGGATACGCTTCACGTCCCTTTTTATGCAGTTCTTCGAGAAGCCGGAAGATTAGAAAAGCCTACGAATGGAACTTCGCAGGCTAAAAGCCAAAGTCGGCTAGAAAGCCGACTCCTGGGAGTGCGCCAAGGCGCACTCCCACTTTTGGCACGGGGATTTCCATCCCCATGCTTTTTGCTCCGACTGGCCCAAATCATCGGCCACAACCTCGGAGGTCACGGCGGCTACGTAAGAGGCAGAATGACGACCTGGGGGGTATGATGGGTGGGGTGCTGCTGCACCTGCACATCGGCCCGGAAGACCTGACGGATGCTTTCCTCGCGCAGCACCTCGGCCGGGCTGCCATTGGCTACCACCTGCCCCCTATCTAGCAAGATGAGGCGATCGAAATAAAGGGCGGCCAGGTTCAGGTCGTGCATGGTGGCGAATACGGTCAGACGTTCCCGGCGATTGAGGCACTTGATCAGCTCCAGGATCTCAACTTGATGATTTATGTCGAGGTGAACAGTCGGCTCGTCGAGGAGAAGGATCTCAGGCTCCTGAGCCAGGGCCATAGCGATAATGACCCGCTGTTTTTCGCCACCTGATAACTCGCTGAAGGGCCTTTCTGCCAGGACCGAGGTAGCAGTCAGCTCCATTTTCTCCGCCACCACCTGGCGGTCACGGGGGCCTGCACCCAGGATGGGCCGTACGTGCGGTGTGCGGCCCATCATTACCATCTCGTAGGCGCTGAAGGCGAAGGGCATGGCGAGCTCCTGGGGCACCACCGCCACCCGCTGGGCTATCCGGCGCCGGTCGAAGGTGCGTATGTCCTGCCCATCCAGATACACCTTACCTCGGCTGGGCACCAGAAGGCCACTCAAAACCCTGAGAAGCGTGGTCTTACCCGAGCCGTTAGGCCCGATGAGGCCCACCAGCTCACCCGCCCCCAGTTCGAGGCTCACCTCTCGCAAGACCAGGCCATCATTTTCGTAGTAGCAGAAATCAACCCCTGCAGCCTCAAGTGCAGCAGAATTCCCCCGCATTTCCCTCGTTTCCTTCTGCCCTCTCCCTCCCCCCTACCCCCTCCCTCTCCCGAAATCGGGAGAGGGAGGGGGTGCACAAAGTGCGGGGGCTTCGCCGTGAGCTCAGCCGAACGGTGGGTGAGAGCCCTAAAACACATACTCCCTTTTACTGCGCCTCAGCAGGTAGATGAAGAACGGTGCGCCGATCATGGCCGTGATGATCCCCACCGGTATCTCGGCCGGTGCCAGGAGCAAGCGGGCCAACAGGTCGGCCAGGACAAGGAAGAGACTGCCCATCAGGGTGGAAGCAGGCAAAAGCAGACGGTGATCCGGCCCGAAGATCAGGCGCGCCACGTGGGGCACCACCAGGCCGATGAAGCCCACCAAGCCGCTGACTGAGACCGCCGCCCCCGTCAACAGCGAGCCCAGCGTGAGTAACACCAGCTTGCGCCGTTCCACGTTCACGCCCAAGTAGGCCGCCTGTTCCTCCCCCAGCAGGAAGGCGTTCAGGTCGTTGGCCAGGGTGTAGGCTGCTATGACCCCGGCCACGATCAAAGGCACGACGATGCGCAACTGAGGCCAACTACTGGCCGTCACTCCCCCCATGGTCCAGAGCACCACCCGACGCAGAGTGTGGCCGCTCATCAGCATCAGGAAGGACATCACGGCGGCCAACATGGAGCTGAAGGCAAAGCCTGCCAGGAGCAGGGTGGTGACGGGCGTCCGCGGCCCCACCCGGGCGATGTTGTAGACAACCAGGACGGTCACCAGCGCCCCGGCGAAGGCAGCCAGGGGCACCAGGGTGAAGCCGAGCCAGACCACCTGGACAGGCAGGAGCAGGGCTATGGTGGCGCCCAGGGCCGCCCCGCCCGAAGTGCCGATGATGTAGGGGTCGGCCATGGGGTTGCGCAGCAATCCCTGGAAGACAGCCCCCGCCGCGGCCAGAGCCCCTCCCACCACCACTGCCGTGACCACCCGTGGGAGGCGAATCTGGAAGATGATGACCTCCGCCTGGATTGTACTGATCCCAGCGGTGTCCTGAGCGCGTCGAAGGATCGAAGTATCTGACCAACTGGGGGGCAAGCTGACACCTGGCAGGCGGGCTATCAGCATCCTGGCCACCTCGCTAAAGGGTATGGCCACCGCCCCCAACGAGATAGCCACAACTACACAACCCGGCAAGGCGACAGCAAGGACGAGGATGACGACGATAGGATTGCAGCGTTTCAAAACCAATCCCTTCTTCAGCGTTGCAGTGTCTCAGAGCGTGTCTGAAAAATGGCAGGGTTAGGCCATTGATCGTGCTATTGGAGTGTCATTGCGAGCCCCCGAAGGGGGCGAAGCAATCTCCTCCCCCACGTTTTGGGGATTGCTTCGTCGCTTCGCTCCTCGCAACGACAGAACCCAATGAATTTCCAGACGCCCTCTCAGCGTTCAAGCGTCTCAGCGTCCTGAGGGCAACGGCCAATGCGATCGGCCTTCCACCCCTGAACAAATGGGAAACACCGCAACAAATCCAACCACGGAGAACACCGAGATTCAGCAAGTTTCCTCAAGCTTTACCTATCAATTCCTCCGTGACCTCTGTGCCTCTGTGGTTTGTTCGGTGGACTCATTATTCGAACAGCTCTGGATGGATGATCCTCGTCAGAGCCTCCAGGCCGTCAATGATACGCGGCCCAGGACGGCTAACCAGAACGTCATCAATGGGATAGATGGCGGCGTTCTTCACGGCGGTGATGACCGACCAACCGGGCCGCTCTTTAACCATCTCGGCGGTTACCCCGTAGTTGGCGTCGCCGAGGACGATGACCTCCGCGTCCTGGGCGATGATCTCCTCGGTGCTGAGCTGGGCCCACTGCATCTTGGCACCGGCCCCGACGTTTGAGCCGCCGGCTAAGCTGATCAAAGCATCAATGAAGGAGCCAGGCCCCGGCGTATAGGGTTTGGAAGGATCGGTGGCGTCCAGCTCAAAAAACACCTTAGGTCTGCTCTCCGCCCCTTTTACCCTGGCAGTGATGTCGTCGAAGCGTTTCCGCATCTCGGTCACCAACTCGCTAGCCTCTTTCTCAGCGCCCGCAGCCTTCCCCACCAGCTCGATGTTGGCCATTATGCCCTCGATGTCCCCTGGTTCCAAAACAAGCACCGTGAGGCCCAGCTTCTCCATTTCGGTGGCCTTCTCCACCTGAGCGGGGCTACCGCCGATGGCCAACACCAGGTCGGGATTGAGGGCCACGATCTTCTCCAGGTTGGGCTCGATGCCTCCCACCTTCTCGATGGCCTTGGCTTCCTCTGGATAGTCGCAGAAGTCGGTCACGCCGACCACTTTATCGTCCAGGCCGAGGGCGAAGAGGATCTCGGTGTTAGAGGGGGCCAGGGAAACAAAGCGCTGCGGGGTCCTGGCGATCTCGACAGTGCGGCCAGCGTCGTCAACCACGCTGACGGGCTTGGGCACCGCGACATCGGCCGACTCCGAAGCCTCGGGCGCCTTAGTGCCTGTGCATCCGACCAGGGCGATGATCAACAGGGCCAACAGACCCTGCAGAACTAGCGATCTATAGTTTTTCACTGTACTATCTCCTTTGTTCTCGATAGGTATAGCTCTTTGGCGATTTGCCAGCAGCTTAACTGAAAATCCCCTTGTCTGCTTCGACAAGGGGATGGTTCATCATACTTTGTTCATAGTCTTCCCGCCCCCTTTCTCTCGAAGGCTCTTGGAACCACGGAGAGGCAGGTATCCTGGCTTGGGGGAGACTCCCCCTCACAGTTGCGGGACAGCGCCGGACTCACGCCGGACTTCCCCTTTTCAGCCTGGCCTTTCGGTCCAGGTCACCTCTACCGGTCAGTATTCAATTTTGTAGGTCATAGTATACCACAACTCGGCTCCCTTGGCAAGGGGCCGAAGCGTGTCAATCTACGCACGTCCGCTGAACCACTGACCCCACTGAAACCTCTGAGATCACTGAAGCCCTTTCAGTGTAATCACTCCCCTCAGTGCCTCAATGATTCTGCCCCTCCACCACCGCAATCTCCTCCTCCGTCAGCCCATACAACTCGTACACCAGCGCGTCAATCATTCATCGGCCCATTGTCAAGATTATCCGCAACCTTCGCAAGGGTGGCTTAACGCTTACCCTGGTTACCTGCGTATAAAAAACGCCAGCCTCAGGGCACGCAAAAGCACGGCCTGGGCATCAACGGATAGCAAACGGATAAGCGGATAGAGACCCTCGCCAGCTCATCCGCTTATCGTTCGACTGAGCTCACGACGAAGTCCGCTGCCCATCCGTTGCCTCACAGCAACCGCAGCCTGGTCACCCGGGGATCAATGATCACCTCATCCGCCTCGAAGTCGAGCTTGAAGCGCCACTTTTGCATCGTGGCCGCACCAATGATGATCTGGCTCGAGAGACCAGGGATGACCATGAACTCATCTGAAAAGCGGTAACCATCCAGGTGAAAGTCCAGGCTCACCCTTTCCCTCACCTCCACCGGTCTCCCCGCCTCCGCCGTCTCCAGAGAGATGGGAGTGGGGAGGGGGTCTAGTGCCCCCAATTTCTCGGCTAAGTCCCGCTCAATGCAGGAGTAGGTGGCCCCGCTGTCGAACAGGCCGGTCAGTTCGTGCTCCCCCTTGGAGCCCACCAGTTTGATCTCCTTCTCGATAATGGCCATTAGTTGTACCTCCCTGTATGATCAAGACGCCAGCCTCAGGGCACGCAAGAGTGCAGACTTGGCTGGCGTCGGGTTCAGGAATGTTGTTTGCTGTATCAGGCTAATTCGTGAAGGCCGAGCTCCAGCGCCCTGCCAACTACAGCTATCCTAGCACAATGTGGCCCCCTGTCAATCTTCAACTGAATCGCGAAAGGGCAAAAAAGCCAGGAAGAGGGCAGAAAGGGAAAAGAGGGGCTTCTTCATCGGCGCACCTCCTCATTCTTTGAGCGCGATGGGATACTCCTTTGCTCGGAGGTTGACCTTCTTGGCAGTTCGCTTGGTGCTTCCGTAGAACTCCTCACGGGTGAGGCCAGATTGATCGAGTAGGAAGCGGATCATCCTGGCGTCGAACTCCCTGTATTCACATCCACAGTGACTATGCGGGGGACGCCTCCAATCATGCCCTTGTAATATTCGTGGCTACCACGGGAGTGATCATAGTCAAAACCACGCGCCCTGAGGATGCGAACTACCTCGTCACGAGGTCAGCGGCGGATACTTTCTAGGCATAAGTCAGCCGCATCTCCTGAGTTGAGACGTCAACAATCTCCTTCCTGCCGTAAGCCATGAAGCCTTCAAGTCGCTTGCCCAACAGGGTCAAAATGGCATTGAGCAAGAATAAGCGGTAGAAATGCAGCCATTCCCTACGAGAAACAGGGCGAGGGACAAGCTCCTGTTCCCAATCATTGGAGCGGCCGGTTTCAAGATAGCCGATGACGTTCTCATCAAGAGCAGCGACCGCTTCCTCAAGAGTGTCTCGCTTATCAATCAAGGCGAGGTCGAGACACACGGCATAGTAGCCACCACGGTCTTGATACGTATAACAGCGAAAGATATTATCGGCCATTTCTACCTCCCTCAGGTTACACCATCGCTCCCTGGAGATCCGGGGTCATCCTAGCTCCTTGGCCCGGCGAAGGGTCGGGCCCGCAGTCGCTTGGAATATTGGAATGATGTTATCCTCGTTGGCTCGCCCTGTGCAATACCTCATTCCACGCGGCTGGCCCTGGCGCTGGGCGCAGGCGCAGGCCAACGCTGCCTGTAATCAGGTGAACTGAGCGATAGCCATCAGGATGGTATGATCGTGCCCAAAAGAGCCACCGTCCAGCGGATCATGGTCGTCATGCGCTCGTACATCTGGTCGAAACGCTCGTTCACCCGATCGAAGCGCCGATCCATCGTGCGGTGCAGGTCAGCGATCCTCGTCTTCACGTCAGAGATGTCATGCTCCAGGATGTCCAGGCGCGAGAGCAGCTCACGATACTTGTCTCCACGCATCGTTCTCCATCCTGAGCGGAGCTACCTCCCCGAAAGCTGCGGAGCTTTCGGGGAGGTTGGTTCTACTTGGGCATGTCGTGCACGGCCGCGTAGGCTTGTCGAGGGGTCCAATCGGGATACAGTATGCTGAAGGCGGCCTTCTCGTCAGAGGCTCCGGCCACAGGGCCGAAGTTGAGGTTCCAGAGGAACATCGGCCCTACCCAGCCCCAGCTCTTGCCCATCTCGTAAGCCTTGACGATGAACTGGGCCTGCTCCAATTCCGTGTTGTCGGCGGCGTACTCATAGCCCAGCACGGGCTCCACACCCAACCCCTCCACCGAGGCCCAGCCGAACTCCGTGGGCCAAAGCCTCTTGCCGCTGTCGCCGTACCTGACCATGATGTCGCGAGAGCCCTCCATGGTGCCCCGGAAGACCCAGCTATGATGATGGTTGTCAGAAGGGCCCCGGAAGACAGCCGTGGGATCGCTCCACGTCTGCCAATTGGCATCGGGAGGGACGTTGTAGCCGCTGGGATGCACTCCCACAGCATCGCAGTAATTCTTCAGGCCCGCCTGATACATCCGCTCCAGGTAGGTGAGGTCATCAACGGCTACGGGCGGGTTGCCCCCGGTAGGGGTCAGGGCACCGCTGACAACGATCGCACCAGGGTCCTTGGCCTTGATGGCCTGATAAGCCGCAGCCAAGAGCAGGACGTAGCGATTGGCATCCAGAGCTTCGTTGCCCCACTCATAGTGCAGGTTCTGCTCATTCCAGACCTCGTAGGCTTGAACCTTGCCCTTGTAGCGCTCGGCCAGAGCCCCCATGAAGTCGGCCAAATCCTGAGGGTCACCCGGTGGCCCCTCCACGGTCAGGTCGGCATCAGCACCCCGGGCCCAAGCCGGGGCCTTGACCACGCTGAGGAGGACATTGAGGCCCGCATCGTGGCAACTGTTGACCAAAAAGTCAATGTGGCCCCAGTCGATGTTCCCCTTGGAGGTCTCAAAGTCCTTCCAGACGATCTGGTGTTTGATCCAGCCAAAGCCCACGTTCTTGACCGCGTCGACGATCTGAGCTTGATCTTGACCGATCATCTGGGCCTGAATCCCGTAGCCAAAGCCAGTTGGCGTTGGGGGTGGCGGGGGAGTGGGCCCTGGTTTAGGTGTAGGCGCAGGCGGGGCAGGGCCCGGCCCTGGGATAAGCAGGACCTGGCCCACGTAGATGAATGACGGGTTAGAGATGTTGTTGGCCACGACGATGGCCCAGACAGAGGTGCCGTAGCGGAGGGCGATGCGGTACAGGCTGTCACCTCGCTGCACGGTGTAGTAGACACCCTCAGGGGGAGGCGGCCCCCAGGAGGGGATGTACAAAACTTGGCCAGCGTGAATCAGGGAGGGGTTATAGATCTGGTTCGCCTGAGCGATGGCCTGCACCGTAGTGCCGTAGCGCCGGGCGATGGAGTAGAGGGTATCGCCGCGCTGCACTGTGTAGTAGAGGCCGGAGGGGGGAGACGGGGCTGGCCCGGTGGGGATGCACAACACCTGACCGACGCGGATAAGAGAGGGATTGGCAATCCCGTTGGCCTCGGCGATGGCCTGTACAGTGGTGCCGAAGCTACGCGCGATGGAGTAGAGGGTGTCGCCCCAGCACACGGTGTAATAGGTACATGAGGATTGCGCTGCCTCAGCCACGCCAATGCCCACCATGAACTGGGACATTAGCAAGGCTACGATTAGAACTTTGGTTAATGCGCTTTTCATCTTGACCTCCTTTTGTGATGCTAGCTTTTCGCTCACATAATCAGTACTGATAATAATACTATAAATAGCCAGTTCTGTCAAGTGCATTGGATCAAAAGATCTCCCACGCTGCTGCTTGCAGCCTGACCAGCGATGTGCGATAAGGGTCACACATCTCCTCCTCCATGTAGCCATCGTAGCCTATCTGTCTCAATTTACGGAGCAAGCTTTTCCTCTCCTCAGGCGGCATCAGCCGAGCGTCGGTCATGGCTGCCACATGAAAGGTTACGCCTGCCCGCATCAGGCTCTCGATAGCTTCAAACGGGAGTCTCCAGAACTCCCCTTTAGCCCCTGTCCTCTCCTGGAACCCCTTCGCTGTGCCTGCTTTCAACGAGACCCGCACGTAAATGTCGGGATGTCTGGCCAGCTCTTGAGCGTAGCTATCGTCATCGCCCGGTGGGATACCGTTGGTCTCAAGGATGAAGGTGAACCCCTGCCCCTGGAGCAGGTCTAACACGCTGAGGAGATGTTCTCTGCAGAGCATCGGTTCCCCGCCAGAGATGCGCAGCTTGGATATGCGCTTCCTTTGGGCGTTAGCGACCAGGCGATGAGCAACCTCTTCGGGAGAGTAGAAATCGCCGTACTTGTCTGGGAAATCGCGGGAGAAGTCCACCCAGCAGAAGATGCACCTCAGGCAGCAGCCAACGGTGTAGCCGGTGGAGATGCCACCGTAGACGCCGACACAGTAGAAGTCGGTGTACTTGCGGGAGGAACCTCGGGAGACCTTTGCTTCTGTCAACTCAGCCAGCTCGATAGGGTCAAAGGGCTCGAAGCCCTCGCGCAAATATCCTGGGTAGATCATCGAACCCCAGCCCTCCTCGCCATCCTGGCCGCCAACTTGATGGCCTCAATGAGGCTCTGAGGGCTGGCCAGGCCCCCTCGGGCTGAGCCTCGGGACGAAGCCTGCCAGGCGATGTCGAAAGCCGTTCCATGATCTACCGAAGTGCGCACGATGGGCAGCCCCAGAGTCACCGTCACGCTCCTTTCGAAGCCGTGGACCTTCACCGGGATGTGCCCCTGGTCGTGGTACATAGCCACCACGGCGTCAAAATCCCCAGCGATGGCTCGAAAGAAGATGGAATCGGCTGGGTACGGCCCCCTGGCGTCAATCCCTATGGCCTGGGCCGCCTCCACGGCTGGTGCGATCTCTTCGATCTCCTCGCGGCCCAGAAGGCCACCTTCCCCGCAGTGGGGGTTCAAGGCAGCCACACCCAGGCTTGGCTCTTCGATCCCCATCTCTCGCAGGCCCTCGGCGGCGAGCTGGATGGTCTCCAGCACCCGGTCTCTGGTGATAGAGTCGGCCACCTGGCGCAGGGGGAGGTGTCGGGTGACGTGTACCACTCGCAAAGAACCGGTGATGAGCATAGTTGTGCAGCGCGGAGCTCCGGCAAGGTCGGCCAGGATCTCCGTGTGGCCGATGTAATCGTAGCCGCCCAACTGCATGGCTTCTTTGTTGAGAGGGGCAGTAGCTATGCCCTGGACCTCACCAAACAAGGCCAACTGGCTCGCCTCGAGCACATATTCCACGGCCGCCTTGCCGGCCATGGGGCAAACCTCCCCTACCTTCAGCCTGGCGAGATCAATGTTGGCCAGGTTCAGTACGTCAATGTTTCCCGGCTCGAAGCGAGCAGCCCTCACGTCGGCGATGGGGTGCAAGTCCACACGGAGCCCCAGCATCTGCCTGGCCCGGGCCAGGACGCCCGCATCTCCCACGACCAGAGGCCGGCAGAGGGCGTACATCTCTTCAAGAGACAGGGCCTTGAGCACGATTTCCGGCCCCACCCCTGCCGCATCCCCCATGGTGATAGCGATAATCGGTCGAGAGTCCATCTTCTTCCTACTCCAGGATCATTCAGTTTTCTCGGAAGCGCCGGCTGAGCGATGCCCTGAGCCCGTCGAAGGGCAGGCTCGTAGCGCAGCGGAGAGCCGTATCGAAGCCAAGCGGGGCACTCGGCCAGACCCGCTCGCTTGATCTCTTCCACCACGTCGGGCAGGCTCGCGGTCACATCGGAGAGCTGGCGGGAGTAGATTTTGACTTCAGCGCCCCGCTTGTGGATCTGCACCCGCGCTCCATCGACCTTGTGTTCCAGGGCCACCCTGCCCTCGTAGCGCTCGAAGGCTTCGGTAAGGTCCTCGGCGGTCTGGGCCGGCATGGGCTTGAGGGGACGGAAGAGGCGCACCGTAGCCTGCTTCAATACCGCCTCCCCCTCAGTCAGAGCCACCAGGGCTGCCTCGCCCAGGTCACCCCAGAGCATGTTGGTCCGACGGACCAATTGAGGTTGGACCCTTGCCGCCTGGGCAATGGCCTCCAGCATGATCCCTTCACCCACCCCATGGCGCATCTCGGCGAGGACATCCTTGACGATGTATTTGGCCTCCACGGGTGTGCCTCGCAACAGCAAACCTCGCAAGAGCTCCTCTTTCCTCTTACGCGAACCTGGCCCTGTCGCGGCAGCGATCTCTTCAAAGGGTCGATATACGTCCAGCATGGTGAGGGACGGAGGCTGGGGCGGCTCAGGCCGGGCCTGTCCTGAGCCCTGTCGAAGGGCCCGCTCCAGGAGCAACCGCACCGCCTCCCCCATGTCCTCCGCCTCAGCGAAGATAGCCTGGCGGACTTCGGCGAGCGGTTCGGTTGAGGACATTCGGCTGAGCTCAGTCGAAGCCCTCACCGTCGAAGCCTCAGTCGAGCCGTCGGCGGCCGTGGGGCTCGCCAACCCGCCCGACTACTTTCATCACTGCCTTCCAGCTCAGCTTGAGGGCCCGCCCGTCCCATTCGGGGAAGACCTGGCCGATGGTCAAGCGCACCCCGGCTGGAATCTCTGCGGGGTCTAGCTTCTGCAGGAACTCCGCCAACAAACTGGCCAGCTCAAGGCGGCTGGTAGTTCTCTCCAACTGTTCGCCCAAGCTGGCCAGTTCAGCGAAAGGTGTTGCCCTCACCTATCCTCCTAATCGTCCTCCGAGGCATTAGAGATTTCCAATCGAATCTGATTATATCATAATGCTTCAAATTGTCAATGGCTTGACCGCCCTAAAAACAAAAGGGGCGGGGCCTCTAACGACCCCACCCCTCCGAGTGGACTTTACCGCTTGGTGTACTGCGGCGCCTTGCGAGCGCGCTTGAGCCCAGGCTTCTTCCTTTCCTTCATGCGTGCATCACGGGTCAGAAAGCCACCCTTGCGCAAAACGGGCCGCAGATTTGGATCGGCCGCCAACAAAGCGCGAGCGATGCCATGGCGCACAGCCCCCGATTGGCCAGATACGCCACCCCCCTGAACCTTGACCGAGACATTAAATGTGCCCACGGTATCTGTGACCTTTAGCGGCTCCAGCAAGTGCAGCACATCGCGCTCCCGCGAGAAGTACTCCTCCATCGGCTTGTCGTTAACGATAATGTTGCCCTCGCCAGGATAAAGTCGCACACGAGCCGAAGCCGTCTTGCGTCGCCCTACTCCCTCGTAATACACCAGTTCCATTTACCTCTCCTCTCACAATTCCAGCGACTTAGGCTGCTGAGCTTGATGGCGATGGGAATCACCCGCGTAAACCTTGAGCTTCTTAAACATTTTCCGACCCAGCCGGTTCTTGGGCAGCATCCCTCGCACTGCAGCCTCCAGCACCCGCTCTGGATGCTTCTGCAATTGATTCCTCAAGCTGATGCTTTTGAGTCCGCCAGGATAACCCGAATGGCGATAATACATCTTCTGGTCCAGCTTCCGTCCCGTGACCTGCACTTTTTCGGCGTTGACCACGATAACGTAGTCGCCACAATCGAGGTGCGGAGTGTAGATAGGCTTGTGCTTGCCTCGTAAGATTTTGGCGATCTCCGAAGCCAGACGCCCTAACGTCTTACCCTCCGCATTCACCAAGAACCACTCCCGTTCTATGTCCGCCGGTTTAGCTGTGTAGGTCTTCACCTATGAGTCCTCCGTCAATAGTTTACCCTTATCAAACACAACCCATGAGCTGGGGCAACCTGGCCCGCCCTACTTCGATCACAAGACTGGAGAATCTCCTCAAACCCATACGACGATAGCTCTCCCGTTCCCACTAACAGCAGCGTGCCCACCAGCCTCCTTACCATGCGATAGAGGAAAGCGTTAGCTACTATATCGAAGTAAACGAATGGCCCCTCTAAAGTGCATTGGGCACGGTACACCCTGCGCACTGTGTTATCGCCCTGAGGCGCTCGTCCAAAAGAGGCGAAATCGTGGCTGCCCACCAGGATGCCCGCGGCCTCGTTCATAGCTGCTACGTCGAGAGGACGAGGGAAATGATAGGCAAAGCGTCGAGCCAGTGGCGAACGCAAGGGTTGGTTGAAGATGGCATAGCGATACCCTCGACTGACAGCGTCAAAACGGGGATGAAAGCTCTTGGCCACAGGCCTTAGCTCACGCACCGCGATGTCTGCGGGCAAGACGGCATTTAATGCGCGCTGAAGCTCCTCAATGGGATGTCGCCAGGCCGTACTGAAGGCGATAACTTGCCCCTGGGCGTGAACGCCAGCGTCAGTCCGGCCCGCCCCAATGATCCTGATACTTCGGCGGGGCTCAGTACAAGTCTCCTCCTGGGTAACCGCTGCCAGCGCCCTCTCTATCTCCCCCTGAACCGTCGGGCCCTGGGCTTGTAGCTGGAAGCCGAGGTAATCGGTGCCATCGTATTCGACGACAGCCATAAGTTTTCGAGTGCTGGCTTCCGATTTCGGATTTGGGATTTCGGATTTCGGATTTCCAACCTCCAACCCATCGGTTAGTCTCAGGGCAAGCCTCCAACCTCCAACTTCCAGTCCCCAGCTACTCCACTAATTCCAACAGAACCATGGGCGCCCCATCGCCCTGACGTCGTCCTAGCTTGAATATGCGAGTGTAGCCACCGGAACGCCCTTCGTAGCGAGGAGCCAGATCATCGAAGAGCTTCTTAACGATAGTCGCATCGTTCAACCTGGCGGCGGCCAGCCGACGGGCGTGTAGGTCGCCACGCTTACCCAAAGTGATCAGCTTCTCTGCCTGCCCCCGAATGGCCTTAGCCTTGGCCTCCGTTGTCTTTATCCGCTCATGGCGAATCAGTTCAGTTATCAGGTTTCTATATAGAGCTCTGCGATGGCCGCTGGAGCGACCCAGCTTGCGGCCTGCTTTCCGATGTCTCATGAAGCAATCACTCCTCGGGTTCTTCCTCCTCGGTCCAGAGCAAGCCCCTGGCCTGCAACTTTTCCCTTAACTCAGCCAACGACTTGGGACCGAAATTCCTGATAGCCAATATCTCATCGTCGCCCTTTTCCAGCCTCTCGAGCACCTCTCCCACATTGGTTATCCCAATCCGCTTGAGGCAGTTATAGACCCGCACACTGAGATCCAAATCCTCGATTAGCATGTCGTAAACACGGGCGGGTATACCTTCTTCCTCAGCCTTTTCTTCTAGGATCTCTTCCTCGACACCAGCCACCAACAATAGGTGCTTCACCAAAAGCTTGGCAGCCTCGCTCAAAGCCTCTTGAGGCCGAATGGTACCGTCGGTCCATATCTCCATGATAAGCCGATCGAAGTTGGTCATCTGACCGACGCGGGCTCGTTCCACCTCGTAACCGACTTTGCGGATGGGGCTGAAGATAGCGTCAATGGGGAGCTCCCCGATGGGCAGCTTGCCCCGCTCCTCAGCGGGCGAGTAACCCTTGCCTCTTTGGACCGTTAGCTCCATTTCCACCTCGGCTTCATCGGAGTCTACGGTGAACAAATACAAGTCAGGATTGATGATTTCCACATCGCCGGGACACTCCAGGTCGCCGGCTGTCACCACGCCCTCGCCCCCTACCTCTAGACGCAAGCGCGCCGAATCAGAATCATCGTGGTAGATCCTCAGCCGCACTTGCTTCACGTTGAGGATCAACTGGGTCATGTCTTCCTTGACGTGAGGTATGACTGAGAACTCGTGGTGCACATCGCTAACCCTGATTGATGTGATCGCCGCACCAGTCATGGACGAGAGGAGAGTGCGTCGCAAAGCATTGCCAAGAGTTAAGCCATAGCCACTTTCCATGGGGCCGATAACGAAACGCGCGTAACCTCTCGAGCTGGCCTCGCACTCGACCTTGGGCAAAACCATACTCATTAAAGGACTGCCCTCCTGATTTGCCATTGGCCTAAGTCCCTCCTTCCAGGAGGATAAAGCTGACGCCAAGCACCGCTCTAACGGCTGTAGTACTCAACAACCAACTGCTCGTTCAAAGGCAGGTCTATCTCTTCCCGCGAAGGGAGATTCAAGATCCGCCCCGACATGTTGAGAACGTCCAAGCTTATCCAGTCCGGCACAACCTTGCTCTCTAGTTCCTTTGCCCGGTCATTGAAATAGGCCAACTTCTTGCTCCGCTCGCGCACCGATATCACGTCTCCTGGCTCTACCAGCATCGAAGGGATGTCGGCCCTCCGCCCATTGCGGTTGAAGTGGCCATGGCATATCAATTGGCGGGCCTGAGCCCGCGAATCGGCGAACCCAAGCTGATAGACGACGTTATCTAGCCTGCTTTCTAGAATGGTCAGCAAGTTGGCGCCAGTTATCCCCTTGCGCCTCTCAGCTTCTCGGAAATAGCGTCGGAACTGTCTCTCCAAGACGCCGTAGATACGGCGCGCCTTCTGCTTTTCCCGGAGCTGCAGGGCATATTCCGACTGTCGTCTGCGGCGGAACTGGCTCTCACGGCCATGCATGCCAGGAGCATAGGAACGCCTATCAATAGCACATTTTGCAGTCAAACACCGCTCCCCTTTAAGGAAGAGCTTCTGCCCTTCCCGCCGACACAGCTTGCAAACCGGGCCGGTATATCTGGCCATTCTACCTCCTATAAGTGACAAACGCTCAGTGACTGATGACTAAGTCGCTACATCCTTCGCTTCTTGGGTGGGCGACAGCCATTGTGAGGAATGGGAGTAACATCGGTGATGGATTTCACGTTGAGGCCCGCCCCTTGCAAAGCACGGATGGCCGCCTCCCGGCCAGGCCCAGGCCCCTTAACGAATACGTCTATCTCCTTCATGCCGTGATCCATGGCCTGTTTGGCCGTTTGCTGAGCGGCCATGCGGGCCGCATAGGGGGTGCTCTTACGCGATCCCTTGAAGCCCACAGTGCCTCCGCTCCCCCAAGTGATGGTGTTGCCCTGCTGATCGGTCATAGTGATTATCGTGTTGTTGAACGTGGCGTGAATGTGAGCCTGCCCCTGAGGGACGTTCTTGCGTGCACGGCGAGTTGTTCTCTTCCTTTCCCTTCGTTGCGCCATCTTTCCTCCCCAAATCAAATCCCAATGCTTCGCACCATGGGTTCCCCTGAGGGTCACCCCGAAGGGTGCTCAGCACGAAGTGACCAAGCCCCAATTGCTTCATTGGTCATTGGTCATTGATCACTGACTACTTCTTCCTCATCCCGCGCCTTTTGCCGCGGCCGGGCACCGTCCTGCGTGGGCCACGCTTAGTGCGGGCGTTGGTCTTGGTCCGCTGCCCATGCACAGGCAAGTTGTAACGGTGGCGGAGCCCCCGATAACAGCCGATTTCCTGCAGGCGCTTGATGTTCTGGCTGACCTCCCGCCGCAGATCGCCCTCAACCCTATAATTGGCATTAATAACCTCGCGCAAGCGGCTGATCTCGGCCTCGGCCAGGTCCTTGACCCGCGTATCCAAGTCAACCCCCGTCTGAGTCAGAATCTCCCGGCTGGTCGAGCGACCGATGCCGTAGATGTAGGTCAAGCCGATCTCCACCCGCTTGTTGCGGGGCAAGTCAATTCCGGCGATTCGTGCCATCCTCTACCTCCCTTTATCCTCATCCTGAGCTTGTCGAAGGACGCTATCCTTGCCGCTGCTTGTGCTTGGGGTTCTCGCAGATCACGTAAACCACGCCCCTGCGCTTGACAATCTTGCACTTAGAGCAGCGACGCTTAACCGATGCTTTAACCTTCATCGCTAGAATCTCCAATCTAGCCTATAAGCGAGTTAATATCTCGGGCTCACCTTCGGTGACGGCTATGGTGTGCTCAAAGTGAGCCGAAAGCTTCCCATCTTTGGTGACCACCGTCCAATTATCCGCCAGGACTCGCGTGCGCCAATCCCCCTCGTTGACCATGGGCTCCAGCGCAAAAGTCATGCCCGGCTTCAAAAGAAAGCCCCGTTCAGGCTGGCCATAGTTGGGTATTTGAGGGTCCTCATGCATCTGAAGGCCGATACCGTGGCCAGTGTACTCGCGCACTACCGAATAGCCCCTGCTTTCAGCATAATCCTGGATGGCCCACGATATGTCACCAGTGTGGTTCCCTGCCCGTGACTGCGCAATGCCCGCTGCCAGGGTTGCAGCCGTCACCGCTAACAGCTCCTTTGCCGCCTCGGCGATTTCCCCCACCCCCACGGTCACAGCCGCGTCGCCCTGATACCCCTGATAGATGGCTCCCACGTCGAAGCTGACGATATCGCCCTCCTTCAGATACCGCTTTTTGTTAGGGAGGCCATGCACCACCTCCTCGTTGATCGAGACACATAAAGAGGCCGGGAAGCCACGATAGCCCTTGAAGGAGGGAAATGCCTTGCACTTGGTAATGATCTGGTAGACCAATTCATCTAGCTCGGCGGTGTTGACACCAGGTCTGATCCTCTGCTGCAGGGCAGCCAACACCTCGGCCACGATGCGACCGGCTTGGCGCATGCGTGTCAGCTCCGAGGGCGATTTCAAGATTATCATAGGACACTACTTGATGAAGCCCTCGTAGTGGCGCATTAAGAGCTGAGCCTCCAATTGCTTCAAGGTGTCCAACACCACCCCAACCACGATGAGCAAGCCAGAGCTGGTAATGAGCATCATCCCAGGGTTCTCCACGATCCCGAGCACGTCAACTATCCAGGGCATGGTGGCTACCAGGCCCAGGAAGATAGCCCCCACCAGGGTGATGCGCCGCATAACTCCGTTTAGATAATCGGCGGTACGCTTGCCAGGGCGAATGCCCGGGATGAAGCCCCCCTGACGCTTCAGGTTCTCGGGAAGGTTCTGCTGCTGGAAGACCATATCGGTGTAGAAATAGGTGAAGCCAATAACCATGAGAAAGTACATTATGTAGTAGGCATGGCCCTGGCCGTTGAAAGTCTGGTAGATAGTGTTGGCGATACTGGAGACCCATTGATTTTGCGCCGAGACGAGGTAAGAGGCGATCACCCCAGGGAACATCAAAATGGACTGGGCAAAAATGAGCGGGATCATGCCCGCTGCATTGACTCGCAAAGGGATGTGAGTGCTTTGACCGCCGGCAATGCGCAGTCGGCGGCCCCGCATGGCCAGCACTCGCTTGCCGTATTGGACCGGGATGCGCCGTTGTCCCTCCTGCACAATGACGATAACCGCCACTGTAACAGCCATGATGATGAAAAAGGCTATCAGGCCCCGCACGTCACCTACCAGTAAGGCGCCCACCCGTTGTGGAACACGGGACACGATGCCGCCAAAGATGATGATGGAGAGGCCGTTGCCTATGCCCTGCTCGGTGATCAGCTCACCCAGCCAAATGGCGAACATAGTGCCCGCCGTCAGGGTGAAGACAGTAGCAATTGTGGGCAAGATCATCTCCCCAGAAAGTCCAAAGTTGGTGATGACGCCCTGGCTCTGTAACAACTGGGCCTGGCCATAACCTGAGAGAGCCGACAACGGGATGGCCAAGTAATAGGTGTATTGATTAATCTTGGCGCGCCCGGCCTCGCCCTCCTGAGCTATCTCTTCCAACCTGGGGATGATGGGCTGCAAGAGCTGTATGACAATAGTAGCCGTGATATAAGGGTAGACCCCCATGGCCATAACTGAGAAGCTGGACATGGCGCCGCCTGAGAACATATCCAGCAGGCCCAAGAGCTGATTGGCTTCAAAGACCTGGCGCAGAGCCACTGGGTCCACGTTGGGCACCGGAACGTGGGCAGCCAGGCGGAATACAACCAATATAAAAAGAGTGATCAAGATCCTGCGCCTTAGGTCAGGCAGATTGAAAGCGTTACGGACAGCTTGTATCATTTACTCCTCCCCTGTTCTTACAATGGTCGCTTTTTCTTGTTCATCCCTGCCATACGAAAATGGTCTTTTTGTTTCTCTATCGGAAGGTTATATCAAAATGTTCAGAGGAACTTTCCAAAGCACAATTTCTTTATCTGGGTATTTCTTCTTGGCCTCTATGTATACAACCTCTGGGTCTTCATCTGCGCATACTACTTCTTTATTCACCATAGAAACATACTTATCTTCACATTTTCTTAGATCTACCGTTGTAAACCACCTGAATGTTTCATCCATTGAAATCACCTCCCCAATCTGCTTCTTTTAGCAATTGCGTATCATTCCGCCGTGACCGAAATGGTATTCCCATCAGGCCCCCAAAGGCGAACCGGCACGACAATCAAGCCTGCTTGCGGATCAATGTGAAGTCACCGGCTACTCGATCCGTTCTGACACAATGGCAATGGTGGCTTTTCGGGTGGCCGAAGGTTGGGAACAAGCTTCTTCTCTATTGGCGAGATGTGCCAATCCATCTCCTCCAGGGGAATGGCTCCAAGTAGCGGTTTTGCCCCCCGAGGGAGCTCGATGACCTGCACGCGAGTAGTTCGACCTTGAACCTCGACTTCTGCGATGCCCATAACCCGATATTCATGTTCGCCACCGTCTGCCGTGTACACGCGAACCTGGCCCAGTTCCATCAGCTTGAGCCTCTCAACGCGCTCCGCTGGCAAGGACAACTGGACTGCGCCGGAGTCTACCAGAGCCTTGCAGACAATATCCTCTCCCCGCTCTTCTTCACGCAGAAAACGGTTTTGCCAATTTCGCACCTCGATCTCAACCTCAAAAGTGCCCATCCCAATGACCTCCTTTCTCTAGCCGGTGATTTCACATAACGTGCTATATGCGAACTCAAAGTTCGTATAATGCGAAATTATTCACCCAAACACGAACTTCGGTGAACCTCACCCAGGGCTTGACACTTCGAATGGTCACACGTCATCGAAGCGGCAGTACTTCCACCGTGCCGCCTGCGGCCAGGATCTTCTCTCGGGCGCTGGCCGAGAAACGATAGCCCTTGACGGTAAGGGGCCGATCCAGCTCGCCGCGCCCCAGAATGACCACCTGTTCGCGCGGCGATTTGATTATGCCTGCCTCAGCCAAGGTAGCCGGGCTAACCTCGTCTCCCGCAGCGAAACCGTCCAGCCGATCGAGGTTGATGGGGGTATAATGCACCTTAAAGATATTGGTGAAGCCCCGCTTGCGGGGCAAGCGCCGCACCAGGGGCAGTTGGCCGCCCTCGAAGTAGGGGCGCACACCCCCGCCAGAGCGAGCATTCTGGCCTTTGGTGCCCCGGCCAGCCGTTTTGCCCTGGCCAGCAGCGATCCCGCGCCCCACTCGTTTCCTCTTCTTCTTGCCCCCCCTAGCGGGACGCAACTCGTGTAGCTTCATCCTCGCCCCCAATTCAGTATTCAGTAGCTAGTTTCCAGCACCCAGTTCTTCAACCTCGACCAAATGGCTCACTCTATCAATCATCCCTCTGGTCACTGGGCTATCTTTCCACTCCACCGTGTCCCGTAGCCGCTTAAGGCCCAGGGACTTAATGGTCGCCTTCTGCCGCTGGGAATAGCCAATGCTGCTCTTGACCCACTTGATACGCAGCGTCGTCTTTTTCTTTTTCCTTCGGCCTTTGGCCTTCTTTTTGGCCTGCTTGTCAGCCACCGGTCCGCTCCCTCGCCCAGAAGGGCATCAACTCTGCTACAGGCTTACCACGCAGCCTGGCCTCCTCCTCAATGTCCTTTAGCTGAGACAGCCCCTCCAGGGTAGCCCTGATAACGTTGAGGACATTGGAGCTGCCCAGGGACTTGGTCAGGATATCGCGGATGCCCGCCGCCTCCACCACTGCCCGCACTCCGCCGCCGGCGATGACCCCCGTGCCCGGCGAGGCTGGCTTCAAAAGAATCCTGGCCGCGCCGAATTGGGCTAGCACCTCGTGAGGAATAGTTGTGCCCAGCAAGGCGAACTTCCTCATGTTCTTCTTGGCCTGCTCTGATCCCTTGCGGATAGCATCGGGCACCCCGCGGGCCTTGCCTACCCCGACACCCACGCTGCCCTGATTATCGCCCACCACGACAACGGCGCGGAAGGCGAAGCGCCGGCCACCCTTAATCACCTTGGCTGTGCGTGTGATGTGCACCACCCGCTCATCCAGCTCATCCCTCTCTTGGAAATCTCCCCTCGCCATCCATCCTCCTGTACGCTAGAATTCCAGCCCGACCTCGCGCGAGCCCTCGGCCAGAGCCTTCACCCGCCCATGATACTTGTAACCGCCTCTATCGAAGACCACCTGCTTCACGCCCCGCGCCAGAGCTCGCTCGGCTAAAAGCTCACCCACCAACTTGGCTTGCTCGGTCTTGGTAAGACCATTCAGTTTCCCCCGCAGTTCAGGATCAAGAGTGGAAGCTGCCACCAGGGTATGTCCCTGGTCATCATCAATGACTTGGGCATAGATGTGCTTTAAACTCCTGAAGACATTCAAGCGGGGGCGTTCAACGATACCCACTACTTTCTTCCGCACCCGCCGGTGTCGCCGCTGGCGCGCCAATTTGGCTCGCTCACTCATCGTCGTTTCGTCCCTTCCAAGGGTTTTAAGCTCCCACTATCTTGCCCGCCTTGCCAGCCTTGTGGCGCACGTGCTCGCCCACATAGCGGATGCCCTTGCCTTTGTAGGGCTCGGGAGGGCGCACTCGCCTGACCCTGGCCGCCATCTCGCCGACTAACTCCTTATCTATCCCTTCGACCACGATGGCCTTGCCGCGGCTCTCGATGCCAAAGGTGATGCCCGAAGGCGGCGCTATCTCTACGAGATGGGAAAAGCCAACATTCAAGACGAGGTTATCGCCTCGCATCTCAGCACGATAACCGACCCCTCGGATCTCTAGGTCCCTGCGGTACCCCTCAGTCACCCCGGTCACCATATTAGCCAGCAGGGCTCGCGTCAACCCGTGTAGAGCCCGATGCTGCCGGTTGTCCGTGGGGCGAGTCACCACGATCTGACCATCCTGGAGGGATATCGTCATATCTGGGTGGAAGGAGCGACTCAATTCGCCCTTGGGCCCCTTTACTGTTACGTGGCTATCCTTTATGTCCACCTGCACACCTTCCGGTATGGGAATAGGCATGCGACCTATGCGTGACACCGAAATACCTCCAAACTAGAAGCTACCAAATATGGCACAACACCTCGCCACCGACGCCGAGACGGCGGGCCTTCTTGCCCGTCATGATCCCCTTGGACGTGGACAGGACGGCGGTGCCCATGCCGCTGAGCACCCAGGGGATGTCCTCCTTACCAGTGTAGACCCGACGGCCCGGCTTGCTGATCCGCCTCAAGCCTGTGATCACAGACCGTCTGTCTTTTCTATCCCCTGCGTATTTCAGCCAGATCCTGATCGTGGGCTGGGGGCGATCCTTGGTGACATCGTAGTTTTCGATGAAGCCTTCATCCTTCAGGATTCCGGCGATAGCCACCTTTATCTTTGAGCCGGGAACGACCACATAGCTGTGGCCAGCCATAATGGCATTCCTGATGCGGGTCAACATGTCGGCAATAGGATCAGTTGTGCTCATGAAATAATTTCTCTCCCCACTTTCCAGATCGATTGAATCTCCTTCATTGCGATGTCCCGTCCAATGTCTCGATCTTCTGAATGTATAGGTTTTTGACTACATTACCAACTAGCCTTGACCACCCCTGGGATCTTGCCTTCCAAAGCAAGCTCGCGGAAACAGATACGGCAGAGCTTAAAACGACGGATATAGCCCCGGGGACGGCCGCACCGCTGACAGCGATTGCGCACCCGTACTCGGTACTTTCTACGCTCCTCCCGAATCATCATGCACTTTCTAGCCACTATCCCTCCTATTTAGCTTATAGCCTATGGCTCGCTCGCTTCGCTCGCTCGATGGCCTATAGCATCCACAAGCTATACCCCATATGCTATCGGCTATCTGCTAAACGGCATCCCCAACAGTTGCAACAAGTGCTGGCCCTCTTCGTCGGTCTTGGCTGTGGTGACGATGCTTATCTCCATACCTCGCACTTTGTCAATGGAATCGTAATCTATCTCCGGCCACACAAGCTGCTCCCGAAGGCCCAAAGTGTAGTTGCCTCGGCCATCGAAGGAGTCGGGGGAGACACCACGGAAATCGCGCCGGCGAGGAAGGGCAACATTACACAAGCGATCTAGGAAATCGTACATCCGGTTGCCTCGCAGGGTCGTCTTGACACCGATAGCCATCCCCTCCCGCAGCTTGAAGCCGGCGATGGACTTCTTGGCCCTGGTCACGATAGGTCGCTGGCCGGTGATGGTGGAGATGTCCTGGACGGCGTGATCCAGAGCCTTAGCGTTCTGCAGAGCCTCGCCTACGCCCACGTTGACCACGATCTTTTCCAGGCGCGGCACCTCCATCACGTTGCGATAGCCAAATTCCTTGATTAAAGCAGGAACAACTTCCTTACGATAACTATCTTTTAGCCTTGGCACAACTAGCTCCTGATGAACTAATCAATAACAGAGCCGCACTTCTTGCAAACGCGCACCTTCCCGCCATCCTCTAGATATTCAAAGGCGACCCGGGTCCGCTGGCTACAGTGGGGACAGACCAGCATTACGTTGGATAGATGAAAAGGGGCCTCGAACTCGATAATGCCCGCCTGGGTCTGCGTGCGGCCGCCGGTAGGCCTGGGCCTTTGGTGCTTCTTGACGATATTGACGCCTAAAACAACCACCCGATCCTTCTTGGGGATGACTTGGTGGACAGTTCCCCTTTGCCCACGGTCGTCGCCGCTGATGACCTCCACTGTGTCGCCCTTTTTTATCCTCTGCATCGCTGTAACCTACAAACCTGCCTTCTATAACACCTCCGGGGCCAGGGAGACGATCTTCATGAACCCTTTATCGCGAAGCTCCCTGGCAACGGGGCCGAAGATACGTGTCCCTTTAGGGTTCCGGTGATCATCCAGGATCACGGCTGCGTTTTCGTCAAATCGGATGTAAGAACCATCGGGGCGGCCGTACTCCTTGGCTGTGCGAACGATGACTGCCCTCACCACCTCACCCTTCTTGACCGAGCTCATGGGAGTGGCCTGCTTGACCGAAGCGACGATGACATCGCCTACCCCCCCATAGCGACGCGCTGAACCACCCAGTACCCTGATGCACTGGATCTCCTTGGCGCCGGTGTTGTCGGCTACCCGCAGCCTGGATTCCTGCTGAATCATCCCCCATTCTCCCCAATTCCGGATGCTGGTTATTGGTTGTCGAAGTTCCTGACTCACTTCTAGCAACCACCTCTTAGTTCCCAGCCTGCATTATCTCCTCAACGACCCAATGCTTCCTGCGGCTCAAGGGCCTCGACTCGACGATACGCACCAAGTCGCCGATGCGACATGCGTTTTCCTCATCGTGAGCCATGTACTTCTTAGTCCTCTTCAGCACCTTGCCGTAGAGACGATGGCGCTTTAGCCTCTCGACCTCCACCACGACGGTCTTTTCCATCTTATCACTGGTCACGCGACCGGTCAACCTCTTACGCTGCACCTTCATAAATCCTCTCCCTCCCAAAGCTGGACCAGCTCCCTTTCGCGCAAGATGGTCTTCAGGCGAGCGATATCCCTCTTCACCTGGGTGAGGCGATTGGTGTCCTTCAGTTGCCCGGTTGACCATTGGAACCGCAGGTTGAAAAGTTCCTCCTGAGCTTCGTCCAGCTTGCGCCGGATCTCCTCCGTAGCCATAGCTCGAATCCCACGCGCCTCCATCAGACCCCCCATCTAGATCGCCAGCCGAGCCACAAACTGGGTCTTGACAGGCAGCTTATGGGAGGCCAAGCGCATGGCTTGTCGAGCCACATCCTCATCAACGCCAGCTATCTCAAAGAGGATTCGGCCTGGCTTAACCACCGCCACCCAATGGTCCACGGCGCCTTTACCCTTGCCCATTCGCGTTTCGGCAGGCCTCTTGGTGACAGGCTTATCGGGAAAGACTCTTATCCATACTTTCGCACGGCGCTTGACATGGCGGACGATAGCCCTTCTGGCAGCCTCGATCTGACGGCTGGTCATCCAGCAGGGTTCCAAAGCCTGAAGGCCGTAGTCGCCAAAGGCCACCGTAGCCCCCCGTGAAGCCCGGCCTTTCATACGACCCCGCATCTGTTTGCGATGCTTAACCCTCTTAGGCATCAACATGACGATTCACTCTCCACTGATGACAATTCAATGTCATTAAGTCAGGTGCAACGCACTTTGGGCTCGGATAAGGCAAGTGCGTTGCACCTTAAACCGGGTTAACTGGCCGCTGGTTTCGCTACTTCGGGCAAGACCTCACCCTTGTAGATCCAGACCTTGACGCCGATGCGGCCATAAGTGGTCCGAGCTTCAGCAAAGCCATAATCAATATCGGCTCGCAGGGTATTGCGGGGCACCCGCCCCTCCATCACCCACTCCCGGCGGGCCATCTCAGCCCCGGTCAAGCGGCCGCTACAAGTGATTTTGATCCCCTCAGCACCCATGCGCATAGTCTGACTTGCTGCTCGTTTCATGGCGCGGCTGTGGGAAATACGTCGCCCCAACTGAGAAGCTATGTTCTCGGCCACAAGATAGGCATCTAATTCAGGCCGTTCGACCTCCTGGACGTCAATGCGAACCCTCTTCTGTTGTGACAATTCCTCCACATCCTGACGCAAGGCCCTGACGTTCGTCCCCTTGCGCCCGATGACGATACCCGGCTTGGCCGTCCAAATGGTGATGCTGACCTGCTTAGGGAAACGCTCGATTTCGATTTTGGAGATGCCAGCCTGCTCCATCTTTTCACGTATCAACTGGCGGATATCCAGATCCTCCTGCAAGAGATCGGCATACTCCTCTCCAGCAGCATACCACCGCGCTTGCCAATCCTTAATTATCCCTAACCTGAAACCTAGAGGATGTACCTTCCGTCCCAATTGATCCTCCCTTCACCCAGCAAGGAGCAACTGCCTACTGTCTGCTTGCAGTTGCCTACTCTTCCTCCATTTCCTCAAGGACAACAGTGATGTGAGATGAGCGCTTCAAGATGGGCTTGACTCTCCCCCGGGCTCCGGCCCTCCACCGCTTGTGGGTAGGGCCGACGTCAGCGAATATCTGAGAGATGTATAGATCCTCTCTGGACAGCCCATAGTTCTCCTCGGCATTTGCAATAGCCGACTTGATAACCTTAGCAACCGGCTTAGCCGCTGCCTTTGGCGTGAATTTGAGGATAACCAAAGCTTCGTCTACCGCCCGGCCTCGCACCTGATCTACAACAAGGCGCACCTTGCGCGGAGATAGAGGCACGTATTTAGCGACTGCTCTAACTTCAAAAGCCGTGCTTTCCATCGCTATGTTTTCCTAAAGGTGGTAACTACTCACGGCGGATATTATGACAAGCATCCTGAGCTTGTCGAAGGATGCGGGGCCTGCGAAGCCGCACCCTTCGACGAGCTCAGGGTGCTCAGGTGATCCTGCCAAGAGATGATCTGTCTTTTCCATATCTATCGAGGTGAGCAGTTACTCCTTCCTAATGCCGGTCCTTTTCTCTCTATAGATATGCCCTCGAAAGGTCCGAGTTGGAGCGAACTCCCCCAATTTGTGCCCCACCATATTCTCAGTTATGTAGACTGGCACGTGACGCCTGCCATCGTGCACCGCGATCGTGTGGCCAACCATCTGGGGGAAGACGGTCGAACCTCGCGACCACGTCTTGATCACGCGCTTCTCACCCCGCTTGTTCATGTCCTCGATTCTCTTGAGCAACCTAGGGTCCACATATGGTCCCTTCTTCAACGATCTCGCCACGACAACCTCCTAACGCCGCTTCTTGCTCCGCCGGCGCACGATCCACTTATTCGTATCCTTACGCTTGCGCGTCTTCTTGCCCAGAGTGGGCTTGCCCCAGGGGGATTTTGGCGAGGGCATGCCAATCGGGGACCGCCCTTCGCCTCCACCATGGGGGTGGGCCTTCGGATCCATGGCCGAGCCCCGCACCGAAGGCCGCCAGCCCATCCAACGCTTGCGCCCGGCCTTGCCCAGCCTGATGTTTCCGTGCTCAGTGTTGCCTATCTGGCCGATGGTGGCCATGCACGCCTGGTGTACCAAGCGCACTTCCTCAGAAGGCAAACGAACGTGGGCATACTTGCCCTCCTTGGCCAGGAGCTGGGCCGAGCAGCCAGCGGAGCGCACCAACTGCCCACCCTTCCCCTGCTTCAACTCGATGTTGTGGATTAGAGTGCCCACGGGGATGTTGGCAATGGGCAAAGCGTTGCCCACGCGGATCTCAGCCTCAGGCCCAGACATGAGGATGTCGCCCACCCGCAAGCCCAGGGGAGCGATGCTATAGCGCTTCTCGCCATCTGCGTAGACTAAGAGAGCAATGCGCGCCGACCGATTCGGATCGTACTCAATGGAGTCCACCCGCGCTGCGATACCTATCTTCTCCCGCTTGAAATCAATGATGCGATACCTTCGCTTGTGGCCGCCGCCCCGGTGGCGGACGGTGATCTTGCCCCGCACGTTCCGCCCAGCCTTCTTGTACAAGGGGGCTAAAAGCGACCTCTCGGGTTCGGTCCTGGTTATCTCTTCGAAATCATAACCGCTCATTCCCCGCCGCCCTGGCGAGGTGGGTTTATAAGTCTTAATAGGCATGGTCTCCTCAATTTCGAACTTCGAATTTCGAATTTCGAATTTCCAACCCTACACTCCTTCGAAGAACTGGATGCGCTGTCCCGGCGCCAATTTGACCACCGCTTTCTTCCAGGCAGGCTTCCTTACTACGCGCCGCGTCCCGAAACGCCCCCTCTTGGCGGGCATGTTCATGGTATTGACAGAGATAACGTTGACATCGAAGATCTTCTCCACAGCCTCCTTGACCTGGAGCTTATTGGCTCGGCGATCGACTTGAAAAGTGTACTGGCCATAATACTCCGCCTGCACATTGCTCTTCTCTGTAGTAATAGGGCGTTTCAAAATCTCGTAGACGTCCATCGCACCTCCCTTCGACAGGCCCCTGGTCCTTTGGCCCAGGGACAAAGGGCTCAGGACACCGCATCCTCTAACCGGACCTCGTCCATTACGCCAAAGCCCAACTTAAACTGCTTGGATTTAACCCAATATAGACTCGATGACGTCCAAAGCCCCCAAGGGCATAAGCAAGTAGTCATAGCCCAAAAGGTCGCGTATGTTCAGATAGTGAGCGCGCAAGGCTTTCACATCGGGCAGGTTATTAGCCGACTTTTCGACGTTAAAGTTCCTCTCCGGCAAAAGGATCAGAGCACTGGAGTCCACGGCCAAGGCTCCCAAAATGGACACCATTTCACGCGTCCTGGGAGCAGGCATCTGCAGGTCATCCAGGACGATGATCTGTCTTTCCCTGGCTTTAACGGAGAGGGCCGACTTATACGCTAGACGCCGCATCTTGCGAGGCATCTTCTGGCGATAGCTGCGCGGTTGAGGCCCATGGGCTACGCCGCCGCCTCGCCATTGAGGTTCCCGAATGCTGCCGTGGCGGGCCCGTCCCGTCCCCTTTTGGCGCCAGGGCTTGCGGCCACCCCCTCTCACCTCGCCACGGGTCTTGGTCTTCTGGGTGCCAAGGCGGGCATTGGCCTGCTGGCGCACCAAAGCCTGATGCATCACCGGCAAGTTGATGGGCACGCCGAAGATGTCTTCTCGCAACTCGATCTCGCCGACGGTTTCCCCCGCCATGTTGTGTACAGGAACTCGCATCTCTCCAACCAACTCCGGTTTCTGGAATTCTGATATAGGGGTGGAAGGCCAATCGCATTGGCCGTTCTGAGACGCCCAACGCGGTTGGGCTGCTACCCCTCTCCAACCAACTCCGGTTTCTACATCTTCTTTCTCATAACGGTCGTCTTGCGCGCTTCCTTGATGAGCAACAGCCCATTCCTGGCTCCGGGCACGCCCCCTTTCACAGCCAAGAGGTTGCGCTGAGGATCCACCAGGACTACCTGCAGATCCTGCGCAGAGACCCGCTGATTGCCCATCCGGCCGGGCATGCGTTTCCCCTTGTAAACGCGGCCAGGCGTGGTCCCCTGACCGATGGAGCCTGGAGACCGTTGGCGGTCCGACTGGCCACGGGTCTTAGGCCCACCCCCGAAGCCGTACCGCTTCACCACCCCGGCAAAGCCCCGGCCCTTGGATGTGCCGACCACATCCACTATCTCACCAACCTCGAAGATGCCGATGCTAATCTTCTGCCCTTCCTCGTAGTCCTCGAGGTCGCCCTCGCTCATGCGGATCTCCCGGAGGTAGCGCAGGGGGGGCAGGTTGTTCTTTCGCAAATGGCCCCGTTGAGGCTGGGTCAGGCGCTTGGGCTTGACTTCCTTGAAGCCCAACTGAATGGCCGTGTACCCATCCTGCTTCACTGTTTTCTTCTGGGTCACAAAACAGGGCCCTGCTTCGATGATAGTAACGGGAATCACCTCCCCGCTCTCATCGAAGACCTGGGTCATCCCGACTTTCTTACCTAGAATTCCCTTCATGACTTATCTCTGCGATCTATGTCGCTTGCTCGCTCTATAGCTTATCGCCTACTGTGACAGGCCACATGCGATAAGCGCTACGCTATACGCCGTAAGCTAAAGTTTGATCTCTATATCCACGCCAGCCGGCAGGTTTAGACGCATCAGCGTGTCTATGGTCTTTGAGTCTGGATCAATGATATCTATAAGGCGATTGTGAGTGCGGATCTCAAAGTGCTCTTGCGAATCCTTGTCTACAAAAGGGGAGCGCTTCACAGTGAACCGTTCGATCTTGGTCGGTAGGGGCACAGGGCCGACTACGGTAGCCCCTGTGCGCTCCGCTGTCTCCACTATCAGCCGTGCCGATTGGTCAAGAACACGATGGTCATAGGCTTTCAAACGGATCCTAATCTTCTGCTTGGCCATAACTTATTCGGGTAGCTAGGTAGTTAGGTTACTAGACTAATTACCGAACAACCTAGCCATCTACTCCCCTGCCTCCCTCCTTCAATCGAGGATGTTGGTGATCACACCGGCCCCCACGGTTCGACCACCCTCCCTGATCGCAAACCGCGACCCAGGCTCCAACGCCACCGGCTCTATCAACTTCACGTTCAGATTCACGTTGTCCCCAGGCATCACCATCTCTATCCCCTCAGGCAACTCCA
>Ga0209986_10000095_pt1 | contig 75693 bp, 78 predicted proteins | sample BlataG_FD_183168 | JGI IMG/M metagenome (GOLD analysis project Ga0209986, IMG submission 183168) | Deep subsurface microbial communities from Black Sea to uncover new lineages of life (NeLLi) - Black_00105 metaG (SPAdes) (version 2) | ecosystem: Environmental > Aquatic > Marine > Oceanic >... | reverse complement strand
TCCTGATTTATTCAGCAGAAAAAATCGCCGGCTGCGAAGATAGCCAACCTGTAAAGTTCCCTCAGAGCCCACTATCTCCACCCGCGTATCGTATCCATACCCTGACCTACGAGAATTTTCAATGCTACCGAGGCTACCGTTTTTGAAGGTTAAAGTGGTGAAGGCAATATCAACATCCCCAAACTCTTTATATTCTGGATAGATAAGAACTCCTCCCTCAGCATAGACTTTTTCAACCTCACTGCCCATAAACCACCGGGCAAGATCAATATCGTGAATGGTACTGTCCACAAAAAGACCTCCACTTACTCGCGCGTAGTTAAGGGGAGGACCTTCAGGATCCCTGCTTACTGCTTTGAAGACAAGAGGTTTCCCGATAGATCCTTTGTTGACTTCCTGTTTAGCAGAAAAGAGAGCAGGATCAAATCGGCGCATAAAACCAACTTGCATCAAGACTCCGACCTCTTGCACTACCACCAGAGCTTCATTTGTCTCTTCCAAGGTAAGAGCAATTGGTTTTTCGCAGAAGATATGCTTGCCCTTCTTTGTGGCACTAGTGATGATTTCCTTGTGAACGTTGGTGCTCGCACTAATAATCACAGCTTCTATATCTTTTTGCTCCAGCATCTTCTCATAGTCATCGTACCATTTAATTTTACCACACTTTTCTGCCAATTCTTGAGCCCTCTTTTTCTCAACATCGGCCACTGCAACTAAATGAGCGTTCGGGATTTGGGTGAGCAAATTTTTTGCGTGACGTTGCCCAATACGGCCCGCCCCGGCAATTCCAATGTTCACCACTTTAGGCATCCGTTTCCTCCAAAAAGCTCTTGTATTATAACCTCATCCATCCTCTGTTGATCTTAAAATGGGGTCTTGCAACTGTTTTGTGAGCTAAAACCCAATCCTTGGCAATCTGTAGACTGATTTCCAACCCTCACTCTGAGGTTCTTTCAAATAGGGCTCCATCTCCGAAGCATCCCGCAAGGTCACCTTCTCTACCGGCGGAACTTTACCAGGTGGAAAGGCCTCCAGGATCTGATCAATAACCAAGGTCAAGTACCTGAGGATAGCCGCAATGGGCCGCTTCGCCTTTCTGGCACTGGCTAAGCTTGGTTTTCCCACCGTCCCTTCCGGCGTTGCGGCTATTTCAATAGCCATGTGGCCTTCACCTTCAGACCAGCGATGAGGCCGGCGAAATGGATCCACCGACTTATCGAAATGACCATCGGGAAGAAATCCCTCTCCTTCAGTATCCTGAGCAAGACTCATTTCAACCGTGCCTTCCGGAAACATCAAAAGGGCCACTGAGGTCTCCGCCTCATCCGCATGGACAAACTGCGTCTCATGGCTGTCTGCTTTTCCAGTTAAACCAAAGAATTCCCTCACTCCTCGATGCCAGTCCAGCACCTGGAAGATTCCCGGAAGCTGGTATCTTTTAGTGAACTCATGCAAAGCTGTCTCCAATACCCAGAGCTGCCCGTGGTTATTGATTATAATCTGTTTGCGAAAGCCATCGTTCCATAGTCCAAGCATTACATAGATGAGAGTTTCCCGCACTACCTCATCCGGCATGATCACCGTACCTGGCATTCCCAGGTGATGATAAGGATGAGCCCCATAATTGAGAGGGGGCAGGGCAAGATTAACGGCTCGATCCTTTTTAGCCGTATATCTACGCAGTGCCTCAGCAATCTGGGTCACCATGAAGGTATCCAGACCAGAGATGGTGTGCCGACCATGGTTTTCCGTACATCCCACAGGTATAATAACGATATCGTTCTTGCTCCGGTTTTCGATAAGTTTCTGACGAACTGTAGTCTGAATGTAACTGCCAGGCTTACCTAACTCTGGAAGTGAGGGTACCTCATATTCAGTCAGAATCGCATCAATCTCGGCTTCCGATGCATCCCAGATCTCCTTCTTCAGTCTGCCTACTTCGGTATTTTCGAAGAAGATAGCGGGATTTTCTGTTGTCAACCATAGCTTGCTTTCTTCGTTTTGATCAGACACTTTACTCCTCCTTACGGTTTAATGACCACCTTTATCGCCCCTCCTATCCTTTTAACAAAAGTCTCCATTGCTTCGTTTATCTTGTTTAGAGGAAAAATATGAGTTATAAGAGGCTCTGCCTTAATTCTACCATCCACCATTAAGGGAACTGCTCTTTCCAGATTCCACATCCCTTCAGCTTTTCCACCAGCTAAGGATAAATTCCATTGAACAACTTTATTTAAATTAAGACTCACCGGCTCCTGGTAGATGCCCACCAGGGCAATCCTCCCCCCTTTTTTAATGAGATCTATAGCTTGAGCTGAGGCTCGAGGATTCCCTGAACACTCAACCACTACATCTGCTCCAAGCTCGTGGGTAAGCTCGTTTATCTTTTTCACTGGGTCATCCTGACGAATGTTGATAGTCTCATCAGCACCAACCTCTCTACCTACTTTCAGTCTTGACTCTCGAGTTCCGGTGAGAATGACTCTACCTGCCCCCAGTGCTTTAGCAACCTGCACTCCCATCAGTCCAATCGGCCCTGGACCGGTGACAACCACTGTCTCTCCCGGCCTAATCCCCCCAATTCTTTCTATCCCGTACATAACAGTTCCGGCAGTAGTAATTAGAGTTGCATTCTCATAAGAGAGCTTTTCCGGTATCCTATGAAGAGTGTTGATGTGGTTGACTGCATATTCAGCATAGCCTCCATTAGTGCTGAAACCATAATGCCGATGTCCTTTTGCTATATTGCCGTAATTTAGACAGATGGTATATAATCCTCTAATACAGTTCACACATCGGCCACACCCTTTGTGTGGTTCAATGGCTACTCTATCTCCCACTTTAAATTCGTCCACTGTTTCTCCAACCCTCACAATCTCACCGGTAAATTCGTGCCCCGGAATGTACTCCCCAAAGGGTGGGTTGGACGGCCAACCTTGAGAAATTATGTGCGGGTCAGTACCACAAATAGCACAGGCTTTCACTTTGATCAAAACCTCACCAGGCTCTGGGGTTGGTACTTCTTTTTCCACCACTCTAAGGTCATTGTACCCGAATAACACCGCTGCCTTCATTTTTTTAGCAATATCCATTTTCTCCTCATTCACGGCTTTGAGAACTTAGCTACTTATTTAGTTTTTGTGCATTCCATCTTTCGGGTATCTTACAGATAAATCTAGACTTAATTTGCTTCTACCTTTCCTTCGAAAGACACCTGAATCTTAACAGCCCGAGTAGCCTCCTTGCTCAACTTAAACGCCTCCTGGGCATCCTGGAAGGAAAATTTATGAGTAATAAGTGAGCTGGCATATTCTTGATTATCTTTTAAAAATTGAAGAACCTGGGGGAAATTTCCTGTCCCCCCGATACTCCCTATCAACCTAATCGCTTTTAAAGTAACCAGTCTAAAGTTTATCTCTGAGGGCGGGATAAAGCCTATATTTAGGATAGTCCCTAAAGGTTTAACCAGATTCAAGGCGTTGTCAAAGGCCTTTGGAGAACCGCTACTTTCAATGACAATATCGTAGGCAAACTCAGAATAGAAATCTTTATATTTTTTGCCGATCTTAACTTTCTCTTTAAAAAGATCCAAATTGTCAGGAACCTTTGCTCCTGAACCTTCTGCCAATTTTAGCCTAAAATCTATGGGATCGAAAAGCTCCACTTTTTTAGTCTTATGAATTTTTTTCAAGACCATCAAAGCAGAAAGACCAATGGTTCCAGCACCCAGCACCAGGATTCTTTTGCCTGATATCTCGCCTAACTTCTCCAGGGCATGAGCAGCAACAGCCACTGGTTCTGCAAGGGAAGCTAAACCTGGGTCCAAATTTTCAGGCAGCTCATAAAGATACTTCTCATCTTGCAGGAAATACTCTCTCGAAGCACCCCCTATAGTTATGCCGAACTTCTGGATATTCTCACAGAGGTTCTTGTCCTGCTTACAATATTGGCATTTCCCGCAGTAGATAGAACAATCTCCTGTTACCGTATCACCTATGTTCAAGCTTTTTACTTTCCTCCCCTTTTTTACAACTGTTCCAGACCATTCATGGCCAAAATACAGAGGATAACGATGGGGTCCGGTATAACTTCCATAATAAAGATGAATATCAGAGCCACAAATACCAACGTTATTCACTTTTAAAAGAACCTGGGCCTTCTGAGGTTCTACTACTTCACTTTCCATAATCTTAAGCTGGCCGGGTTTTTCAATCATTATCCCTTTACTCTTCATTCTATCTGTCTGCCTCACTCCTTTTTTTCTGGAAATATTTTCACTACTATATCTTTGCAGGCTTCATAGAAAATCCCTACATCTACGGAAAATCCTATATATTGGACTCCCAGATTAATCCACTTTCTAGCAGTCTCTACATCATCTACAAAAGTCCCCACAGCTACTCCTTTTTTCCTGGTAGATGAAATCACATGGTTCATTTTTTCAGTTACTAGCGGATGATTGACTTGACCTGGTAATTCCAGCGACTGAGAAAGATCGTATGGCCCGATGAAGATAATATCTACCCCCTTTACTGACAATATCCTTTCTAAGTTATTTATCCCCTCCACTCCTTCAATATGGAGTATAACCATGGTTTCCTTATTGGCGGTTTCAAAATATTTAAAACGATCTAAAGCAGAATATTGAGCAGCTCTTACAAAACGACAGACTCCTCGTTCACCAACAGGAGCAAACTTCGTCGCCCGTACTGCCTTTACAGCATCTTCTTTACTACTAATGTGCGGAACCTCGATACCCTCTGCCCCAATATCTAATGCCCTTAGAATGGTAGCTGGGTCATTATTTTTGACCCTAATGATAGGGCTGATTTCTGCATAAGTGGCTGCTCTCACTAGATTTTGAGCTGTCTCTATAGAGACAGGCCCATGCTCTGTATCAATAATTACGAAGTTAAACCCTGCATAACCTGCGATTTCCATGACTGCTGGGTCTGTTATCTTCATAAATGGCCCCACCACCACTCCTCCCTCTTTGATAAGCCTTTTTAACTTGTTCTCATTCAATGTTTTCCCCCCTAATACATAGAAGTAGTTCCTCGAGTCCTATTATACCCCAATCTTTTGGAAATATTCTCACCCATTTGGATTAGAGTCTCCTTTAACTTCCTCCTTTTGCTAGCATTCATACGAAAAGCTGGGAGGGAGACACTGATAGCCGCTATCACTTTGCCGCTATGGTCTTTTATAGGAGCAGCTAAACAATGGACATCTTGCTCGTGTCCTCCCCTATCCTCGGCAAAACCCTGGTGTCTAACTTTGCTCAGTTCTTCTCTTAACTTTTTTTTATCGGTTATAGTAATTTCAGTGAAACGGGGAAGCCCTTTTTCTTCTATAATCTTTTCTTGTTCTTCTTCGTCAAGGTTAGCTAAAAGAACTTTACCCAGACCGGTGCAATGAGCAGGAAGACGCCTACCCACCTGAGAAACCATCCTTATGCTCTGAGGCGATTCCTCCTTATCAAGATAAAGAACCTCTCCCTCGTCTAAGACGGCCAAATGAACAGTCTCATTTGACTGCTCCCGTAGCTCTTTAAGATAAGAAGCCGCCTCTTTTACTAGCTCCATTCCCTGAAGTTTAGCCGTACCCAATTCTAGTACCTTTAAACCCAGTTGGTACCTCTGGGTGACAGGGTCCTGCTCTACATACCCCCAATATCTTAAAGTGTCCAGAATACGGTGGATGGTACTGGGATAGATGCCTAATCTCTCACTAAGCTCAGCTATACTCAAAGGAGAGCTCTCCCGGGACAAAATCTCAAGAATTGCTAAAGATTTATCCAAGGCCTTCAGGGGATAAGTAGGTTCTTTTTTAGACAAGTCGCTTCTCACTTTCTACAAGATTCCTACAGGTCTCATCACATATTTAATTTAATCCTCCAAATTTGTCTATTTTTTATGCTGTTCGATTATTTTGGAGGCAGTATGGACGAGATCCTGCACCCGATCATAGAACTTGCTATAGACCTGAGAATAAAGGTTATCGTAGATCTCTCTTTTCCCAAAATCCGGTAAAAAAGTTCGGTCTACATGAACCATTTTCTTCACTGCTTCCTGAAAACTAGAATATACCTTGCCTCCGATGGCTGCGCATATTGCGGCTCCCAGAGCAGTAGTCTCCGGAGTCTTCAAAGTACAGACCTCAACGCCTAACACATCGGCAAATATCTGATTCCAGACAGGACTTTTGGCTGATCCCCCGTACATTCTCACCCCAGTAATGGGAACCCCGGAACCTTTTTCCATGAATTCTTTTTTACGGCGTGATTCGAAGGCAAGTCCTTCCAGAATGGCTCTTACGAGATGAGATTTGCCGTGATCCAGAAGAAATCCGAAGATAACCCCTCTTGCCATGAGATCCCTGTAGGGAGAGGATGCCCCGGAGTAATAAGGGATCAGCATCAGTCCCTCATTTCCAGGCGGAACCCGGGCAGCCAAATTGTATAGCTTATCCCAGACGTCTTTTCCCTGCTCTTGAGTACTCTCAACTGCCTGACCGGCAAAATTATCTTTAAACCAGCTCATGAGAGCCGAGCCTCCACTCCATATGGAATCCTCCAGAAGGTAGTCCCCAGTAGGGCTGATCTCTATAAAGTAGTTTAAATAGGGATCCAGTTTGAGTTCCTTCACATAAACCTCCAAGGAACAGGAGGTTCCTCCATTTATAGCCAGCATTCCCTGTTGGTTAACTCCAGCTCCTAATGTTCCACAGGGCTGATCCCCCGCGGTGGTCACTACGGGCAGTCCCTGCGGAAGACCTGTAAGGCTTGATGACCTTTTGGTGATCTTTCCCGCCAGCTCCCCTCCGGGAAGGATCCCGTCTACCCAGAGACTAGCCGGAATGTCAAAAAGATCAAGAATATCCTCAGCCCACTTAGTAGGAGAGGTCACATCCAAGCAGCCAGTCTGGATGGCAGAACTTGAGGTAGTAACTAATCTTCCTGTTAGTTTATAGATTATGTAATCCTGAACAAGAAGGAACTTATAAGTTTTTCTGTAGGTCTCCGGTTCATTCTTCTTGAGCCACATGGCTTTGTAAACTGTCCAGATACTGGGGAAGTTTCCCGTACGGGAGTAGATCCTCTTTACTCCTATTTTTTCTCTCGCCCACACATTTTGTTTCGTGCATCTCATATCATTCCAGAGAATGGCATTGCGAACAGGTTCCATCGTCTCATCCACTGGTACAGTGGTGATTCTCTGGTGAGTGATGCCTATAGCCACAATTTTGTTTTTATTGATCTTCCCTTGCTTTAAAGCTTCTTTTGTAGCTGTCTGGAAGGCTTGCCACCACCACTCTGCTTTCTGCTCAACCCAGCCAGTTTGAGGCCGAAGAAGGGGATAGGAGGCTCTCCCCTCAGCCACTGGATTTCCTTCTTCCTCAAAAACTATAACCTTGGCAGAAGTAGTACCAACATCGGCCCCTATGATAAAAAACTTATCTTTCAACTTGTTCTTCCCTCAAAAACTCCCATCTATCTCTGAATAGAGTCTCGAAATCTCTCTTTAAATTCCCGAATCAATTGAGGCCCCTTGCTGGTTCCCACTCTGTCTGCCCCTGCCTTTATAAGCTCCAGGGCAAAATCAAGGGTGTATATCCTTCCTGATGCTTTAACCCTCATTTTCTCTCCTGCTACCTTCTTCATAAGTTTAATATCTTTAACTTTTGCTCCCACAGACTCAGAGCCTCTCTGGAGAAGATATTTACTTTCAACTCCTGTTGATGTTTTTACAAAACTCGCCCCTGCATCTCTAGCCATTCTGCATCCTCTTACTTTTTCCTCATCATTTAAGAACCCATTTTCCAGAATCACTTTCACCGGAGCATTACCTGATACATCCACTACTGCCTTTATGTCCTTAAACACGATTTCATTTTTTCCCGATTTTAAGGCACCTATGTTTATTACCATGTCTATCTGAGTTGCTCCCATCTCGATGGCCCGTTTAGCTTCTAAGACTTTCACTTCCGGAATATGGGAACCAAAGGGGAAGCCAATAGAGGCTGATATATCTATATTTGTTCCCTTAAGAAGCTCTGCTGTAAGGGATACATTTACCGGATTAACGCAGGCAGTTGCAAAATTATTTTCCTTGACAATGTGACAAAACCGCTCTATATCCTTCTCTGTTGCATCAGGTCTTACCAGACTGAATTCTATCATCTTGGCAAAATCACGAATATTTAGCTGCAATTTTTACCCCATACCTTTGCCAAAAATTTTAGCAGTAGCGGAAGATGAAAGTATCCTTACTCAGCTGTTAATCCCCCATCTATTACAAAAATCGATCCTGTAGCGAAAGAGGACTCATCAGAAGCAAGGTAAAGAGCAGCTTTTGCAACATCCTGCGGAATCCCAATTCGAGCTATAGGTTGCCAGGATGTCATAGCAGTTTTAGGATCTTTACCAGGCGCATAATGAGCAACTACCATATCTCCCTGCGCAGACTCTATTAATCCAGGGCAGATACAATTAACTCTGATATTATCTTTGGCAAAATCTAAGGCCATAGCTCGGGTTAAATTGACAATACCCCCCTTGGAGGCATTGTAAGCAGATGCTTCTCTGGAACCCACTAATCCAGCCACCGAGGCTACATTTATTATTGAACCCCCTCCTTCTTTCTGCATATGGGGAATAATCTCCTTTGAGACAAGAAAGTTCCCCTTCAAATTTGTATTTAACACCTGATCCCAGGTTTCCTCCGTAAGATCGGTGACCCTTCCCGGTCTCCAGATTCCCGCATTATTCACCAGAATGTTAATGCTGCCATAAACGGAAACCGCCTTTTGAACCATATTTCTTACCTCATCAGCTCTGGCAACATCACATCTAATAAATAGACTACTTCCTCCCCGCTCTTCGATCTCCTCTCGACTTTCAGCTCCTTTCTCCTCATTGACATCCGCTATAACCACCCGACAACCTTCACTGGAAAATAGCTGAGCAATAGCCTTCCCTATCCCCATAGCGCCACCGGTAATAACTGCCGATTTACGCCTTAGTTTCATATGAGTTTCCTCCCCCTTTTCACCTAAAATCGTTTGAAATAAGCTATTTTAGAGCCCCCATAGTTAGACCCTTCACTAAATGCTTCTGGGCCAAAATTGTAAATACTATTACCGGAATCAGGGCAAGTGCTCCACCTGCAGTCATATAACCCCAATTAATACCGGTTTCCTTCATATAACCAGTGATACCCACCGGTAAAGTTACCGCTTTGCTGCCGGTGAGAATTAAGGCAAATAAAAACTCATTCCAGGAAAAAATAAAAGTAAGTATTCCTGTTGCTGCTAATCCTGGAGCCACCAGAGGTAGGGCTATGCTCCGAAAAGAACGAAAGATGGAGCATCCATCTACCAGAGCACTCTCTTCAATTTCCCGGGGAATCTCCCGAAAAAAACTTCTCATCATCCAGACTGCAAAAGGTAAATTAAAGGTGAGGTAAGTTATCACTAAACTCCAGGGAGTATCCAGCAAGCGTAGATTTCTCATGATAATATAAATAGGAATAATGGCAGCTACGGGAGGCATCATTCTTACGGAAAGTATCCAGAAAGCAATATCATCGGCCCCCTTAAACCTAAATCGGGCTAAACTGTAGGCAGCGAAGGAACCCAGAACAAGAACCACTCCTGTGTTTAGGGAAGCAACTATGAAGCTGTTTAGCAGATACCTGGCAAAAGGAGAGAATTCAAATATCTCCGTATAATTGTCCAGCGTGGGCTTAAAGATCCACTTGGGAGGAAAACTAAGAGCATCTAATTCGGTTTTAATAGAGGTTAAGAATAAAACCACAGGAGGAAAAAGAATTACGCCAAAGATAACTGCCGCTATTAGCAGAAAAATTATCTTTTTTACTTTTGCTCTAACAACTTCATTCATTATGCTCTCTCGGCATATATTCCCCTGGAGTGGAGTATTCTGATTAAAATTATGGAGATTATGGTCACAACTACCAGCAATAGCCACGACAAAGCTGAGGCATATCCTAGGTGAAAGAATTTGAAACCATAGCGATAGGTATAGTAATTCAATATTTCAGTGCTCATACCCGGCCCTCCCTGGGTAAGAACAAAGATCAAATCGAAAGTCTTAAAAGAATCCATTAGTCTAATAAGAAGTGCCACCAGCATGACCGGACTTAAAAGAGGTAAGGTAATATAACGAAATGTCTGCCAGGGTGATGCTCCGTCAACAAGACCGGCCTCAAAGGGTTCCTGGGGTAAAGATTGAAGTCCGGCCAGCAGTATCAAGGCCATAAAAGGGGTCCACTCCCAGATATCAGCCATCATTACTGAGGGAAGGGCTGTCCCTGGCATGCCGGTCCAGTTAACGGGGGGGAAACGAAACAAGGTGAGAAAATAATTGAGCATACCTAAATCCGGGTTGTACATCAGTCTCCATATCATTCCAACTACGACCGGAGTCATAGTAGTAGGAATAATTAAGGCGGTTCGCAAAAATCCAATAATTTTTTTGGTAATCCGATGCAGTATAAGCGCAACTACAAGACCCAAACCAAACTGTAAAGGAACAGTACCAGCTAAATAGAGAAGAGTAACCTTAAAGGAAGAACGAAAGTAGGAGTCCTGAAAAAGAATTGTCCGGTAGTTGCCAATCCCGGTCCAGCTCCATCCCCCAGCTCTGATAATATTCCAGTCGTGAAAACTGAGACTGAGAGAAAAAACAAGAGGAAATATAACTATACTGATAAGGACTGCAACTGTAGGAGCAAGAAAAAAAAGCCACATATACTTACGTTTTAACAAACAAAAAAAAAGCCACACTCTCTGGCCCCGTTCCACTTATTTTTCCCTTTTCGGGGGGCTAAGCAATCTGCTCAGCCCCCCAGTTTAAACTACTTCAAATACCCCCACTTTTTGAGAATAGACTCAAATCTGTTGTTCGCCTCATCTAGCGCTTTTTTAGCGCTCTTAGCTCCAGTCATAGCCTCAGATAGAGCTACCTCTAAAGCATCTGCAAGTTCCGAATAAGCAGCAATCCGGGGACGACCTTTAGCTATGGGGAGGGAAGCCAACAGGGTGGGGTACCCAACATATTTTTCCTGTAATTTCGGGTCTGCTAAGGAAGAGAAACGATCCCCGGGTTGACCATAAGCCAGTCTTGGTTGTATTTCTGGTGAAGTGGCCCAAACCATAAACTCCCAGGCAGCTTCCTTATTTTTGGAATCTTTAGGAATCTCCAGACTCCAACCCCCGAAGGTAGGAGTTCTTTTGATACTCCCGTCGGGTTGTAGTTTTCCAGGAATCACGGCAAAATCAAACTTACCCACGATTTTCGATTTCGAAGGATCGGAGGCCGTAGGGGCAGCATTATGCCACTGAAGATCCATAGCTGCCTTCCCCTGGGCAAAGGAACGAGCTGTTTCATCCCAATCATAAGTCAATACTCCGGCAGGGGCGAAAGGAATAAGAGTTTTGAAGTACTCTAGCGCATCCACTGCAGCGGCACTGTTTATGGTGGGACGGTAGTTTTCATCATACCAGTCTCCGCCAAAGGACCAGAGCATATTGTCATAGCTGCACTGGAGTTGAACCCCTCTTCTGCCCATAAAGGTAATACCGGAAACTCCTGGTTCCTTCAAATTAAGTTTTTCAGCCGTCTCCCTTAACTCTTTCCAGGTCTGAGGAACTTCTATCCCATATTTATCAAAAATGTCGGTTCGATAGTGCAGTCCAAATGCCGCATTAATAAATGGAAATCCAAAGATTCTATCTTCCCACATTCCCTGTTCTGATACGACCGCCGGGATAAAATCATCTAGAGCCAGGGTATTATGATCTGTGCGCAGAATAAATTCCTCCAGCGGGATTGTCCATCCTTCACCTGCATACTGACCAACCCACACACAATCAACATGAACTATATCATAGACTCCAGTCCCCTGAGTAAGAGCCACCATCTGCTTTTCCTGTAGAGTCGGGTAGGCGAGAATATCAAAGACAATCTTTATTCCGGTCAGCTTCTCAAATTCGGGAGCCAGCTTTTTCAGTGCATCACAGCGAGGCTCTGCAACCATAGCCACATGAATAGTCTTACCGGCCCACGGCTGCTGGGTATAAGTTCCGAACTTGAACCCCTTGGGAACACTCACTTCCACCGCAAAGGCACCGGAAACAATCCCCATCATAATCACTGATCCAGCTAAAACTCCCATTAACCCCTTCGAGCATTTTTTACCTACCATTCTTTTACCTCCTCATCATCAATCTTGTTTTAGTCGATCTGTGTCTTCATCGACCTGGTTAAATTTTCTGGGAAAGCTTCTAAAAAGAGACTTAATTATTTAACACCTTTCTTTTTGAAAGCTTTCTTTCCCCCAGCTCAGGCCTACTTACTTTATCACCTCCCTCCTGGCCTTATTTTTAGCTTCTCGTCTAAGAAAAAGACTTAGCTTCACTACCAGCCTCAGGTTACGTAGGTCCTTCCTTATATAACGAGTCTTTCTCTTCTATGATATAGAATTTAATTCTATTATATAGCATAATCATTTTGAAATTCTTGTCAACCCGCACTCGGAATCGAAGATTTTTTGAGACTGCTGGCCATTGAATTTGACAATGAAGGAGGATTTGCTATTTTACAGTTATCCAACGAGGACAGAATTCAGGTTCAGGGACAAAAAATGTCAGTGCATATCTACACGGTAGGTGAGCTTACCAGGTATATAAAGAGGCTGATGGAGGGTGATGAGATCCTGCAAGACATCTGGGTGAGGGGTGAGATTTCAAATTTTAAGGCACCTTCCCGACATCTATACTTTGCCCTCAAAGATGAAGAGGGCCTTCTTTCCTGCATTATGTTTCAGGATAGGGCTGATACTCTAAAATTTGCCCTTAAGAATGGACTGGAAGTCGTAGCTCAGGGAAGCATGGGAGTCTATAAACCTCAAGGGAAGTATCAGCTCTACGTCCAGGAGATTCATCCTCTAGGGGAAGGCGTTCTTTATCTTAGATTTGAGCAGTTAAAAGAAGAACTAAAGCGTCAGGGGTACTTTGAACCCGAACACAAAGTTCCCCTGCCCTATCTTCCTCAGAGGATAGGAGTGGTTACTTCCCCTGAGGGAGCAGCTATCAGAGATATCCTTACTGTTCTGGATGGACGTTTTCCTAATATGGAGATTGTTCTTTCTCCCTGCCGGGTTCAGGGAAAAGAGGCTCCGCAAGCCATTGCCCAAGCTATTAGGGATCTAAATGATTATGGTGAAGTTGATGTAATAATCGTAGGAAGAGGTGGGGGGTCCTTCGAGGATCTTTTTAGTTTTAATGAGCGGATAGTCGCCGAGGCCATTTATGATTCTCGCATCCCTATCGTATCTGCCGTAGGACATGAAATAGATGTAACTATCTCCGACTTTGTAGCCGATAAGAGAGCTCCCACCCCCTCAGCAGCCGCCGAACTCATAATTCCAAAAAAGAAAGACCTCCTGGAGTCTTTAAGAGGGCAGCAGCAGAGAGTCTCTTATCTCATAAATAACTATCTAGATATTGCTCGTGCCGATCTCGATAAAATAAAGAGTTCTCCTGCCTTCCGACAACCTTACCGGAGAATAGAGGATCTCAGGCAGGAAATGGATGACTTTGAAAGAATGATAGGTTCCTGCATTGTTCAGAAGCAGAAGCTAGCAAGAAATGGACTTTCAAGTCTTGCCTATGGTCTAAGGCAATCGTCTCCCTTGCAAATGATAAATCTTTCGAGGGAGAAACTAGATAGACTGCGAGACAAATTAGAGGGCCTGGGAAAGATGAGAATAGAAAAAGAAAAAGAGAAGCTATCTTTCGGGAAAGATCGACTCAGGGATCTTTCTCCTTTATCTATTCTGAAGAGAGGCTATAGTATCTGCTTTAGCTATCCTAAGGGAGAGATAATTACGGCCTCCAAGCAGGTTAAGAAAGGGGGAAAGATGAGGACAAAACTACATAGGGGGACACTATACTCTCGGGTTTATCAGAGGGAGGATAAAAGTGAAGTTTGAGGAAGCAATGGAGCGACTGGAAAAAATTACTGAGGAGCTGGAACAGGGTAATCTTTCCCTGGATGGAGCTCTGGCGAAATTTGAAGAGGGAATGAAATTAATCAGCTTTTGTGAAAAAAGGTTGGACGAGGTAAAGAAAAAGATTCAGGTTTTAATAAAGGAAGGAGAGAAATTTAGACTAAAAGATTGGGCAAAAGAAAGAATCACGGGAGAACGCGAAAAAAGTCGAAAAACTGAGAGTCTGAAAAAACCACCATCATCAGATTCTCTTTTCCGAAATGAGGAAAATTGAGGCAATGAGCCAAAAGATTTCACAAAATACCACAAAATGAACCCCAAAGAAAAACCCAAAAATTTTCAGGTGAATCGATGCTGAAAATTCTTTACTTTATTCTTAACCACCCTTTGCTCATGGCTGTTTTTTGGGCCTGGATTCTGACCCAGGCACTAAAAGTGGTAGTCTCAGCCATGGAGGAGAAAAAGATAAAACTTCGCCGCTTTATAGAACCAGGGGGAATGCCCTCCTCTCATGCTGCGGCCGTGGTAGCCTTGCTCACAGGTGTAGGAATAAAGCAGGGGATTGGATCCACCATTTTCATCATCGTTTTAGTTCTGGCTCTGGTTACTATGTACGAGGCAATTGGCGTGCGTAGAGAAGTGGGAAAACAAGCAGAACTTTTGAATGAATTGATTCAGCGTCTGGCCTATCAAGCCAACACAAAACTTAAACTAAAGGAAAGCATGGGCCACAGCCCCATTGAGGTTCTAGTGGGGGGAATAGTAGGATTTTTCATGGCTTTGCTCTGGATGTAAGAGGAAAGAAGAATGTCTAAAACCATGGGAATAATTGTAAATAGAGAGAAGGAAGGTGCAGTCCAGTATGCCCGGGGTGTGATCCAGTGGCTAGAGAAAAAAGAAAATCGGGTCCTGGTAACTAATTGGTTAGGGAACAGGATCCATCGGCATGATCTAGTAGCAGACAAAAGTGAGATGGGTGAAATCTCAGATCTTGTTATCAGTCTGGGGGGGGATGGAACTCTTTGCCGAGCAGCCCGGGATTTTGCCCCTTATGAGGTCCCCCTTCTGGGCATCAATTTTGGGGGATTAGGCTTCCTTACTGAAATTCCCATTTCTCGATATCGGCAGGGTCTGAATAAGATCCTAGCCGAAGATTATCGAACCGAAAAACGCCTCATGTTGGAGGCAAATCTCATCCGAAATAAAAAAAAAATAGAAACCTGTCTTGCTTTAAATGATGTAGTGATCAGTAAAAGGGGAATTCCTCGCATTATAAATCTTAAGACCTTTGTGGGCGGGGAATTCATTACCACTTACTCGGCTGATGGATTGGTCATTTCCACTCCCACCGGTTCCACGGCTTACTCTCTTTCCACTGGTGGCCCGGTGGTGCATCCCAATCTGGGGGTAGTAATCCTCTCCCCTATCTGTGCCCATACCCTGGCGGTGAGACCTCTGGTCATTCCGGAAAGGGACGAGATAGATGTCATTGTGGAGCCTTCTTCCGGTAAAACCCTGCTTACCATAGATGGTCAGGTTGTCTATGATCTAAAGGAAGAGGATATAATTAGAGTAAAAAAGGCTTCCTCTCAGGCTACTTTAATAAGATTAAAAGAGAAGTTTTTCTTCAGAATGCTCCAAACCAAACTGGGATGGACTGGCATTAGTTATAAAGCTCCCAGGTAAAATGGGAGAAACCGCCTGGGTGGCTTTGTTTTTTATCTTTTTAGAGGTATTTTTCAAAAACGAGGGACAATCAGACTATCCCTCATTATTTACAATAGAATTCCATCGCTGGAGGAGGTAAGGCTTTAACTTTTCAAACTTATCACATAAGCGTTCAATTACCTCTTCGGCCTCGTAGGTCGGCATATCTTTGGTCTCAACAACAAAGGAAGCTGTCCTTCCAAAATAAATAGGCACCAGAGACTCGAGGAGTTGATCCCTCACCTCAGGTGGAGCAGCTTTTCTTTGACGATAGGCAACGGCAAAGTCATAGACCGTCTTTATCCAAAGCGTCTGAGAAAGACTAAATCCATCGAAGGGAAGCCTGGCTACTTTTTCTAGCTGTCTTATCCTTTCGCGTGGAAGAAAAGTAAGCCAATAATCACGATTCTCCATTAATCCTTTTCTAAATTTATCTACCAAAAGCTCAAGATTTACCGCCACAGGCTCAGGGGAAGCTTCCGACCGAAAACCATACACAGCGGTGGGCTTTGCATGGGTGATCTGCTTCCAGTGATTTTCATAATCATCCATGAGGTGAAAAAGAGTGCCCACCACTTGTTTAAACATAGGAGCGAGATCTTTCCCGGGGTCCTTGGCATCGTGTATTTTGGCTCCCAAGAAAGATTGACACACCTTGTAGCCCTCGTTTATAGCAGTAGCAGTCATCCAGATATCTATACCATAACGGGCCACATCCGTTCCCCAAACATCCTTGTCCAGGAAGGATTTAACTAGTTTGCCCGAGAAGCCAAAATCCCCCCCTATGGGTTGACGCACCCTCAAACCATAAAGGGCTCTGGTTAAAGGATAGACTACGGAATTGGTAATGGTACCATCGTATTTATGACGAAAGTAAAGAGGAGAAACATAATCATAACCTTTTATCACGATCGGACCGGCCAAAAGTTCAACCCATTCAGGATTAATGCTTCTTAGGTCAGAATCGACCACCACACAGGCTCTTACCTTCAGCAACTTTGCCGCTTCGAAGATAGCCTTAAAAGCACTTCCCTTCCCGGGAACACCATGATAGGGAGCGGAAAGACTCCTTGCTGGTCGAACTGGATGTTCAACAAGAATGGTATGTAAATCAGGGTAAATACTGGTCTCCTTAACGATTTCCCTGGTTTTATCAGTTGAACCACCATCGGAGTTCATGACCACCGATCTAAATTTAGGAAAGTATTTAGCCAAACCATACTGAACTGCTCTCACCACATGTTCAATAGATTTTTCATTATTAAAACTGGGTATCCCCACCAGAATGTCCGCTTTCCCCATCTCTTCAATCTGATCCCTTGCCTCTTCTGCTAAACTACTTTCATTTTCCATCTCTTAGCCCCCCTTGAGCCTTCTCTGGACAAAATGACCGAACCATATCTTCCAGACTTTTCATAGCGTACTCATAATATAGATGACATAACTACCATACTGTTTAATAAAAGCTTTGTCAAACTACTATTAGAGGCTCAACAACATAACTCCCTTGATAAAGTTCAATTAATCCTTATAATGGTTTCGAATTCCCATTGAATATCTTTTCCACTATGAAGGAGTAGGTAGATGTCGTGGGAAACTTATGATCTGGTAATAATTGGAGCGGGGCCAGCGGGATTGACAGCATCTATTTACGCCCAGAGAGCTCGACTGGATGCAGTGGTCCTGGAAAGACTTGTTCCTGGAGGTCAGATCCTCCTTTCTGAAAGAATTGAAAACTATCCTGGGGTTCCACTTCCGATATCCCCCAAGAGACTAATGGAAAAGATGCAGAGGCAAGCAGAAAATCTGGGGATGAAGCTAGAACAAGTTGAGACTAAGGGAATTGAACTGGATGAGGAAAAGAAAATCATTCATACCCTTTCCGATAAGAAATATACCACGCTGGCGGTAATAATCGCCAGTGGCACTGAGCCAAGTAAATTAGGAGCTGAGGGAGAGACAACCTTTGTCGGGCGTGGGGTATCCTACTGTGCTACCTGCGATGCTCCCTTTTTTAAAGATCGAGAGATAATGGTGGTGGGGGGAGGTAATACTGCCTTAGAAGAGACCTTACATCTGGTTAAATTTGTGAGCAAAGTCTATCTTGTTCACCGACGAGGAATGCTTAGAGCAGAAAAGATCCTGCAGGAAAGAGCATTTAGAAATCCTAAAGTTGAGATAATCTTCAGATCAGTAGTAACCATGATTTATGGAGATAGCCAGGTTGAGGGAGTCAACCTAAAGAATCTAGAAACCGGGAAGATAAAAAAGGTTCCTTGCTCAGGGATATTCATCTCCGTTGGTTTAAAACCAAACACAGAATTTATACGAGGCTTGATAGAGTGTGATAAAAAAGGATTTGTAAAAACGCGAGCCAATTTAGAGACCAATGTGCCCGGTATCTTTGCCTGTGGTGATGTAAGAAAAAATCTGCTAAAGCAGGTGGTAGTTGCCTGTGGTGAAGGTGCCTTAGCCGCGGCCTCAGCAGAAAAATATATAAATAAAATAAAAGGAATTGAATATAAATAACTGAAATCACATTATTTGACTGTTTGTTGCAGGTGTGATATAAAGAACTTTAAAAAGTTCACCAGAGCGGAACCTGTGACCACACAATCAATCAAAGCAGCCTCAAGAAAAAAAAACCAAATTTTATTAGTCGTTATAACAGTCAGCAGTTTAACCCTTCTAATTCCGTGGCTTGGCCATGGGGCTGATTATCTACATGTCACCGACAGCGGTTTTGTCGGTCTTCCTATTAGTGTCAGAGCTATGGGTATGGGCGGCGCCTTTGTAGCCATAGCCGACGACTATGGAGCCTGCCACTTTAATCCAGCCGGTTTAGTCCAGATCAGACAAAGACAACTGGGAACAATGCACGCCGATTTATACGGTTTGGGTCTTCTGCACCACTATTTCCTCTCCTTTGTGGAACCCACTACTGGTATGGGGGCAGGGGGAATCAGTTGGAGTCGATTATCGGCTGATCTTGAACCGGAGAAATGGAATTATGACTTAATTTTCTATTCCTATGGACGGCTTCTGTCACCCACCAAGCCAAGCCCGAAGGAGGTTTTTAGTAGTTGGGGAGTTAATATAAAATACTTAAAACATACTACTACCTGGGAGGAGGGCAGTGGCTATGGTTTAGACGCCGCCTTTTTCATACGAAGAAGAAAGTTCTCGTGGGGAGCTAATGTAGAGAATTTAGTTTCTCAGGTAAAGTGGGGAACGCAGAGGAAAGAATCTATGCCCCTCACTGTAAAATTGGGTACAGTTTACAGATTTTCTTCCCGAGGCCTTTTAGCCCTGGATATAGGAGCTTCCAGAGAAGACTTTCCCAGGGAGATTCGCTTGGGCAGCGAGTGGTGGCCAATACAAGGTATGGGAATTCGCCTGGGAATAGTTAAAATATTCCAGAAGTCTGCTGATTTTCGGGCTACGGCAGGATTAGGTTTTCACATCCCGGTCGGAAAGAAGATAGGAAGTATTGAGTTTGATTATGCCTTCTCATACAACAGAGATCTTCGTAACACGCACTACTTTTCCCTCTCCTATGGCTTCTAAGTAGATATAAACTATTACTCTCCTGGGATGAAACTCATTTTCCCATTTAACCTCTGAACAAAGGCACTTAAAAGCTTTACCACATTCTCTAAATCCCGAAGTGAAAGAACCTCTACCGGGGTATGAAGATAACGTAGAGGAACCGAGACCAGACCCGCTGCTACTCCTGCTCGACTAATCTGAATGACATTGGCATCAGTGGGAGTGGCTTTAGCTTCTCCAGAAAGCTGGTAAGGAATGTTCTCTTCTTGAGCAATCGTCATGAGTAATTCTGCCACTTTAGGGTTTATGTTAGCTCCTCGATAAAGAATAGCCCCTTCTCCTATACGTATCTCCCCTTCTTTCTTTTTATCCACTTCAGGAAAATCAGTGGCTACTCCCACATCCACGGCAATTCCTACCTGTGGATCGATGAAGTAGGCTGCTGTTCGTGCTCCTCTTAGGCCCACTTCCTCCTGGACGGTAGAAGCGGCAAACACGGCTGCCTCCAATGGCTTATCAGCGATCTCTTTTAGAACCTCGCACACCACAAAAGTCCCCATTTTATCGTCAAATCCTCGCGAGCTCACCAGTTCGCCCTGGAGTCTTTCTAATCCTTCAGAAAATGTAATCGGATCCCCGACAGAGACAAGTTTTTCTGCTTCTTTTTTGTCTTTGACACCTATATCAATCCACTGCTCAGAGAGTTTGACTACCTTCTTTCTTTCTTCTCGCTCCATGATATGAATAGGCTTTTTCCCTACCACTCCCAATACCGGGCCATTTCGAGTGTGAATCCTTACTCTTTTCCCTGGAACGATATGTGCATCTATTCCCCCGATGGAGGAGAAGAAAATAAATCCATCCTTATCAATATATCTAATCATAAATCCAATCTCGTCACAGTGTCCAGCCAGCATTAAACGGGGACTTCCCCGGGGATTCCTTATCCCAATAACATTTCCGTGAACATCTGTCTTAACCTCATCGGCAAACTTCATCATCTGTTCCCTAACGATCTTTTGTACTGGTTGTTCAAATCCCGAAGGACTCGGAGCTTCCACCAGTTGCTTTAAAAACTGGAAGGAAATTTCTTGCATCACTTCCCCCTCAAGAGAATCTTCTAAATACTAGCACTTTTCCGGGACTATCCAGTCTACTCGACGCCTCGGGCTGGGGTTTAATCTTGGGAGGTTTACCTCCAGTTGCCAATACCGATAAGATAAGGGTTGTCACCGCGAAGGTCACCGCCAGGACAATGATAACCTTTCCCAGAAAAGTAATGGCCCCGGAAGAACCAAAGAAAGTTCTTACTCCTCCCCCAAAGGATGCTCCCGTGCTAGCTCCTCTTCCCACCTGCAATAAAATCATGGCTATCAAAAAAATACAGACCAATATATGGATAGTCAAAATAAATCCCATCTTCACTCCTCATATTTGACAATTTTGACGAAGGAATTGATGATCAGACTAGCTCCCCCTACCAGGGCACCATCTATATCTGGCTGTTTCATTAATTCCTTAATATTCTCCGGCTTTACACTTCCTCCGTATTGAATACGCACGGAGGAACAAATCTTTTTTCCCCAAAGTTCCTCCAAGATTCCCCTGATGAAGTTATGCATCTCCTGAGCCTGGTGAGGAGTAGCAATCTTGCCTGTTCCTATAGCCCAAACTGGCTCGTAAGCAATAATTAATTTCTTTATTTGCTGCAAATCAAGTCCTTCCAGGCATTTTTTCACCTGAGATTCGACAACTTCTTCTGCTCCACCAGCTTCCCTTTCCTTTAGTGATTCTCCTACACAAACCACCGGGGTGAGTCCCAGGGAGAGAGCCGCTTTAATTTTCCGGTTTACTCCGGCATCGGTTTCTCCAAAATATTGCCTTCTCTCGGAGTGACCCAGAATCACATACTTACATCCTGCATCGAGCAACATATGAGGAGATACTTCTCCAGTATAGGCGCCTTTTTCTCCCCAGTACATATTCTGTGCTCCCAGGCCTATCCGGCTATCTTCGATAATCTTTTTTACTGCCCAAAGAGAAGTAAAGGGAGGAAAAATTGCTACTTCCACCCTCTCAACGTCTCCAAGCTCTTCTTTTAGCTGTTTCACCGCCTCGATAGATTCCTTCACCATTTTGTTCATCTTCCAGTTACCACCAAAGACAGGTTTTCGCAAAGCTCTCTCCTATTTCTTATCGCTCAGCGAGGTTACTCCTGGTAGCTCTTTTCCCTCCAGGAACTCCAGAGAAGCCCCTCCTCCCGTGGAGACATAGCTCATCTTATCTTTCAAGCCCATCTTCTGGAGAGCGGCAATGGAATCGCCTCCTCCCACCACCACCTTTGCCCCGGATTCGGCCGATATCTTCGCTATAGCCCGGGTACCTTCAGCAAAATCCTCAATCTCAAACCTCCCCATTGGTCCATTCCAAAATACTGTTTTTGCCTTTCTGATAGATTTCTCAAACAATCTTATAGTCTCTGGTCCAATGTCCAAAGCCAAATAATCGGGGGGAATTTTGTCCTGTGGTACTATGCTCACCTCCACATCCTCCTTTGCCTCCCTGGCTACCCGGTGATCAAGGGGAAGGAGAAGGTGGGTACCTTTTCGGGAAGCCTCCCTCATTATAAGATCCGCATCTTTTACCTTTTCGAGATCCACAAGAGATCGCCCCACCTCTATACCTTTTGCTTTAAGGAAGGTGTAAGCCATCCCTCCCCCGATAAGGATGTCCTGACATTTCCCTAGAAGGCTACGCAACACTCCTATTTTATCGGAAACCTTAGCTCCCCCCAGGACAGCCACAAAAGGAGTCTCGGGCCGGGTAAGTATCTCCGCCAAAACCTCAAGCTCTTTGGCCATTAAAAAACCAGCCGCCGCTGGCAAAAACTGAGTCACCCCTACGGTAGAGGCATGGGCTCGATGAGCTGTTCCGAAGGCATCGTTGACAAAAACATCAGCCAGATCAGCCAACTCTTTGGCAAAGTGAGGATCATTTTTAGTCTCCTCCGGATGAAAACGAGTATTCTCCAAAAGAATTATGACCCCAGGCTTTAATTTGCTAACCGCATCTTTTACTTCGGGTCCCACACAGTCACTCAGCTTTAAAACTTTTTTTCCCAAAAGTTCGGCCAGGCGATGAGCTACCGGGTCCATACGTAGCGATTCCACCACCTTACCCTTAGGTCTATCCAGATGAGACATTAAAATTAAACTGGCCCCGTGATCCAGTATATATTTAATAGTCGGAACTGCCGAGACTATCCTGGTATCATCAGTGATTCTTCCTGCCTCATCTAAACTCACATTAAAGTCAACCCGCATCAAAACCCGTTTATCTTTTAAATTCAGATCTTTAACTGATAATTTCATCATTTTGGACCCTTTCAACCCATTTTCTTGTCCATATATTCAGCAAGATCTATCACTCGACAGCTATATGCCCACTCATTGTCGTACCAACCCAGAGCCTTCACCATTTTTCCTTCAATTACCACAGTAGAATCTGCATCCACAATGACAGAGGCAGGGTCAGTGGTAAAATCATGAGAAACCAGGGGCTCTTCACAGTACTTTAAAATCCCCTTGAGATTTTCCTCTGAGGCACACTTGAAAGCAGAATTCACCTCATCAACCGTAATCTCTTTTTCTACTTCAACCACCAGGTCTACCAGGCTCACATTGGGTGTAGGAACTCGGATGGCCAACCCATCAAGTTTTCCTTTCAACTCCGGAATTACCTTCCCTACAGCCACTGCTGCTCCCGTAGTAGTGGGAATCATGGAAAGACCGGCTGCCCTGGCCCTCCTAAGATCCTTGTGGGGACTATCAAGTAGGGCTTGATCATTGGTGTATGAATGAATGGTCGTCATTAAGCCTCGTTTTACCCCGAAGTTGTCCATCAACACTTTTACCATGGGAACGAGACAGTTGGTAGTGCAGGAAGCGTTAGAGACAACATGATGAATAGAAGGATCAAACTTTTCCTCATTTACTCCCATGACTATGGTTAGAACCTCATCGCCACCTCCAGCCGGGGCAGTGATGATGACCTTGCTGGCCCCTGCCTTCAAATGAGAGGCTGCTTTCTCCTTAGTTCGGAAAAACCCGGTGGACTCTACGAGAATATCTACCCCCATCTCCTTCCAGGGAAGCTGTGTCGGATCTTTTTCTTGACAAACTCTTATCCTTTTTCCATCAATGATAATAGAATCATCCTCAGCCTTTACCTCTCCGGGATAGGTTCCATGGATAGAATCATACTTAAACAGATGAGCCAGTGTCTTAGCATCCACCAAATCATTTACCGCAACAAAGTCCAGTTTCGACCCCTTCTCTAGCGCTGCTCTTAAGGTTATTCTCCCAATTCTGCCAAATCCATTAATAGCCGCTTTCCTCATCTTTTGCTCCTCCTGTAGCTTAATTGATTTTTGGCTTTTCACTTAGTAGACGCAGAAAAATGGTTGTATCCACGATCTTCTATTTTCGTTCGATTTCCTCCCCTGTTCTTCAAATATATTCCTTGGTCTCTGTCTACAATTTCTCCAATTAAAGTATGCGGAAAACTAAGGGTTTGCTTAAGCTTTTCCTTCTTATTCGGAGGCACGGCAAAAAGAAGCTCATAATCTTCCCCCCCGTAAAGAATCCATTCCAACAGAGACTTCCCCATAACTTTAGCCAACTGCTCGGTAGCCAGAGCTGTCGGGAACTCATCTTCCCACAAAACTGCTCCTACCTTGCTTTCTTCAGCTAAGCGGTGAAGGTCAGAGGCAAGACCATCACTTAAATCTATCATGGAGGTAGCAATTTGGCTACTGGCTATCTTTTGACCTTCAGCTAGTCGGGGAGAAAGCATAAGGTGTTTTTTAATGAGAAACTGCCTTATTTCTGGCTTTACCTTCCAATTAGGCGCCTTTAAACAAGCCAATCCAGCTCCTGAACTTCCTAACTGGCCGGTAACATAGATCAGATCACCAGGTTTCGCCCCAGAGCGAAGAACGATATTTTCCCTTTTTACCTCTCCCAGCAGAGACACCGTAATGATAAAGCTAGGTGCACGAACTGTATCTCCTCCCACTATCCCCACCCGGTATTTAGAGGCAGCCTTTTTCAGTCCTCGATAAACCTCTCTCACCAGATTCCTTTCGGTATCGGACGGTAAAGCTAAAGATACCAGACAATGGGTAGGATTTCCCCCTACGGCGGCAACATCAGAGATATTTACCACCAGGGCCTTCCATCCTACTTGGAAAGGGGAGGTGTAATCCCACTTAAAGTGAACATCTTCTACCAGGCTGTCGCTGGTGAACAACAATAGTTTCTCACCAGATACCTTTATAGCTGCTGTATCATCTCCTATGCCGACAATCACCTCTTTCTGAAAATCCTTTAAATCAGATCTGATAGAGCTAATAACCCCGAATTCACCAATATCACTTAGTTTCAAGGAAATAAAATCCTAAGTCCCCTTTGGCTGGGGCGGGAGGATTCGAACCTCCGTATGGCGGATCCAAAGTCCGCTGTGTTACCGCTTCACCACGCCCCATCCGTAAATGGAAGCCCCCTAAAATTTCGGCGGCGCTTCCCCCTTTACTCCTATACCAGTGAAGGACGTTCCATGTTGTTGATCTATTTTTACTCAAGCACAAGATCAGTTACCGTACTTTTAATACCTTTAAGAGTTCGCAGTCTATCTATTACAACCTGCAAAATATCCTCGTAGCTGTCAGCCTCAATCGAAGCCAGAATATCTTGGCCTCCGGTGGTCAAATCCGCCCCCTTTACTTCATCAAATCTTAACAAGGCATCTCTGACACTTCTTTCTTTCCCTGCCTCCACCTTGATCTTTAAGTAGGCCTTAGCCATCCTTCTCACCTCTTTTCCTGCCTAATTTACTATAAACTGATGTGACCCCTCTGCTTTTTCTTTCTAGCAGCTTAAGTTTGGTGTCTAAGCGCGTTCTTTCCGCTTGATCAGCATGGTCAATAATTAGGATCCCTGAAAGATGATCAATTTCATGCTGAATTACATGAGCCAGAAGATCCTCACCTTCGACCTTTATTATTTCCCCATCTTCATTCCAGCCTTCTACCATAACTCTTTTTGATCTTTTTATCTTAAGGATAATCTCTGGTAGAGAAAGACATCCTTCCTCCAGAACACTCTCCCCCTCTTTCAACAAAATTAGAGGATTGACTAACTTTAGCGGATTATTATCACCGAGATCCACCACCACAAGCTCAAGATCAACTCCCACCTGAGGAGCAGCCAGCCCTATTCCTTGAGCTCTGTACATGGTCTTGGCCATTTGCTGGAGGATTTTCCTCTCTCTGACCCCTACTTTCTCTACCGGCCTACACCCACCCCTCAAAATTGGATCTCCATATTTTCTAATTTTGTAAACTCCCACTTTTTCTATCCTTTAACTGGTTTGTTCTTCTCATCTACCAAGACTACTTTTGGCTTTAGAGCCCTGGCTTCTTCCTCGGTAACTCTAGCTTCGTGTATTTTCGATTTACACATTATCCTGAACATCAAAGCCCCTCTTTTATCCTTATTTTATCCTATAGAATAGCAGAAGTCAAGAAGTATCTCGGGAAAGATTAGGTGGGATAAAAAATCTTTATAACCCTAGTTCGGTGGAAATCTGTTTCATTGAATCAAGAACATTCTGGATGTGGTGGTCTAAACCAATCCCCAGGTCTCTTGCTCCCCGTTCAATGCACTCCCGATCCACACCTCTAGCGAATGACTTATCCTTCCACTTTTTCCTTACCGACTTAACCTTCACATCCCTTATCTTCTTTGACGGCCTAACCAGAGCTACTGCCACCACAAAGCCGGTTAACTCATCTACCGCATAGAGGATCTTATCTAATGGATTTTCTCGTTTCACATGGGTATGGTCTCCGTGAGCCAAAATGGCATGAATCATGGACTCCGGGTATCCTTTCCCTCGGAGAATGCCAACCCCCCTGAAGGGATGATCCTCCATGGAAGGATACTTCTCATAATCGAAGTCGTGAAGTAGTCCCGTCACAGCCCATTTTTCTGGTGGTTCGCCGAATCTTTTTGCGTAATCGGACATACACGCTTCTACAGCAAGAGCATGCTTGATCAGATTCTCATTCTCGGTATATTCCCTTAATAAAGAAAGGGCTTCATCCCGAGTTGGCCAGCTCATCAATTCTTCCCCTTGACCATCTCGTAGCGAGTAACTGTAAATCGCTGGATCTCAAGTTGTTCCACAGGTGTCTCACCCAATCCGGCTTTTTGTTTAGCAATTTCTAGCTGCTGTTCAACTGTGTCCACCCCTTCCAGATCCGGCAGCAATAGACCTTTCTGCCATCCTTTACTTACAATCACCCCGTATTTTTTGGGATCTAACTCGCGCTTGGATTTAACTGGCTCCGGTTTGCTTAGAACATCCACTGAGATCTCTAAATCTCTTATTTCACTGGTATCTACCGGAGGAAAACGAGGATCCTGGGTGGCAGCACTAATGGCATTCTTTATAATCTCGTTGGCCAGATTATCCTGAGTGGGAAGATACGTGCCAATACATCCCCGGAGTCTTCCCTTTTTATGCAGAGAGACAAAGGTCCCTGCCTTCTTTTGGAATACTTCAGGAATCCGAGAAGGGGGAGAAATTACCTTCCCACTGCGAAGGTAATCTTCTATCGTTCTCTTAGCCAAAAGAACCGGAAAATCCTCCTCGCTCATTGGTTCACCTCTCATGTAAGTATTCAGTGAACCCCGTCATTTTTGGTAGTCGCAAGGCTCAGAGCCTGCGCACCCTAAAGGGTGCGGCTACCCTGAAAATTCAATGTGACACGGCGTTTACTGAGCATTTACCCTCTCATTATCTAAATACAGGCTAGGCTGCTGCTAGCTTGCGTCACTAAATTAGGCCAGTTAGAGCTCTTAGTCTCCTGATTCTCCTAAAACAAATCCTTTCTTAATCTGATATCCCTTTATAAAATCATACCCGGAGATAGGATTTCGATTGGGTAGTTGAACTTCTTTAACTAAAAGGGAAGCATCTCCTCCTTTTACCAGGAAACCTTCTGGCTTGCGTATCTGGATAATCTGGCCCGCCAACGCATCTTTCTCAAGGTTTGAATTTTCCTTTACCAATTCTGTGCGCCAGATTTTAATCCTCACTCTTTTTCCCCTTAGCCGAACAAAAGTTGAAGCACCCGGGTAAGAATTCAGCCCCCTTACCAGGTTATGGATAGTTAAGGCCGGTTTTGACCAATCGATCAGACTATCGGCCTTTTCTATCTTGGGAGCGTAGGTTGCTTCAGCCTCGTTCTGGGATTTATACTGAATCTGTCCTCTCTTTATGAGCTCTATTGCCTCACCCAAGAGCTCGGCTCCTAGACGCGAAAGTCTTCTTTCCAAATCCGCTGCGGTTTCAAGATCATTAATAGGAACCTTTTTCTGAAGAATTATTCCTCCCTTGTCTAGTTCTTTTTCCACTTTCTGGACCGTCACCCCGGTTTCTCGTTCACCGTTAATTATAGCCCAGGGAATAGGACCAGGACCCCTATAACGGGGCAAAAGGGAAGGGTGAAGATTAATGCTAACTAATCCAGGAATCGATAGAAAATTGGGCCCCAGGAGCTGGCCAAACGCTACCACTACCACCAGCTCCGGCTTTAACTTCCTCATCTGACTAATAAAAAAATCCCGGTTTACATCCTCAGGCTGATAAAGAGGAATCCTTCTCTCCTCGGCAAATCTTTTCACCGCAGGAGCGACAGACCTTTTTCCCCTCCCTGAAGGACGATCGGGCTGAGTAATGACCCCGACAATTTCTTCTCGCTCATTCAAACTCTCAAGGGAGGGACAGGCAAACTCGGGAGTTCCCAGGAAAAGAATGCGCACTCTTACCTCACATTTTATAATAAAAATCCCTGCCCTTCTGGATGACGAGGAAAGCTTTGAGTCGAAATCCCAAGGGGGTATCCTCTCAGATACATTATGCTTCTCAATTATGATGAGACTGCACGCCATATCTGAAGTCAGATTCCCGTATCAGATGTGTTGGCTCAAAGTTCCTTCAGTCACCGCCAGGGCAGGGATTAATAAGCTCCTATCTTTTTTGTCTGAAACTTCAGCTCTCTTCTTCTTTGTCTTCGAATGGCCTTAAGTCTCTTTTTTCGCTTTCTCTCGCCTGGTTTTTCATATTCTCGATGTCTCTTGATCTCCGAGGTCAAGCCCGATTGCTGACATCGTACTTTAAAACGCTTTAAAGCTTGCGAAAAAGAATCATAGTCACCTACCTTTATTGTAACCAACCTCTGCGCACCTCCTTCGCCATTTTCCAAATATAATACATTTTTAAAACAAGTCGGGTCAAGAAATTGGAAGGAAGGATCCTGACTCCCGTTAAGATGTCCCCTCCTCTATCCCTTTTTTACTAAGATTGAGTCTTCCCATCTCATCAATACCGATAAGCTTTACCGAGATTTTATCGCCCACCTTCACCACATCAGAAACATTCTTTACGAATTTATCGCTAAGTTGCGAGATATGCACCAGACCTTCTTTTCGCGGCATGATTTCCACAAAGGCGCCAAAATCAGTTACCCTCTTTACCGTACCTAGGTAAACCTCTCCCACCTTGGGTTCCCTGATCAAGTCTTTGATCATCATCAGAGCCCTATTTGCTCCATCTTCATCCGGCGAGCTTATGGTTACTTTTCCTTCCAGATCATCGATATCAATCTCCGCGCCGGTCTCCTTGATAATCCCTTTGATAATCTTTCCTCCTGGGCCAATAATATCGCCAATCTTATCCAGGGGAATGGTAAGGGTGACAATTCTAGGGGCGTAGTCAGAGAGTTCTGATCGAGGTTTATCTATTATCTTCTCCATTTCTTTCAAAATCAAACCCCGGGCAACTTTTGCCTTATCCAGAGCTTCTTCCATAACCTTTAGGCTAACCCCTGAGACCTTGATGTCTAGCTGGAGAGCAGTGATAGCCCCCTCGGTTCCGGCTACCTTGAAGTCCATATCTCCAAAATGATCTTCCAGACCCTGAATATCGGTTAAGATAACAACCTTGTCACCTTCCTTGATCAGACCCATCCCCACACCGGCTATCGGGTCGGAGACGGGAACTCCGGCATCCATTAGAGAAAGACTCCCCCCGCAAACGGAAGCCATCGAAGAGGAGCCATTTGATTCAAGAATGTCAGAGACCAGCCTTATGGTATAGGGAAAAGATTTTTCATCGGGAAGAACCGGTAGAAGAGCCCTTTCGGCCAGAAGACCATGTCCGATCTCTCTTCTTCCCGGACCTCTCAAAAATCGTGTCTCTCCCGTAGAAAATGGGAGAAAATTGTAATGAAACATAAATGTTTTGGAGATTTCGCCCTTGTGCAGTCCATCGATTATCTGCTCATCAGAAGCGGTACCCAAGGTTGCCACCACCAGAGATTGGGTATCTCCTCGGGTAAAAAGTCCCGATCCGTGGACACGGGGAAGTATCCCTACCTCACAGCTAATGGGTCTCACTTCATCAATTCCCCGAAGATCCCATCTTTTCCCCTCCTCAATGATAAGCTCCCGGATCTTTTTTTTCTTTAGCTCCCCCAGTATATCTAGAAAATCTTTCTCTTTTTCCGGGTAGTCAGACAAGAACTTGTCCAAAACTTCCTCTTTCACTTTCTCAAAGTAACTATCTTTTTGGTCTTTGGTCCAATCAGATCCTATAGCTTTGATCTTGTCTTCAGCAAAATCGGTTACTTTCCTTCTAATCTCCTCTTCAATTTGATAAAGAGGGAAGTCCTTTTTCTCTTTTTTTGCCTGGCTGATGAATTCTTCCTCTATCTCAATTATTCTCTTAATAAAGGAGTGGGCCACCTGCAAAGCCTCGAGAACGACTTCTTCGGATACCCGGTCAGCATCCCCCTCCACCATGATTAGTCCTTCCTTGTTTCCTACTACCACCAGGTTCAACTCACTTTCTTTGAGCTGGTCATCCCCAGGATTAATCACCAATTGCCCTTTTATTCTGCCCACTCTTACTCCCCCGATAGTTTGAACGCAGGGAAAGCCAGCCACGGAGAGGGCCAGAGAGGCTCCAATCACACTGAGAATCGCAGGTTGGTTGGACTCACTGGCCGAGAGAACGGAGGCAATCACTTGAACTTCGTTTCTGAATCCCTGGGGGAAAAAAGGACGAATAGACCTATCTATTAACCGACATGAAAGTATCTCCTCATCAGAAGGTCTTCCTTCTCGTTTGAAAAAGCCCCCGGGAATCTTTCCCACCGCATAGGCTTTCTCCCGATAATCTACAATCAAAGGAGCAAATCCCATGTCTTCCTGAACCGTGGGGGAGATCACCACCGTAACTAAAACTATAGTATCTTCATATTGAACCAGGACTGCGCCGCCACTTTTCTTGGCTATTTTACCAGTCTCCAAAATTAAGAGTCTTTCCTCGAGCTTCTTTTCTATTCTAGTGATGTTATTTTTTTCCATTGGTTACCTTCTTAATCCTAGTTTTTTTATCAAATCCTGGTATCTCTTAAGATCCTCACTCTTTAAATAATCGAGAAGCTTTCGTCGTCGCATCACCAACTGAACCAATCCCCTCTTGGAACTTTGATCTTTTTTATGTTTAGCCAGATGCTCAGTCAAATCACTGATCCTCTCACTAAGCACCGCTACCTGAACCTCAGGTGAACCAGTGTCATTAGGGTTATTGCCGAACTTCTCTCTTAACCCGCCCTTTTTTTCCTTACTTATGCTCATTTTTCTCCCCCAAGTAAAGCATCTTTTCAATTTACAATTTATACTAGCATATTTTAAAATAGATGTAAAGGGCAGGCTAAATCACTCATCCTCTCAGGGGAAGATAAACTACGGTGGAGAGAACTAAAGGAGGCTCATGAGCCTTTTCATCCTGAGTGCTAATAGTTATCTTTACCGCTTCGGGGAGACTATCATCAGCATTATCCGGCGTTCCCTTTGTTGAATCCCAGAATCCCTGCCATTGATCCTGATCCCAGTATGAAAAGGTCAAATTCAAGATCCGCTCGCCAATCATAGCCGTAGCTCCACCGGAAAAGGAATCCAGGTGAGTTTCTATTCTCCTCCGGAGTCTTTCTTGGGATAAACTGTACTCAATCTTCCGAAGATCATATTCCCCCGTGGTGTTAGGTGTGTTAGAGACAGAAACGAAGGTCAGGAAAGATTCATTGCCCTTGAATATGAGGTGAGGATCGCCCCGGCTGATAAAAGAAGCCTTTATTTCCCGACTCATTAAGTCTAAAATTATCCGGGCATTTTGATACATCCTGGTGCGGGCTTCTCCTTTCTGCCAAGCAGAGGAACTTCCCAAGAAGACCCGATAAAGAGCTCCCATCAAGACCACCAGAATGGCGCAGCTCACTATGATCTCAACCAGGGTGAAAGCCCCTTCTTTTTCACTCATTAGTCTTATCATAACTTATAAATTTAGAGGGACCCCTCCCGCCGGCTTCTCCTCCCTTTTTTAATTGTACCTGGCCAAATAAGTAACTAGCTCCAAATACTGCCGAGGATTATTTCTATCTTCAGCCCCGGCTTTCCCATATAAGACCCTCACCCTTACCTTCCGAAGATTGGGAGTTTCAGTATCCCACCATTCCACCTGGTAGCCATATCCCTGGTATCCTTCGAACTTCCCTTCCCCTATCCCTTGACCGTTAGTATCCTCAGGAAGGGCCTCACTTAAATCATCATATCCTCTTCTTTTTATCTCCTCCATCAGTGTTTGCCCTAAAACAGAAGCAGTTGAATATCTCTCTACTTTCTGCTCTATTTTAAGACCCAAAGGAAAAACTCTCACTATCATCAAAAGACCACCGGAAAGAATGGCCGTAGCCAGGATAACCTCAACCAGAGCAAAACCCATCCCAGCTAAATATGTCTGTTTCTTAAAACCCTTCTTCAATGTTTTTCCGGGTAAACCCTGATATAACCAGTAGTAGAGCTAATGGTAATGGTGTACCACCTTCCACTACCCTCATTCTTAAGATAGATAGAGCCAGTCTCAGCCGTTCCTTGAGGATAGAAAGAAAGACTGTCATCATCAGGATCATCAAATTCCACAATTCCATCCTCTTCCTCCCTTTTCCAAAGATCAGGATCAGCAAAGGCTACATTCTCTAAAAGTGAATGTTTTCCTTCTATCACCATCCTCTCTTCGTCTTCAATCCAATATTTTCTTCGAGCCGGATCAAAGACAACCCTGTATTCTCTTCTTTTAGTTATGGAGAGCCGACGTGCCCATCTTAGAGTAGAAGCTATATCCTCGGCTGAGTTTTTCAGACGGCTCCGGGAGAGGAAACTACCCACAGACAAAATACCCAAAAAGACCACCACGCTCACCACACCCAATACCACAATCAGCTCTATCAAAGTGAATCCAGATGTAGATTTTCGAGGTATCATCCCTCTTAACTACCAGTTATTAATATCATCCTCTAAATACCCATCAGATGAACCCGGACCGTTGGGATTCAGCTCATCTATAACTCCATCCCCATCATCGTCTATCTCATTCTGGCAATAATCACCATCCTCAAACTCATCACCGTCAACGCCACTGCTCCCGGTCTTTCCATCAGATCCCTTAGAATAGATATCGTAGCTACTTTTGTTATGAAAGGGAGGGGAAGTAAAAGGAATTCCATCAAGATCAGCCGCATAGAAATAGATATGAACCCGGTCATTTCTCCCTTTATGCCAGGGATCGAGTAGCTCACCAGCCTCATTCACCTCACTTTTTTTGAACTCCAGGTAGGGTCCGGTCCATTCCGGATCCTCCCAGATAGGGTCCTCAGGGGAAGGCGAAAGAGCTTCTCTTAGAGAAGCAGAACCCCTCTCATCAGGGGGATAATGTCCAGTGTCAATTTTATACATGCTTATGGCTGTCTCTAACTGAGCCATGAAAGACTTTGCGGCGGCTCTTTTTGCTCTTCCGGTAGCCTGAAGGAAGTTGACTGTAGCAACCCCCGATAAAATTGCGATAACCGCCACCACTATCAAAAGCTCCAATAAGGTAAAACCGGTCTCTTTTCTTAGCCTGCTCGCGACTTTATCCTCTCTTATCTTTCTCCTCATCTTTCCATATAACAAGCGGTATTTCTTCCTCCTAGATCTTTTATTGTATTGCACCTTAATACATTCACTTAAGAAAGTCAACCCCAAAATCAGTCTTGATATATCACACTTTGGGAATATAACTTGGAATAGTTATACCTCAGGAACGGTAAAAAAAGAAAGGGAGTGCAGAAAAATAATTACTAGCTAAAAGTTCTCTGTTCAAAATACGTCGCCAGATTGGGAAATTGAACATGCCCAAAGCAGGATAAAAAAAACCTTCCGAAAGTCCTTCCTATCTCGATAATATACCGACGCAAGACATTAGACAGTCCACTTTGAGAGGAGCTTGTCTTTAAGGCTCAAAAGATGAGAAAGCCTTCTTTAGCCCTGATTTGCTCATCCTCAAAAAAAATGGCACAGAAATTGCTAGTTTGAACAACAAGCAATAGCTAAGGAGTAGCCAATGGAAAAAAACCAAAAACGAATCCTCATTGTGGATGATGAGGCCAATGTAAGAGTGGTGTTCTCGGATGTTTTAAGAAGGGAAAGCTATATAGTAAAAGCGGTGAAAGATGGTCCTGAAGCCATAAAAGCAATAGATGAAGATACCTTCAATCTTGCTCTGGTCGATCTTGGAATACCCCGCATGGATGGAATTGAGATCTTAGAGAATATAAAGAAAAGAAAGCCTCAAATCCCAGTCATTATTTACACTGGATATGGTTCGGTAACTACTGCAGTGGCGGCTATGAGGAGAGGAGCCGCCGATTATCTCACTAAGCCTTTTTCTCCTGAGGAGTTAAAGTTAAGTATTAGAAGGGCTCTAGAAGAAACGGAGCTGCACAATGTAATTAATTCCCCCCATTGCGTCGGCGGGGGTAGGAATACCTCCGGAAGAGGAAAGCGTTGAACCTCCCTATCTTTACCTTTACACTGTCTCAGGAGAGATTTTAACCTCGCAGGGTCTACCTTGTGCCAGAACAGAGAAACAAGCACATAGGAAGTCGAACACAAATTAAGAAACTGAAATGAAATTTAGGAAGTCGGGTCGGTGATAAGAAAAAGTTGAATACTAATGCCTGTTCCCAATTTTAATGACTCTGAGCTCTAAAGAAGCCCATAGCATTATAATTAATATGGTACAGTAATCGGAGAGTAGAATAATGGAGAAGTCAATTAAAAGGGCATGGAAAGTCAGTTCAGTGCTGATGATTTTGCTAATTACAATGGGCTTACTGTCTACGACGGCCTTCGCCTCGGTTTCGGTTACCCTTTCTCCCACCCAAGATACCTACCTGGAGCAACACAATCCGACGAAAACCTTTGGGGCCAGAATCTTCCTAGAGATCGATTCCCACTATGGGGCAAAAAAGGGTTCGAATCGCCGCATCCTGGTCCAGTTCTCGCTGGATAGCATCCCTGCAGGGGCCACGATCTTGTCGGCAACGTTGCGGCTGTACATGTTTGAGGCCCCTGCCACAAACCGAATCTACAATGCGCATCGGGTAACCCATGCCTGGCTGGAGGGCACGGGCGACGGTGATGTGAACAACGCCACTTATAACGGTGCGACTTGGTTCGAGAGGCGATACGGCGACAATGCCTGGAATGGCAACACGCCGTTTAGCGAGGACGACCCCGACTGGGAGAGCGAGGACGGGGGCGGCGATTTCGTGGGCGCAGAGACTGCTTCAGCTAGCTCCGGTATGGCTTCCGGTGAGTGGCTTTTGTGGGACATCACCACAGATGTGGTGGCCTGGCACGCGGGCTCAGAACCGAACTACGGCACCTTGATCAAGGATTTGGCTGAAGACAACGTCGACCGAATGAAGGCGCAATTTGACTCAAAGGAGGGTAGTCTCTCCCCCGAGCTGGTGGTTAATTACCTAAATCGTCCACCTAATGCACCCAGTTCTTTGGGACCTTCTTCTTTAGTTGATGGAAGCTGGGGAAATGACAATACGCCGACATTAGAGTTTACCCAGAGCGACCCTGATGCTTCCGATACAGTTAAATATCAGGTTCAGATTGATGATACTTTTGATTTTTCTTCTCCTGTGGTTGATTACATCTCTGCTTTAATGCCCCAAGGATCAACTTCCTTTACAGTTGGTCAGGCAGTCGGGGGAGGAACCTATACTGCCGGTTCGGAGGGTCAGACTTTGTCTGATGGTTCCTATTACTGGCGGGTAAGGTCAACTGATAATAATGGCGCCACTGGTTCCTGGGCAACCGCTAATCCAGGGAATATTGCTTTTAAGGTGGATACCACCAAACCCACCGTGAGCATTACCGATCCAACAGCGAGCAAGACTGTTAGCAGTGCATCCTATACCATTACAGGGACAGCCAATGATCCTGGGAGCAGTGGACTTGCTAAGGTAGAGGTGAGTATTGATAACGGTTCAACCTGGCATGATGCCACAGGTACAAGTTCCTGGACGTATGCGGCAACCCTGGTTGTCGGTGCCAATGTGATCAAGGCAAGGTCTACCGACAATGCAGGGAACGTATCGGATGAAACCGCCGGTATTACGCTGACCTATGAGACTGACAAGCCCACGGTAAGCAGTGTTACTCTAGATCCTCCCAGCCCGGTAAAGGCCGGCTCTGTGACCTTTACCATTGTATTCAGCAAGACTATGGATACGGGAACCCCACCTACGGTCAAGTTTGGTAAGACAAGTCCCTATACTGATAGAACCATAACCCAGACGAGCTACAGTAGCAACACCTGGATCGGAACTTTTACCATTGCCACGGGCTATGATGGCGAGCAGCATATCAGTATCAGCGGCGCTAAAGATCTTGCTGGCAATACCATGGATACCGATACAACCCACACCTTTGTGGTGGATACCACTCCACCAACAGCCACGGTAGCCATAGTAGCTGATCCTGTTAACATCCCGGCTGACGGTTCCACGGCTTCAACGATTACTGCCACAGTAAAGGATCAATCCGGTAACAATGTCCCGGATGGCACAAATGTTACCTTTACCACAGACCATGGCACCCTCGGTTCAAGCACAGTTACCAAACAGACATTAGCTGGTGTGGCTACGGCGAGTTTAACCTCAGAGTTGAGCACCGAAACCGTCATTGCTACAGTAATTGCTAAGGCTAATGGTGCCTCAAACACTACTACCGTGTTTTTCATTCCAGAGGGAGGCGCCGAGGTGGAGGAAGTCGAAAGCAAGGATGTTTCCGGCACGGGTGGGACGATACCAAGCGGAGAAAGCCCCACAGGAGGCGAGGTCACCGTTTCCGGCAGCAGTATCCCTGAAGACACTACTCTCACCGTGGCCAAATATACGAGCAACCCTGGGGGCACTCCTACCTTCAAAGCCACCGGGGATTATTGGGACACTCATCTGAATGATAGCACCGGAGTAACTAGCGTTACCATTAATTTCTCTCCAGTTGATCCTGGAGATACAATCCATTACTGGGATGGTGCTAGTTGGTATCCTTGCTCTGATCAAACACATTCTGACGGTTGTATCGTGGTTATCATTACTGACTCTACATCTCCTGACCTATCAAATTTATCAGGTTTAGTTTTTGGGGAGGGTTATGATCCAATCTTAGGAGAAATAGTAATTAATGATGATGCTACCTTCACTAACTCAAGATCGGTTACTCTTACTCTGAGTGCTAATAATGCTGCTCAGATGCAGTTTAGTAATGATGCTTTCTCTTGGAGCGATTGGGAAGACTACGCCACAGAAAAATCTTGGACACTCACTTCTGGTGATGGAACTAAGACAGTGTATGTAAGGTTTAAGGACAGTGCGGGCAATGTCTCAGAGACCTACTCAGATAATATTATATTAGACACTACTCCACCAACAGCAACGATTACTTTCCCTTCTGCTGATACACCAGTTAGAGGTGAAGTAGTCATAAAAGGCACAGCCTCTGATGAAAACTTCCTAGAATACAAAGTAGAATATGGTCAGGGAACGGAACCTTCCAGTTGGACAGAGATTACCAGTTCTACCTCTCAGGTAACTGATGACACTTTAGCTACCTGGGATACAAGTTCACTTAATGATGGATCCTATACCATAAGGCTGACTTCAATGGATTTGGCTGGTAACTCGGCCCAGACACAAGTAAGCCTGCGCGTGGATAATCATCCTCCTCAGGCAACCTTAATAGATTATCCAAATGACACGGTTACTGGCAATACTCCTAAAGTAGCTGTTACATTTACCTGGACAGGATCTGACCCTGACGACATTACCCCGACTGAGGATTTAGTTTATCAGCATAAACTAGTAGGCCATTCCGACTATAGCGAGTGGTCAGATTGGACTCAAGAGATAACTAAAATCTATATGCTTCCATCAGGAAACTATACTTTTAAGGTGAGAGCTAAAGATGAAGCAGGTAATTATCCTGAGGAAGATGATCCATTTACAGCCAAATCTTCATTTATGGTATCCTTACCCATAATTATCTATCCCAATCCCTGTTATCCAAATCAAGGGCAGATAGTTACCATAGCCAACCTTCCAACCTCTGAGGTAAGAATATATATTTACGACCTTGGAGGTAGTTTAATAAGAACCTTAGGAGAAAGTGAGGCAAATATAGAAGGAGGATCAAAACTGGCTGTTTGGGACTGCAGAAATGATAATGGGGAGGTAGTAACCAGAGATATCTATATTTACTTTATTCTGAGTGCTACCGAAAAGAAAACAGGAAAGATAGCTATTATAAGGTGAAGATCCTGAAAATGTTTCTAGGGGATTAATTAATGAGAAAAACATTATCGAGTGCACTGATAATAGGAATTTTAATCCTAACCCTTAGCCTTATCTCCTATGCAAATGGTCCGGGAACAACAACAGCTAGCTTTTTAAAAATTGGTGTAGGGGCAAGAGCAGCCGCCATGGGAGAAGCTTTTACTGCTATAGCTTCAGATGGAACCTCTCTATATTGGAATCCAGCTGGCTTAACTCAATTAAAGACAAAGGAAATCTCGGCAACTTACAATAGCTGGTTTGAAGAGATAAAACAGGGATACGTGAGCCTGACTTTCCCTACATCAAGAGGCACAATGGGATTGGGTACAAACTATGTAGATATGGGAAAATTGGAAGGTAGAGACGCACACGGTAATCCCACCGGAGATTTTACCGCCTCAGATACCCATATCTTTGTTGGTTATGCTAGGAAGCTCAAAAAATCTTCCTGGGGTCTCACAGTAGGCTGGCTGCAAGATGTTATAAAAGATGATAAGAAAAATACCTTTTTGGCAAACATTGGCTTTCTTTATCCCGTAAGTGAGCGCTTTACTTTGGGTGGAGTAGCTCAAAATATAGGCAGTAAATTAGGAAGTGATCCCTTACCTTTAACTTTCAAGGTAGGAGCAGCTTCAAAGTTAAAAGCTTTAACTCTAGCGATAGATATAGCCAAGCCTCAGGATAATCAAGTATATTACTGCCTAGGAGCTGAGTGGTCGCTAAGAAATGTATTAGCCTTAAGAGTGGGGTATAAAACAAACCAGGATATTGGGAATGGGATAACAGCAGGAATAGGCCTTAAGATGGGCAAAACCAGTATCGATTACGCCTATGTCCCTTACGGTGATTTGGGTAATACCCATAGGATCTCTTTGGGAATAAAGTTTGAATAAATTATCTCCCTTATTTATCGCCTTGTGTTGGAAAAGTAGATATATTGGTGGATGAACTCCCTCAAAAAATCGCCTGCTAAGTCCTAAATTTTAGAACCAAGAAGGAGGAAGCAATCATGGCTACAATAAGAAAGAATAAGATGGGAGAAAATATGGGTAGTGGATTCACAAAATACCAAATGAACCTTGTTGAAATAGGACTCGAGACCACCGAGTATAAAATCTTAGGCACGGCTTCCTTGTATAAGAACCAGCGTTTCTCGGATTTACTTAATGATAAGAAGAACTTTATTGTTCTTAGGAATGTTAAGGTCTACCCACGCAACGGCAAGAACTGTTCGTATGAAAAAGAATACCTAATGATCAATAAGGACTCCATTGTTTTAGCCTGGGAGGAGTGGTAAACATCCCGGCTAAAAATGTCCCGCATGCTACCCGTGGATGGCGCCTATCAACATAAAATAAGGCTAGCCTCAATTTATGGTGACTCCCTCAGATATTCTCTCACAGCCTCCCTGATGAGGTCATTCTTCCATCTTCCTGTATTCTCAGAGATCCTTATCAGAAGATTCCAGTCAGGTTTGGGAAAACACGTGGCTACAGATTTGCAATTGTCTCTTGTTCCTTTCGGAAGATACGAGACAGCTATACTAATTAGATAATCTTTCTTTCTGACGAAATGGAATACAGCTTCCTGGATTATCTAAGATAGCGGCTTACCCGCCTTCTCCTTCAGTTTCTTCAGCCTCTCATACTGGTAAGGTGAAACCTCAACCCTGGGACGGACTATTTCTTTCTTGTCATTCTGTGGGGTTTTGCGGCCAGATTTTCTTTCTACCAAGGGATAAATCTCTTTTTTTCCTTACCTTCGGCTGGCCCCAGATTTTCAAGGCTGTTCAGAAATTCCTTCGTAAGATACATCACTTGGATTTCAAGTTCTTCAATTTTTTCCAGAAGAGCCCTAAGCTGGTTGATGCTAATTAGCAAACCCTTGGGTTTACCTTCCTGCATAATTACTGGTAGTTCCCGTACTGAGAAAAATTCCCACGATCTAAAATCCTCAGGCATAGCCATTCCTCCTTTTCCTCGATCTCATGGTTCAAATAAAAAAAACGAATCAAATCACGTAAAATCTAACCGAAATTTGGTATCATACTCCTTGACTTAATGAAAAGCCAAGGAGGAAAGGACAAAAAGCTATTCCTTTCAAAAGACAAAAACCTCGTACGGTTACAAATTATATGATTCAACAACCTCGAACTCGGTTAGGGAGTTAATTGATTTGACCCGGTGCCAGTCCGCTTTTTTTGACAACAATGATACGGCACAGTTCTCAATGAAAAAAGGTAATTACGAATTATTACTTCAAAAAAAGTGAAAGAGATCTGGACGACAAGCAGGAAACACTCTAAGATGGGGGATGCAAACGAGCAGAAGATACTATCTCAAAACAATATCTCTAACTCCCGTATTTAGTTATCGCTTCAGTTACTAAGTCGATGACAGGACGATTCGTCCGAGAGGATAGATACCTTAATTTGTTGATTTGCCCCTCAAATAGGTAGACACTTAGATGCTTGGAGGATCTGTCCTTTAAGGCATTTCGAGGAAATATATTTGCTGTCCAGCTTTTGTTTTGAAAGTAGCTTTCTACGGCTTCTCGCACTGTAACCGATATTGACTGTTTATTTGTCCGCCAGAGCTTTCTTAGGAGACTTAACTCATCCTTATGAGGATATAAGGTGAGACACTTTAAACTATCCGCTCTAGCAAAATTGTGCTGCCAGCCATCAGGAAGGTTCACCATTAAGGAGGGAAGGAATGAGGAAGAACTTATTTTTGTTGAACTTGCCTTCCGGTGACCACTATATATTATTTGTTTACGAGTGCAGGATTCAGGAGGACTTCTCTTTCATGCCGCACTTGTTGAGCGAGATGGGAAGGGTGTTTTACTGGCTGGTCCTGGAGGTTCTGCAAAATCCACTTTATGTCGTCGCCTCCCTCGTCCCTGGTGTGCCCTGAGTGATGATCAAGCCCTCATTATACGTGATGATCGGAATAGATACCTGGCTCACCCCATGCTCACCTGGAGTGATTATCTCTGGCGACGATCGGAACGCAGATGGAACGTTGAGCACTATGTTTCCCTTGCCGCCATATTTTTTATAGACCAGGCCCGATCCGGCGAGGTAGTTCCCATAGGTCAGGGACAGGCAGCAGTATCCATCGAAAGGCCGTAAGTATTTCCTCCAGATACTGATGTCAGATAGACTAACTGATGTATTCTTGGTACTTTGGAAAGTTATGTTTCCTCGCTCTGAATGGTTAGCCTACTATTATGGTCACTCTAGATCAAAAAAGCTATATTTGTCTCACCTTTTTAACCTTTTCACAATCCTCCTGGCCGGAACAAGAGATATCCTGAAAGTCTCGGGCAAAAGGTAAGGCTCTCCTTTTCCACTTTGTCATCTTCTCAATTTCTCTTCAATTCAGTACCTCGGGAAAGACCATATGAAATTTGGGGACTGTCTAGTAATTGGTACCATTTACATTCTTTGAAAGTTGACTATAGTCTAAGAGAATTAAGTAATTTTTGACAAAAGGAGGGGAAAAAATGGGATCATCAGTCTTAAAAGTGTTGGCTTACTTCTTCGGAATAGTTGGCGGAGTAAGTCTGGTAACTGGGGTTACATTGCGATTAGCTAAAGGGCCCTGGGGACCCTTTTTTTTGGGGATTTTGCCCCGCTCTTACGCGCTCTTTGCCGAAGTCTGTCTCTTGTTTGCCATCGCTCTTGGGGTAGCTACTTTACTAGAAAGGAAGACAAAAGAGAAAAAGTAATTCCTTTATACAGAAGAGCGGAAGTTCAAAAGTCAAGACCTGGCCCTACCATTGCAATTGAAAAATATAGCTCTAAAGCCACGTTAGACAGAGTATTACTCTGATCCCTTTTTCTCTTCTATAAAGATTACTTTTTCCAATCTTTCAAAATGTGGGTCGGAGGTTACAAAGGAATCTACTACTATCATATCCGCTCCTCATCTTCACGAATTTCCCTCATCTCTATTCCTTTTGCCATCCCCCGCAGTTCCTCCAGAGAAGGAACTGGGACTAGAGAAATGACCCCATTCTTGACTACTACAGCAAACTTTCGGCCTTTCTCTAATCCAAGATTTTCTCTTACTTCTCTAGGTATCACAATCTGGTATTTGGGAGAAAGAACGACTTCCATATCTTCTACCTCCTTCTTGGTCGTTTGCCATATTATACACATTTTCTCGATCGATATCAAATCAAATAGTACGTTAAAAGGTAAATTTCCTGTATGTGTTAAAGCTAATATTTGCTTTTACAAGAGCGGGAAACAATCGCCTTTACACAATATGGGGTTGACATCTCCACATAGTAGTGTAGAAGAAAGGGTGCTTATCGGGTTAGCCCGGGCGAGATGGAAAAGGTGGCTGGAAGAAGGAAAGATAAAAAAACTGGAAGAAAGAAGATACACAGTGAAACCGGAATAATGAAAACCAACCCTACAACCTCTCAGGCAGAAAATCTAGTAATGGGTGAGACTCCCATCCTTTTTGGCTCTCCTTACCGCTACTTTAAAAGCATAAATGCTAAAGGGTAGTAAAACTACCGAAAACAAAGCCAGTATGAGTATGTCAAAGCCCAATGCCTGGAAAGAGTAGCTTTGCAGGAGTGCATGACGCATAGCCCTGAGGGAATAGGTAATGGGCAGAAAATAGGAGACCTTCTGCAGCCAACCGGGCAGAATAGTAATAGGAAAGAATACTCCACCAAAAAGAGTGGAGAAACTGCCAATCAACCAATTTAAGGGGTTTCCCCGTTTAAAAACCATAATGAAACTGGCCGATATAATACCCAGGCTGCTAAAGGCAAGGATTGTTAAAATGAGAACCAGGAAGGCCGCCGGGATATTGGGTCTAACCATGCTTACGCCGAAGAAGAATACCCCAAGCAAAATATAAGCCAAAACTCTGATAGAAGTCAAAAGAAACTGCCAGATTGAAGAAAAAAGGATAATACTATGAACCCTGGTCGGTGTGACCAGCATAGCCTCAAGAGTTCCCAGCATCTGTCCTTCCCGAATGGTGCCGGCAAAGCTACCCAGGCCCACTCCTAAGTAGTCGGAGAAGGCAATTCCGATCAAGACAAAAGAAAAGTAGTCCCCCCCATAGGACTCAAGATAGGGAACAGCTGCCTTGCCAAATAACTTAGCAATAAAGTAAAAGGTCACCACGGAAAAGAAAATGCCAAAGAACTGAAAGAAAAAGGAAAGACGGTAACTGGCAGTGATAGAGAAATCTCTTTTGATGAAAGCGAGGATTTTCTGCCACATCATGGAAGCACTCCTCATCTAGAATAAATGATGTTTTTAAACATCGGCACCCTTCCTCTTAACTACTTGGGCAAAGATATCTTCCAGGGGAACTTCAAAATGGCTGCAATCGAGGATCTTAGCCCCGGAGCTGACTAAAGTCTCAATAACCAAGGGTAAAGCGGCCTCGTACTCAAGAAGGCGGATTTCCAGGATGGAAACCGAAGAATTGGCCGGGTCAGGCCGAGACGAGAGGTGAGCTACCTTCTTCTGCCTACCTATCTTTTCTAGAACCTCAGCCGATAAAGCTCGAACTTTCAAAATGTATCTATCCTCTTTACTCACAGTCCTCCTGATCTCGGAAGGTGTTCCCAGGGAAAGAATTCTCCCGCGGTCAATAATGGCCAGACGATCGCAGATCTGCTGGGCTTCCTCAAGATTATGGGTAGCTAAAAACACAGTTTTTCCTTGCTCTTTCACTAATTTTTCCTGAATGAACTTCCTGATATTCCGAGCGGCAACAGGATCTAAACTTTTAGTAGGCTCATCAATGAAGAGGATTTGAGGATCGTTAATTAGTCCCCGAGCCAGGGCAAGTTCCTGTTTAATCCCTGTGGAATAGGTATAAAAGAGATCATCCACCTTCTCCTGAAGCTCGAGAATCTCCAATATCGAATTGATTCTCTTCTGGATCTGAAAAGGTGACATATTGTGGAGGGTGGCAAAAAACTGAAGATTGCGTCTTCCGGAAAGCCTCCAGTAGAAACTTCGCTCCTCACCAGTTACCAGACCAATGGACCGTTTAATATTCTCTTCGTCATGGAAAATGTTATAGCCACTCACCCAAGCTTCTCCTTCATCGGGCAAAATCAAGGTAGAGAGCAGCTTAATGAGAGTGGTCTTACCTGCTCCGTTAGGACCAAGGATACCAAAAAGTTCACCTTCTTCAACCTGAAGGTTTACTCCGTTTAGGGCAGTGATGGTCTCCATCCGAAAAGGGTGACGAGCGATTTGTCTTAATTTTCTTCTACGGGGAAATCTTTTAATTAGTCCTACAGCTTCGATAGCATAGGCCATCAGCTACCTCGCTACATTCAAGGGGAATTGTTTTACTCATAATTTTTGATCCTTGAGATTTATGCAAATTCCGATGCCTTAAAATTATAGCGAACCACTGCCGCTTGTCAATTTGAGCTTGAGACCAGCTCTGTTCAAAATACGTCGTCCATGGGTGGAACTGAACATCCCCGATGAGACAAAAGAGTCTATTGGCAAACTCTATTCGGGTAGAAAAATTAGGTGAAATCTGGATATTGCATGTCTGGCTTTGGCAGCGAAAAATTTACCCCCCTCCATCTTTCTCTTTAGCTTCTCCTTCCCATGAGTAAACATTGGTACAAAAATTGCTATTTTGGGAATAGGGATTTGAACAATTTCTCTGGATCGTTATTAAGTAAACCTTGGTAGACGAGATCTCAGAAAAAAGAGGGGAGCAGGCCCTCTCTTGCCCTGAGCGAAGCGAGAGTCGGAGCTTTAGGGACCCCCCGCTGACTGCCAGGTTATTTTTTACCGGAGTAAACAATGCAAAGGTTGGGTCAAAAAGGTAGTTCTATACCCGAGCAAGAGTTCGAGCGCAGCGACATAGTTCCCAGAATCAGACAGGGCACGAAAATTAGAATGATTGCCCTGATAATTTTTTTCAGCATTGTTTGCTTTGCTAAGTGGGGACTGGGCCTGCCCTTACCTAATAATATCCTGGTGCTCACCATCGTTTGGCTGGTAGCTGGGGGTCTTTATGGTTTCTTGGTCAGAAGAGAAGCAAAGGTAAAGAGCATCAGGACCATGTATTCGAGGTACTTTCTCCTGGAGATGCTGATCCTCACCTTTATCCTCTATTTTTTGGGATTAGGCGGATGGATGGGCGCTATCTTCTATATCTTTCCTATTATTTATGCTAATACGATTCTGCATAAAAAAGAGGGAAGAATCATTACTCTAGTTGCGGTTCTTTTTTACCTCCTTCCCGTTTTTCTCGATTATTATCAGGTGGTGAGCCGGCGCCACATATTAGCCACCTTCGACCTGGGCCCTTATCGTGACACTGCTTTTGTTCCCATCACCAACTTAATTGTCCTCTGGGTGTTTCTTTTTGTGGGCTACACCAGTTCTGTCTTTGCCGAGATGGTGCGGCAGAAAAATCGAAAATTGCTAGAGCGTACCAGGGAGCTGGAAGAAATTCAGGAAAAGCTCGTACAAAAGGAAAGACTGGCAGCCATGGGAGAGATGGCGGCAGGATTGGCTCATGAGATAAGAAATCCATTGTCAGTCATCAGGAACTCAATCTACTTTCTCCAGACAGTACTTTCCGGTAAAGAAAAGATAAAAGTTGAAAAACATCTAAAGATTATTGACCAAGAAATAGACGAGACAGCCTCTATCATAGAAGAGCTTCTTAACTTCACCAGAGAAATAAAACCCGAACTTTCCTGGACTAAGATTGACGATCTAATTAAAGAAAGCCTCAAAAGCCTTCCCATTCCCCGGAAGATCCGACTAGCCAAGAAACTGGGTAAAGATGTCCCCCGGATAAGATTGGACAAGGTTCAGATGAGGCAGGCTTTGAAGAATCTCATCACTAATGCTGTTCAAGCTATGCCTCAAGGAGGTGATCTTAAGATAGGTGTCAAGGTAAACAAACGGCATCTAGTCATCAGTGTTTCTGACACCGGGGAAGGAATCTCCGAGAAGAATTTGGAGAAGGTATTCCAGCCTTTGTTCACTACCAGAGCAAGGGGTATAGGTCTAGGTCTTGCCATAACTAAGAGATTGATTGAGGCTAACCAAGGAGAAATAGAAGTAGAAAGTAGAGAAGGAGAAGGTGCCACCTTTTATCTCAAATTGCCTCTTCCTTCTGAGCAAATTCAGCGAGGTAAGTCAAATTGACCAAAGTTCTCATAGTAGATGACGATACCACCGGAGTAGAGACCCTCTCCAATGTTTTGGAGATAAAGGGATACCGGGTAGATGCTGCCTATGGGGGGATGGAGGCCTTAGAAAAGATAGGGAGAACCAACTTTGATTTTGTTCTTCTAGATTTGAAGCTACCCGATATAAATGGAGTCGAGACTTTCAGGAAGATTAAGAAAGTTAAGGATGGACTAAAAGTGGTAATAATGACCGCCTATTCCTTACCTCATCTCATTCAGGAAGCCAGAAAAGAAGGTGCCTTAGCTATTCTAACCAAACCTTTAAATATAGATGAGCTACTGTCTTTGCTTAAGTGAGTCCATGGGGTCAGGTCTTGATTTTTGAAATCCTTTGTGTTGTTTTTGCCGTATGGCTGGGCCACTGTGGATAAAGTTTGCTAGTCTATGCTTAAGCGAATGAGCCACAGCAGAGCATCGTATAACTCAAGTTATCCTTTTGCCAAGCGCTAATTGCGCGTTCTTGACAAACAAAACCGCTGGCATATAATGTTACCAAATGGAAAAAAAATTTACCAATCCAGATAAGTAAGATATTATGATATTCACGAATCCTTTAAACAAAATCTTTTCTCAACAGTCAAAAATAAAACTCCTGAGGTTCTTGGTCCAGCATCGAGGAGAATTTACCGGCAGAGAAATTGCTAAGTCTGTAGGGCTTGCTCATCCGACTGTTCACTCGGCTCTTTCTGATTTAAGAGAACAGGGAATTATCCTTATGAGAAAGTCGGGTAATGCTCTTTTGTACTCTCTAAACCCACGGCACCGAGTGACTAAAGACATCATCGTCCCGGTATTCAGAAAGGAGAGCCAGCTAAAAGAAAAAATGGCTCGATCTTTGATCACGAAATTGAGTTTTCCTCTGGAGTCGGTCGTTCTTTTTGGCAGTATTGCCCAAAAAAAAGAAAAACCAACCAGTGATATCGACATTTTGGTGATTCTCTCCAATCGGGTCGATCCCGAAAAAGCAGAGTCTGAGATTATCTCTCAAGGTATTAAGTTCGTGGAGGAATTTGGCAACCAGCTTTCTCCAGTCATTATGAATCTCCACGACTTCTTAACCAGGCTGGGAAATAAAGACAAACTGCTAAGTAAAATATTGGACCAAGGTCAAGTTATTTATGGGAAATCAATAACCGAGCTAATCTCCCATGCCAAAGCTAGACGTTCCAACTAAGACCATTAATAAATCTCAATACAAGAATTATCTCCAAAAGGCAAATGAGTTCTTTTCAGCGATGAGAGATGCCTATCTTGACGAAATCTGGAACGCTGTTGCCCTTAACGCTGTTCATGCAGCGGTTTCGGCCAACGATGCTTTCTGTACTTATCACTATGGAGTAAGATGCGTCAGCCCCAAGCATGCTGATGCTGTAAAACTCCTGATTTCGCTTTCTAAAGATGAAGAAACCAAAAAGAATTCCACTCATCTGGCCTGGCTAATTAACCGGAAGAATTTGGTTGAATACGAAGCCAGACTCTTTACAGCCAAAGAAGCAGAGACAGCTACTAAACATGCTGAGAGGTTTCTCCGTTGGGTAAAGTCTAAGTTATCCTGATATCTCCTAGCCAGGAAGAGAACAAACAGGTATGATGGGGTCAAATAAAAATGAAATCAGATAGACGTACTTTTTTGTAGAGGTAAGTTATCTAAAGGTAAAACAGAATTTGTTGCAAAAGTGATTATCTCTCAGCAGAGTCGAGTTTTAATATCAGGTCAACTGCTGCGGATAAATCTGAGACGATATAGTCTGGACGGGTTTTGTCCCTAAGTAGATTCCTTACGCTGCCAGCCTTCTTGTCATTCCTGACCATTATAGTGGTGCATCCCACATAGCGGCCTGCTTCCACATCGCTAAGGCTGTCCCCCACCAGATACGAGCTTTTAAGATCGAGAGCAAGATCCTCGGCTGCTTTCAGTAAAAGTCCAGGCTTCGGCTTTCTACAGCTACAATCATCCTCAGGTCTATGGGGACAGTAATAAACCTTCTCGATCCTTCCTCCTGCTTGATGCACACCCCTCATCATTCTCCGATGGATATCCTCCACGGAGAGCCGGGATACAAGACCTCTACCTACCGCAGACTGGTTGGTTATCACAATCACCGTACGATGATTGCCACTTAAACGCTTCAGTGCCTTCCTCGCCCCCGGAATCCAAACAAACTCATCCCAGGACTTGACGTAATCATCCCTATCTTTGCAGATTATCCCATCTCGATCGAGAAAGACAGCTTTAGTCACAAAATCCTCCTGTTTTCCCGGCTGGTGATATTCATTTGGCGATGGAACCATAATTAATTCTCCTTCTAGAAGCTCGTAGCGCCTGGTTTCAGACTCTGGCAGGCTCTTGTAGTCCTTGTAGGTGAACTTAATCTTAGTGTTTAATCTGCTCATTGTTTACACCTTCCTTTCTCACGACTCAATCCAAACTCTCAGTTCTTCCTTTATTATAAGTAGTTCAGAAGTATTCATCTCTACCAAGAACCTCGTTCAGGATGCGAACATTGTACTAACCAATAATTTTGTGTCAACGTATATGGAGAAAGATTTCTCTAAGATGGTCACTTTACCACTTCAACGAAGATATTGGTTTCTAATTTAATCTTCCTAAGATCAACATAATCCTCTAATCCTTTTAATCCTCTAACTTGGTTTGAAAGAAAAAACAGGCGAGAAGAAAACATTAGATTCACTTATTCTGGTGTGATAATAGAAATCTTTTGTGCATACATAAATTATCTCAGGGGAGTATTCGCTTATAAAGGACCTGATACTCCTTGAAATTTTGGGCCCTCTAAAAGAACGATACTTAACTTCATATGCTCTCAAGGTTTCACCTCGCAAAACAAAGTCCATTTCGGCTCCAGCCTTCGTCCTCCAATAGTATATTTCATCAAGAAGATCTTTGCCCATTAGAAGCATTGAAAATACAGAGTTTTCTACTAATTCCCCGGAACCACTCCTTGCCTCCAAAGGATTCAAGTCACCCATAACTACATTTCTGATTCCCGTATCTGTAAAATATAGTTTAGGCATTTTAGCAACTTCCTTCACTCTATTTGTATAAAACGGACTAATTAATTTTATGACGAAGGCACTTTCAAGAATAAAAAGGTATCGCTCAAGAGTACGCCGTGATATTCCACAAATGCTGGCGAGACTGGAAAAATTTAATGCCTTAGCTATTAAAGAGGCAAGTAATTTAAGTAACTTATTAAAGGCATAAGGATTGTCTATACGGAAAAGGTCCTTAATATCTTTTTTGATATAAGAGTTCACTACATCCTTTAGGTATCCAATTTTCTCCTCTTTGGACTGTAGAAGCGAAACCTTTGGCAGACCACCAAATACCACATACTCTTCAAAAAAACGGGAAAAATCGCTTTTAAAGAAGCGAGCTTTTCCCCAGTTGGCTGTATTCCAAAAATCTGCAAGTTCTTTTCTGCCTCTGAATTCGAGAAATTCGCCAAAATCGAGCGGATGAATATTAAACACAATCTTTCTTCCTGCTAACGAGTCTTTAAATTTACTCCTTATAGCAAAAGATGATGAACCACCTACAACCGCTTTAATCTCCTTATGATGGTCCACAAGAAGCTTTAAGAAGTTACTCGGATTTTCCATATATTGAATCTCATCAAGAAAGACAAAACATCTTTCCTTTAAGTTCGCTCCGCTTGCCTCAAGAAAGGCAATAAACTCATCAATACCCCTATTTACTATCTCTAAGAGGCTCATATCCTCAAGGTCAAAGTAAAATACCCTATTTTTTTCTACTCTCTTCACATTGAGAAGCTTATCCATCAACAGCTGCATTATACTGGTCTTACCTACCTGCCTGGCTCCCAGAAGAACAACCAACCTCTCATCTTTTAGAAGTCTGGTGAGAATATTCTCTGTAACTCTTCGTGGCTTTAGTCTCATATCACCTCTCTTTTCGTAAATAATCATTCTACTTTATTGAGGTTATTTTAGTATATTCTTTACAATTTGTCAAGGATCAAGTCTAACCCGCCCTTAGTTTGTTGAGTTTATCACGTTTAATCCTTTAACCCTTTAATCCTTGAGCTATGAACTTTGTTTTGGTTTTGCCATGAGCTATGAGCTATCAGCTATGAGCTAACTTGAGTCATGAGCCATGAATTTTGTAAGGTAAGCTCATTTTCTCCACTCACCACCCAGAGCCCAACAAAGTAAGGATAACTTACCAGGTAGGTCTTAAAAGGAAATATCTCCCTTGGTTGGCACACTTAGTCTTCCTTGTCTTGCCATTTTTGAAGAAGATCTAATTCTTTACAGAAGCGCTATAGGTGAACTGAAGAAAGATCAAAAATAGGTATTTTGATTTTTTTCTGAGGGGTCTGTTTGTCCCAGATAATCTTTTGTAATCGTTCTACAGCTTCGGGATCAAATAATTTCTCGCCGCACTGCTGACAAACTTTTGCAGGAACATTTTCCACAATAATCCAGTGACCTTCATAGAAAAGAGTATAACTGATTAATTTCTTTTCAACTCTTCCTCCACATAAATCGCACCTCATATTTATCGCCTCCTCTTTTTGAAATCTATCCATTCTTCTACATCAGGTTCGTACACCGTAATAATCTTAATCTTTGGTCTGGTGGGATACGAACACTGAAGATGCAAAGGCCTTTCTAAACTAGTTTTTCCATAAATAAGACAACTTGGGCCAAATTTATCTTCAGGATAATCTTCGATCATCTCACCATTCTCAATCGCCTCTAAAATTTCCTTACGAGTAATATATCTTAAAATACGAGGTCAATCTTTCACGTCAAGAAAATCAACCATAGAATCCCCCTTCCTTTTTATTTAATACAAGCTGATATTACACGTAACATAGCTTAACTCAAGAGAAAATCAAGTATTGCATATTCTCCTATATGAGCGAGATTCTTTATTGAATTATCATGGGTCTCACTCAATACTACATTGGGATGAGATGACCCTATAAATATTATTACCATCCATATCACCACAGGCCCCCCATGCCAGAGCGTTCTTCTGTAAGCGAGACTTTCTTTTTGTTTTTTCAATCTTCTAATCCTCTAATCCTTGACCCATGAACTTTGTTTTGGTTTTCCTATGAGCTATGAGCTATCAGCTATGAACTATGAGCTAATTACACCCCTTCCCCTCTCCACGCAACCCTCGTCAGAATAATAAACTGCCCTAACTCCTAGATCGAAAACATGACCCTACTCTTACCGGGATCGCCCGTTACTCAGATTGCCTCCCATCTTCGGTATGGATATACCTTAAGAGAAAATGGGAGATTTTCTACGTGCTCATTATTCTACAGTCGGTAAGGCCCTAAAGAAGGCAAAAGGTGGAAAGTAAAAGGCGAGTGAACAAAATTCAAAAATCAAGACCTGACCCTAGGACGCCAAAATCTTCCTCAGCCAGGAACAGAGAAGATGTTCCAGAATGAGGTGAACATCCTCAATTTGCTCCATTGAGTGAGCTGGTACAATCAAACATTCCTTGACGATACTTTTTAGCTTTCCCCCTTTAAATCCTGTGAGTCCAATAGTTATAGCTCCATTAGCATTGGCATATTTCACTGCCTTAACGACATTCATTGAATTACCACTGGCGCTGATAGCAATCACCACATCTCCGGTATCCAACAGATTCTTCAACTGCTCAAGGAAGATATTCTCGTAAGCAGTATCATTTGCCCAGGCGGTGAGGAGAGGCACATTGTTAGTCAAGGCAATAACCCTAAATCTTTTCCCAGAATTATCCTTTCCGGCAGTTCCTTTAGCCAGATCACAGGCAAAATGAGATGCCGTGGCCGCACTTCCCCCATTTCCCATAATGAAAATCTTCCTGTTTTCCCGATATGCCTGGAGTAAAATATCCTTGATTTTCTCAATCTCTGAGTAAGGTAGTTTATCAAAAGTTCCTTTTAATTCTGTTAGATAGTCTTCAATGAAGCTCATTTATACCTTTTCCTTTTTATAAACTGGAGGTTTTTTGAGCTAAAGATAACTCTTTAGCTTTCTCTCACATTAAAAATTGCCTTGGTTCCTTCCCTTTCAAAATGAAAGGGAAGTTCTCTTAGAGTTCTAAGAGCTTTTCTCACCCGGTTTTGTCGCTCGAAAGGACAATAAAGAAGTAGGAATCCGCCTCCCCCGGCCCCGGAGATCTTTCCTCCCAGGGCTCCTTCCTTAAGAGCGGTCTGGTAAATCTCCTCAATCCGGGGATTGTTTATCTTCTCGGCAAGTTTTTTCTTCAGTTCCCACCCGTGGTGGAGCAGTTTCCCAAACTCATCTAGCTTGCCCTTGAGAAGGTATTTCTTGCCTTCCCCTACCATATCTCTTATCTCATTGAGGAGGCTAATTCTATCTTTGATATTTTCTTTTTGCCGGGAAAGAATCTCACTCGATCTTCTGGCTATTCCTGTGTAAATGAGCATCAAATTGGCTTCTAGACTCCGCTTCATTCCCTCCTCTGCCAATAGATGCTCTAAATTCACTGTATCGTCGCAATTGAATTTTATGATATTTAGATTGCCAAAAGCAGCCGCATATTGATCCTGTTTTCCCATGGGCTTTTTTAGGATATCAATCTCTATCTGGCAGGCTTCCTCTGCCAGTCTTTTGGCTGGTTGAGACTGACTCTGATACAAGTAAAAAGTATTTAAGAGTCCAACGGTGACCGAGCTGGAGGAGCCTAAACCGGTACCCTCCGAAGGAACATCAGCTAAGGTGGTGATTTCAACTCCCTTCTCTATCCCGGTTTTTCGCATAGCTTCTCTAACTAAATCATGCTTTATCTGATCTACCCTATCTACAATTTCCTTGCGGGAGTAATTTAGGTATATTTTATCATCGAATCTTTTCTTGGTGATTACATAAATGCACTTATCAATGGCCGTACTTAATACAGCCCCACCTTCATTTGACCCGTAATAGCCTTTAAAGTCGGTTCCACCACCAAAGAAGCTAATCCTTAGCGGCGTCTGGGTGATTATCATCTCTATCCTCAAATAAAGTCCTCATTAGCCATAACATTTCTGAGGCGAAAAAGAAAGTCCTAAGTCGAAAAACCTCACAAAGCTTAATGGTTAAGCTAGAAAAAAGGGAGGACTTCAAGGCATCTTTCTTGCCGTAGGTACCGGAACTCTCAAAACCAGCTTTACCCAGAGTCATGACTTTGAACGTATCGAACTACCCCTAGCTGTTTCATCTTTTTTTGAGCAAATTCTGTGATATCCTTTGCAATCTTCTCTTCTCTTAGCCAGCTCACATAGTCATTCACACTTTTTTCGAGAGAATTCATAGGTTCCCAGCCTAACCTCTTCAATTTGTTGATGTCTGATACAACGTGCCGTGTGTCCCCATATCGAAACTCACCAGAAATCTTAAGATCACCATCTTTCCCAGAAGCTCCGGCTACTGCCTCTGCTAACTCCAGAACGCTGTAACCCTTTCCCCCTCCTACATTATAGACCTGGTAATTCGTCCTCGAATCTTCTAAAGCTAAAAGATTTGCCCCCACCACATCCTCAATATTCACATAATCTCTGAGCTGCGATCCATCTTCATAAATTACCGGCCTCCTTTTGAAATAAATACTCAACGCAAATGCCCTCAGAGCCCCGGAATAAAGATTATAGGGAGACTGTCTTGGACCTTGCACAATTGAATACCTCAGGCAAGTGGTGGGTATAGTATATCTTTTTCCTAAGGTTAAACTGATCAGTTCCTGGGAATATTTAGATATTCCATAAGAATTGGCTGGATTAACTATTGATTATCCAGTAAGCTGCATCTTCATCTTACCACCACGGTTTGGGCACCTTAGCTCCCAGTCACCCCTTCTCAATTGTTCCAGACTTCTCGGATCAGGATATACTATGCCATCCTTGCAACACCTATATTTTCCTTCCCCATAAACAGCCTGGAAGGAAGCAACTATTACTTTCTCAACCGACAGTTTCTTTTCTACAATCACCTCATACAAAAGTGCCGTGCCCCGGCTATTCACATCAAAGAACTTAGAAAAGTCAGTCAAATAATCCTGATAAGCGGCAAAATGAAAGACCACATCTATTCCCTTCAAGGCGGTCTTCCAATCAGCTTTATTTCTCACATCTCCTGAAATAAACTCTGCTTCTTCTGGAACATAATCTGGCTTACCCTTTGAATAAACCGGGGGTTCTAGACTGTCCATAATCCTTACCCTGTAGCCTTTGGCAAGCAGCGCATCCATCGTATGAGATCCTATGAAACCTCCTCCTCCCGTCACCATTACTTTCAATTAATATCCCCTAAAATTTTTAAAGCTCAAATCCTATTGCCCACTACCGCCTAAAACCACCCAAACAGTCTTAAAAAGAATCTTCAAGTCCATCCAGAGGGACCAGTTATCAATATATTCCAGGTCCAATTTTGCCCGCTCATCGAAATCACGAATTTCATTTCGCCCGCTCACCTGCCAGAGACAGGTAAGTCCAGGCTTGAGGCTTAGTTTCCTCCGGTGCCAACTCTCAAAGCGATTCACCTCACTTACTAAAGGGGGGCGAGGTCCAACCAGACTCATATCACCCTTTAAGACACTGTAGAGCTGAGGTAGCTCATCAAGAGAAAACCTTCTTAATACCCGCCCTACCGGAGTCACTCTTGGATCGTCTCTTATCTTAAAGACCGGACCCTTCATTTCATTTTTATCCCAGAGCTCGGCCTTGATCTCATCGGCATTTTCTACCATGGTACGAAACTTCCAGCTCTTAAAATGCCTTTTGTTAAAGCCAACCACCCGCCACCCGTAAAAGACCGGTCCCGGGGAAGTAAACTTAACCAGTGCAGCAATGATTAAGAAAAGGGGCGAGAGAACGATCAGTCCCAATGCTGAGACAACAATGTCCATTATTCTCTTCAGGAAAAGCTGCCATTCAGCCTGAGGTATTCTGGACAAAGTCAAAAGAGGCAGGTTATGAACCATCCTCAGGCTTACATGAGTCTTTGAACCCACAGGAAAGTCAGTGATGAGGCTAACCGTTACCCCTTCTTCTTCACAAAGTTGGATCATTTCCCCAATTTCTAACTTCTTTTCCGCTGCCCCAAAAATTACCTCATCTACTGGATGGCGGTGAAGGACTTCCTTTAAATCCTGGAATCTTCCCAAAATCTTGGCCCCGTAAATTTTATCACCAGTCCTCACTCCCTCCCCATCTATGAAACCCACAATCTCCAAGCCCCAGCTAGGATTATCTTTAACCGAGTTTATAAACTCCCGTGTCTTTCTTCCCGTTCCCACAATTATGACCGGTTTTTTATGGTAGCCCTTTTTCCTCAAGTAGTTTATGAAATAATAAACCGCTGTCTTCTCTGATGTGAGGAAAAGGAAATTCACCCCGGCGAAGATTATAACTAGACTCCTGGCTGGAAAGTATATCTTTAAAAGAAATGCCCCGCTCAATAAAATAAGAGTTCCAAAGAAGACTGTCTTGAAGACGGTTTTGCCTTCGTGAGAAAGGGAAGCAAATCGATCGGAAGTATAAGCTCCTTGTAAACTGAATATCCACCACCATAAGAAGATGATAACCAGAACAAGCTCCCAGTAGTCCACCAGCTCAGTAGGTGCCCCAAAAGGAATGATTTTTAAAATAGATAATCTGATAAAATAGGCTGCGATAAAAGAACTTACCGTAGTAAGTATGTCAGAGACAATACTTATCTGCCGAAGAAATCTAAAAAATTCTTAAAACGTTAGAAATGTTAACTCCTTTGTACTTGTCTAGTATCTTAACAATCAACTTTTCAGCAAGCTTTTTCTTTGGTTCTGACCTGCGGTGGAGCAGTTTCTCAAACTCATCAAGCTCGCCCTTCAAAAGGCATTCCTTCCATAATAGCCTTTAAAGTCGGTTCCACCGCCAAAAAAGCTAATCCTTAGCGGTGTCTGGGTGATTATCATCTCCGTCCTGAAATACTTTTAAAGAGAAAAATCTTCACTTATAGAAGCAGAGCAAACTTTATGCCATTTCTCTAATTAACGATTAACGCTCCCGACACAAGGTGCCTATAGGTTAAGATAATGTTAAACGGAAAAATAAGATAATATTGAACGCAAAAAATGAGAAGATTTTCTTCTTCATATTACTGTTCAATCTCTGTCACTTGGGGCTAATTCCCTTAAAGTCCCACTGGTCAATGGCTCCCGATAATTTGATATTCTAACCATAATGACGAGACTTTAACATTATAATGAGCTTTTTAATGCCTTTTTCGGATCTATATGAAACGTCTTAAATATTTGCGCATAGGACCCTAAGTGCCTTATTCGGGTTGTCCCACTTTGCAAAACGGGAAACCAGGGCTCCTTCAAGGTCTTCTATTGTTGCGAAATAACGGTTGTGGGTTACCTGCCTACGGGTAATTCTCCACACTCTTTCAATGGGACTGAGTTCCGGGGAGTACGGTGGTAGAAAAACCCGTACTAGGCGATTTCTATTCTCGAAGAAGAATTTGTTTAGATCTCGGGCCCTGTGCCACGTGGCATTGTCTAAGATTAAGAGGAGCTTTCCTTCGGTACGCTCTAGCAGATAAGGGAGGAACTCCCCAAAGGTATCACTATTGAACCCCGGTGCCTTTTGGGTTATAAGTTGTCCGGTTTTCACATTGATTGCTCCGAAAAACCCTACTTTCTGGCGAGTAGATGCCGAGATCACTCTTGGTTGTCTTCCCTTAGGAGACCACATACGCATTATGGTACTCATGTCTTTGAAAATGAACTTCGTCTTCTGCCCATAGCTGAATACCTGGGTTTTTCATCCATTGGGAGAATTTTTTTTAAAGTTCTCCTGTTTAAAAGGATCTGCTTCATGAGGGCGAAGCTGGGGTCGCTACAGAGTGAATCCTAACCTGTGAAAGAGCCTTTGGCACTGGCGGACGCTCAGGCTAATGTGATACTGTTCTTTGAGATGGTAAGAGAGCAAAGGACCATCCCACAGGTTCTGGTCGTATCCCAACTCTCGAGGAGAGCGTCGGATTTCATTTCGCAGTTTCCGCTCCTTCGACTGAGAGAGTCTACTGGGACGCCCGGGGTGGTCTCGATCCCATAACCCTTGAAGACCGTAGGAGATGAGCCGACGAATCCAGTATTGAATACTTCGCGCCGAATGCCCATAAAGACGGGCAGCATCGTAGGAACTGGCACCTTGAAGGACGTGAAGAATAACGTGGAGTCGATGGAAGTATCGACCTTCTGGCGTTCGAGATATTTCATCTTGAATAGCCGCAATAAACGTTTCCACATCTGGAATTATGAATTTTCTCATTGGGAGCAACCTCCTCAAAAATGGTTACTTCCATTATATCATAAATCCAAACATACGCAATTAATTATGTCGTTACATATATCTCTTCTATTTTTTCAACTTCCGATAATTCTTGAGCCAGAGAGATGGGGATAAAGAAATTCAAAATAAGTACGGTTGAGGTTAAAACCAGGATTATCGTTTGGTAGACTCTTCTAGTCATCATTGATTTGCACCTCCTTGTCCAAGGGTATCTCAGGACTCTTCCCCTCCGTCGCTGTATATCGACTTTGGATTGTTTCTACTCGTCTTCTCGTCTCGGGAAAGACGTGAAACTCGTCGCTTCGCTCCTCAGACATCACGTCTTTCTTCTTCCTCAACTCCAAGACTCATTAAGGTGGCTGATATAAGGCTCCTTTGGGGAAAGTCCCTCGATACGCGTATAAATCTTCTAAATACTAATGCTTTCCTGGTACTATCAAGGATCATCGGAATTAGAAAAATTCTGATGCTACCAAATAGAGACTAGTTTTAATAGTGAATGAGCAAATTTTGTGCCACATCCTTTAAAAAGCACGGCGAGCTTTAGCAGGTTAAGGAAAAACCCTTCGGGACTGGGGAAATCCTTGTAGAAGCGCAGAGTGTTTAATATCTGTCATCGGCTCTAAGCTGAAGTTGAATAGCAGAGACTAATCCTAGGTTTCTCGTTTACTGTTCAAAATCCGACATCTCAACCTGCGTCAAAAGAAATTCTGAACACTATTTGGCTAATTTATGCTTTTTTATTTTGCTATATAAGGTGGTGCGGGAAATCTCCAAGATCTGGGCAGCTTTACTCAGATTCCATTGAGTTTCCTCTAGAACAGCAGCCAAAAGACTCCTTTCCACCTCCCGCAAGGTTTTTGAACCGACGGAAAAGCTCGCCTTCCCCAAAGAGGCAAGATCTCGAGCAGGAAGGGATAGATTTTCTTCTTCGATTGAGGGACCCTTGGCTAGGATGACTGCCCTTTCCAGGGTATTTTCCAGCTCCCTTACATTTCCTGGCCAGGGGTAAGAGATAAGGCGACCGAGAGCCTCTTTGCCAATTCCTTCCACGTGTCTATTGACTGTTCTATATTTTTTCAAGATATATTGTGCCAGAAGCGGTATATCTTCTTTTCTCTCTCTTAAAGGAGGAAGATCAAAGCTGACCACATTAAGCCGATAAAACAGATCTTCCCGAAATCTTTTTTCTTTTATAGCCTGGAGAAGGTTTTGATTGGTAGCGGCAATGATTCTCACATCAACTTTAATTCTCCTCCCACCCTTTCAAATTCACCTTCTTGCAAGATCCTTAAGAGTCTTACTTGTGTGGAGAGAGGGATATCTCCAATCTCATCTAAAAATAAGGTTCCCTCATCAGCCAGCTCAAATCTACCTCTTTTCTGGATGTAAGCATCGGTAAAGGCTCCTCTTTCATGACCGAACAACTCGCTCTCCAGTACTCCTTCGGCCAAGGCAGCACAATTCACCGTAACAAATAAGTTTCTTTTGCGAGGGCTCCCCTGGTGAATGGCCCGGGCCACCAGTTCCTTGCCGGTTCCAGTTTCCCCGGTGACTAAAACAGTAGCCTCGGTCCTGGCTACCTGCTTTATCAGATCCTTTAACCTGCGCATTTCCTGGCTCTGGGTGATAATCTCTCCTTTTTTCTCTAGTTCGGCCCGCAGGAATCTATTTTCCTCCCTGAGGTTTTCTTCCTCCATGATTTTATTAGCAATTAATAGAATCTCATCGGGGCTGAAGGGCTTGACTAAATAATCGTAGGCTCCCTTTTCCATAGCATCCACCGCATTTTTAATGGTGGCGTAGCCGGTCAACATCACCACTAGAGTTTGAGGATACCTTTCTCTCATTACTTCCAGGAGCTCCATTCCTCCCATTTTCGGCATCTTAAGATCAACAATGGCAATATTGAAGTATCTTTCTTTAAGCTTTTCCAGTGCTTCTAATCCATTTTGGGCGGTGACCACCAGGTATCCCTTTTTCCTTAAAACATCGCTCAAGGACTGAAGGAAATTAACCTCATCATCAACTATGAGAATCTTGGCTGCTCAAGACATTAATCTCTTCCCTGGAAACTGTCTTCAATCTCAGGAAATTCAATAATAAAAGTAGTCCCTTTATTATCCTCCTGGCTTTCTACTTGAATAGTTCCTTTGGATCTTTCAATGATGGCATGAACCAGAGTCAGACCAAGACCGGTCCCCTCTCCTGGTGCTTTAGTACTGAAGAAAGGATCGAAAATCTTGGAACGATCTTTTTCAGGAATGCCTACCCCGGAGTCGGCGATTTTTATTCTCACCCGCTCATTCTCTGTGATAGAAGTTGCTATCTCCAATCTCCCCCCGTGGGGCATGGCCTGAGTAGCATTGAGGATCAGGTTTAAAAAAAGCTGTTTTATCTCATCCGCATTTGCTCTAATAGTGGGGTTCTGCTCCAGCTTTTTAGTTAGCTCAATATCCCTAACGAAAAGATCTTTTTCTACCAAGGATAGGGTAATGTTTAAAAGTTGATTAACATCGATTAGCTCAAGTTCCTTGTCCGACTTCCGAGAAAATTCCAAAAGGTTATTAATTATGGCCTCGCATCGGTTTATCTCTGCCTCCAGGATTTGAAAATGTCTCTTCACATCCTCTCTTTTCTTAGGTAGAACATCATTTAGATAATAAAGGGAGGTAGCCATAATCCCCAGAGGATTTCTTATCTCATGAGCGATCCCGGCAGCCAGTTGTCCTATGCCAGCTAATTTTTCTGATTGGAACAGTTGAGCCTGGCTCCGCTTCAATTCCTCAGTTTTTTCTTTGACTTTTCGACTCAGTTCCTTACCCCAATTTTGAAGCTCTGCCCGGGCTCGCTCCAGGTCATCAATCAACCGGGCCTTTTCAATAGCGATAGCCGCCTGATCAGCTAAGATAGAAAGAATCTGCACCTCCTCTTTGCTAAAAGACTGAGAAGATGAACTACTTGCTATCAAAGCTCCCATAACATCTTCCTGTCCCCTAAGGGGAAGACTAAGCACGGCTCGAACTCCCCCTACCTCACCATCGGACTGAGTGAGTCGGCCACTAACCACCGGTACCTCAACCAGGAAGGACTTTTTCTCCTTAATTGTCCTCCAGGCAAGACCATTAGGTTTGGTACCCTTGATGGGATAAGAAAATTCGGGACTGGATGCTTCCACAGCAGTCTGATAAATTTTATCTTTTTTCTTGTCTAGAACCATGATAACCGATCTCTGGCTCCTGGTAAATCTGATGGTACCTTTGACAATTAACTTAAGAATCTTAGCCACATCGAAGAGAGAGCTAATAGGGAGGAGTATCTCATGCAGCTTGGCTCTTCCAGATAAGGATTTTTTGACCTCCTCATATAGCCTAGCATTATCTAAGGCCAGAGCTGCTTGGTTAGCCAAGGTCTGGAGAAGTTCTAAGTCCTGTTTAGAATAGGGTCTGCCAGAAATTTTTTTACCCAGAAGGAGAAGGCCGGCCAGCTCTCCTTTACTCAGTAAGGGAAGGCATACCTCAGTCTCTATCTTCTTCATTTCTTCCTTCAGTTGGGCGAGTTCGGAGGTTCTTTCGTCAGGCGCGGCGTCTTTGATTTTCAGGGTTAGTTCTTCATTGATTTCGAAAGATCTGGTTTTCTTTAAGTGACCAACCAGAAAACTGCCTTTCGTTAAAGATAAATCTTTTGCTTTAAACCCGAGAAGTTTCTCGCTCCGGTAGGAGTTGGAGGTTCCCTTCCGAAGAAGAATCCCTGCTTTATCTAACCTGAAAGACTCCATTATGGCTTTGAGGATCACCGAGAGAAGTTTTTCTCTGTCCATCAGCGTGGTTAGCTTTTGAGAGAGAGATTTTACAGTTTTCAAAGACAAAATTAACCCCCCCCACTACCATACATCCGGTAAAGTCTAACATCTATGTCTCATTGGCTAAAAGGATCTCTTTTCCTCTCCGACTCGAGGCTGGTATTTTTAGCTCTTTTCTATATTTTGCCACAGCCCGGCGGGAGACGGCAATATGGTAATCTCGGTAAAGTCGTGCCTTTATTACCTCATCGCTATAGGGACGGGGAAGGCGGTGGTCCTGAAGGAGGATCTTTTCTTCTTCCATTAAATCCTGGAGGTAACTTTTGGTAATCTCCTTCTGGGAAGGAAAGAAAAACTTAAGAGGTAGTTCTTTCCTCTGAGGAGTACTAATACTTTTATCAGCCATAACTCTGGTGATTGAGCTGGGATGTACTCCTATTCTTCTAGCCAGCTCTCGTCGAGTCAGGGACCGGAGCCTGCCAGGGTCTCCGGAGTAAAGATAATCAGATTGAGTCTCTTTTATGTAGTGAATAATCTGATAGATGGTGGTGGTCCTTCGATTAACCAGATTTAACATTTTAAAAATCTTGGAGATCCGGTTAAGTCTTTCCGGGGCAAGATTTCTCTTTCGATAAAGTTGTTCGTACCGCTCATAGTTAATAGAGTATTTACCTTTAACCAGATAATCTTCTTTCAGATGAGGATAGATTACAAGCTCATCTCCTTCTCTTTCGATAGAGGCTATCTTGAAAGTTCTGGCAGATCGAGAAGGGATACTTTCGGTAGTGGAAGAAACTGAATCACCACTGGTAAGCTTTTCTAATTCAAACCTATTTAAGAAGTCTTTGAAAATTACTGTTTGCTTGGGGGTCAACCGACACTCACGCTCGATTTGCTTAACGCTTACCCCGCCATGTAAAAGCTTATTAAAGCGATCTTCTCCTATTAGCTGCCCAATTTTTTGAAGGAGGGGTACAATTTTGGGATTCTGGTAAAGCAAGCTTTGCAGATCAAAAGTATCCGAGGAAACAATAAGACCGTCCTTAAGCTCAACCGTTAAAGGAGCCCGAATCCCGCTAAATTTTCGGTAACCTACAACTTTCCATTTACTGACTAATTCCTTAAATAGAGAATCGTTTTCTAATTCTTTAATTAATTTTCTAAACTCTGGCTCGGGAAGGGAAAAGAGCTGACCCAGCTTTATCCTTCCAATCTGTTTTTGTCTTAAGACCTGGGAGGTCTTTACTCTCAGAGTCTGTCTTAGAGATCCCATTTCCATTGAAAATAAACCTCACTTACTTCGGTAAAGGGCAATAAACTTATCTTAAATATTCAGTGAAGGACGTTCCATGTTGTTGACTGCAAAGAGCAGAGCGGGTAGCCGCACCCTTTAGGGTGCGTATAAACGCAGGCTAAGATTTTGCGCAGGCTGAAGCCTGCGGCTACCGGCGACTACCGAGATTGCTTCGCAATGACGGGGTTCACTAAGTATTTACAGCCTCACTTATCTTAAAATATAGTAAAAAATGGGGGGTTGTCAAACCGAGGTCCCCGATTCGAGGAAAAAGTTTGATTAGGAAACAGGATTTTTCAGAAAACTGAAGGAGCTATAACCTTAATTTTAAAATACTCCCCCCAGGGCGAGGAAGACTCTAGCTTCCTCCTTTTCCCAATCAAGGGGCCAGGCTATACCCAACCTCACGATTAAAGAATATTTACCAAAGGGAAGGAGCCTCAGGCGAAGCTCACCTCCCCAACTACGTTTCAGCTTGAACTTTTTATTCCAGGCATCCCCGGCATCATAGAAAAGAGCGGCTCCCAGTCGATCGAGATAAAGGTTTGGAGAGCCCCCCATTCTTTTGAACCACAAAAATCTATATTCCAGGGAAGAAAGAAGAAGGTTTTCTCCTTCCAGCCAGTTTCGGGGATAACCTCGGAGAGAATTTGCTCCTCCCAGAGGGGCTAAAACCTTGACTTTCTCTTCTCGGTTTTCTATCTTGCGGCCAAGCAGCCTTAAGGCAAAACTCCGATTATTCCTAAAGCGTTTATAATCTACACCTCCTGCCTCATAAGCAGTATAATTTAGCTCACTACCCATATCGGGCCCCGAGTATTCTGCCCCCAGATAAAACAACTTTCCCGACCGCTCAAGGCCAGGATCACAGGTAGGAGTAAGGTTAGCAAATTGCCAGATTCCCTTAATTCTATTCACTCTGCCCCGCCAGGATTCCGGTGAGAGAAAAAGCCCACTTTTCCCGTACTCTGTATGAAATAAAAGACCCAGAGTTTGTTTATCGGTAAGAGAATAGCTCAAGCCTGCCAGAGCTCCACTTGAGCGCGTTAGATTATAAACTTCCCCCCAGAGAGTGGGTCCCAACTCCCGGTTGACATATGTTAGACCATACTGAAACCCCTCCGTTAGCAGAGTAGAGACGTAAACATTATGTTTTTCCAGGGTATCAGAAGCATAGGCATCCAGGGAAATATAAGAACCATCAGGACTTACAGAAACCCAAGGAAGGATATAGTGAAGTCGCAGGCGAGGTCGATAAGGGCGGCAAGCGAGGCCAAGATGAGCTACCCTATCCTCTTGGGTTGGCAAATATTCAGCCATGATCTTAGTAGTTTTCTTAGACTCAGAAGGGTTTAATTCCTCCTCATCTAAGGGCTTGAGGGAAAGAAGATAAAGAGAAAACCTCTGTGCCTGATAGGCAGACACCACCACCCTCTTTTCATCAGAGGAGATGGCCGGTTCGAAGACCCCACCTCTCACCCGGGTATACTGCTTGAGTCTTTTTGTCAAAAGATCAACTGAAAAAAGGTTAAATACACCATCTTTTCGATTGGAAATAAAGTAAACTTTCTCGCCGTCGGTAGAAAAGACCGGGCAGCGATCATCGGAATCATCTAGAGTGAGAGGAGAGGTGATTCTGTTCTCTAAATCCAAAAGATAAATATCCCTTTTCCCCTGGCGAAAGGAAGCAAAGGCTATTTTTTCTCCATCAGGCGAAAAAGAGGGAGAGAAATTCTGGGTTAGTCCGTCGTGATGGTTGGTAAGAGAAAAAACTTCACCGGTTTTAATCTCCAGAAGATAAAGATTAGAGTTTCCTCCCTCCTGCCTCACAAACACTATGCGGTCCCCCTTGGGGGAAAAAACTGGCTGACCTGCTCGTAGGCCGTAGGTTAGCCTTCTTTTTCTTTGGGTCTTCACATCAACAAGATAAAGATCACTCAAAAAAGCTCTTTCAGGGGCGAAAAACTGCGTTTTCGAGTAAACGATCTTACTTCCATCGGGGGAAAAAGAGATATAGGGATTAACCTTCTTATCCAGCCTCTTGACTTCCTTCGTGCCCAGATCCATGAGGTATAGGTCAAAAATAGCATAGTCGTATCCTCGATCAGAGGTAAAAGCAATTTTATCTTCCGAGGGAGAGAACACGGGATGCATATTTTTCCTGCCCTGAGAGGTTAAGAGTGACTCTGGGGTGAGCCATGGATCGGGTATATCTTCTTTTTCCTTGCTATATTTATTCATGATCCAATTTCGCCATTCGATGTAAAGGGTGAAGGAATCCTTACCCACTACCGTCTTTAGAGCTTCATCAAAACTTAGAAAATGAGGCAGAGGATAGACCGCCATCTCCCCGGTGGTGAGGCTAATCTGGCCTACGAGCCGGTAAATGGGCTGACTCCGAAGATGAGTCAAAATCCCGGCTATCTTATCCGGTCCATAAGTTTGAAAGATATAGCGGATGAAACTGTCTGATTGATAGTAACCGGAAGTTCTTCCCCAGCCCTCAAAGAAATAAAAGGCAGCTAAATCTGCCTCCGACATAATGGTGGTCTGGCGAGCCTCATCCCCCACCACCATCCTCTTTAAGGAATGGAGTTCTTCTCCCTCATATTGAGCCAATCCCTCTATAAACCACATGGGGAGAACCAAATTGGCTATCAACCGCCGCAGGGGCAAGACCGATTCCTCAATGGCGGCGAAGGTGACCACATGGGTAAATTCATGAGCAATGACCTCTCTTATCCAGGAGAGGCTCCCTGAACCTCGAGTGGGATCTGATTGAGCCTGAATGACGATCTTTCCAGTCAAGGTAGAGGTATATCCCCCAGTGGTATCGTTGTAGTTTTCGATAATGATGGGAGTTTTCTGAGAGGGCTGGTAGCCTAAATCAGAAGTAATGCGAGGATAGACCTCCTCGGCGATTCTGGCCGAGGCATAAGCGAAAGTTTCCTCTCCCTGGTGATAGTGGATAAGGAAATGAGGGGTTTCTATGACTTTCCAACGTAGCTCGGGATGATTAAACTCTGCCAAAGTAATTTTGGGGGCCAATACGAAAAAGAAAAAAAGGGGTATAAGCCACCCCTTTCTCCAAAAAATCCCTTTCAATCTTAGTCTCCCTAGCATCCGGAAAACATAGTCCTAGGGTCAGATGAGCTTGACTACCCTTACCTTTATCTCCCGTACATTTTCGATACCCACCGTCTTATTGAGATAGGTCTTCACTACTGTCTGTAGCTCATCTATCAGTCGAGGAACCTCTCCTTGAGCCTGTGCCGAGAGGGTAAGATAAACATCCACTCCCTCGTCACTTGATTTTATAGCTGCCTTGATATCTTCAACTCCTTCAACTTCTTTACCAATCCGCTGGATGAACTCGCTGATTGCCTTCTGAGAGATCTCTACTGCACCCAGGGGATTCTTCAAGGGAATAACCGCCCGTTCGACCTTGGTCCTGGTCAGAAAAGGAAGGTATAGGCTCAGTCCAAATAAGAAACCAAAGATGACCAGAATAATCGATCTGGTCAATAGCGTCTGCTCAACAAAAGTAAGCCATCCATGGACAACAAATCTATCAAACAGCCCCACGACTACCAGAAATCCTCCTAAAGAAAGAAGAGCTAGAGCACAAACTCCTACCCCCCATAAGACTTTCTGATAAAATCTCATCTTCGCCTCCTTAGAAACGATTTATGAGGAAGATTTAATTCCCCTTATTTTTATATCCACCTTTGCTACCTTGGTGCCTAGAGTCTTTTCTATCTCTTCCTTGACCTTCTTCTGGACCTCTTCCACAATTTGAGGGACAAAGCCTCCCTCGCTTATCAGTAACTCTAAAGAAATTGCGAGCCCCTCTTCTGATTTCTTTACTTTAATTCCTTCCTTGAATAGGCTTCTCTTAATACCATGAATTCCTTCCACTTGCCCAACTGCTTTTTTGATTAGCCCCAACGTGACCTTTTTGTCGACCTCATATCCTTCGGCTTCAATCACCATATTCTCCTTTTCTTATTTCACTGACAACTGACCACTAATCACTGACCCCTGACTTCATGAGCTGGTCCTCAACGAAATTGATGTAAAACTCACCCTTTCTAAAATATTCATTTTCTATAATGCGCTGATGAAAAGGGATAGTTGTCTTTATTCCTTCGATGACAAATTCCTCCAGAGCCCGTTTCATGCGAACCCTGGCTTCTTCTCTACTTTCCCCCCAGGTGATGAGCTTGGCCAGCAAAGAATCGTAAGCCGAAGGAATATTGCAGCCGGAATAGATATGGGTATCTATCCTGATTCCCGGTCCTCCCGGGAGGTGGAAGGCCGTGATCTTACCGGGAGAGGAGGCGAAATTTTTTTCTGGATCTTCGGCATTAATTCGACACTCTATGGCAGCGCCCTGGAGTTTTATATCCTCTTGTTCATAGGGTAAGCTATCTCCTGCCGCAATGACAATCTGATCTTTAACCAGATCTTTACCGGTAACCATCTCAGTCACCGGATGTTCTACTTGAAGGCGGGTGTTCATCTCCATGCAGTAATACTCTTTATCCTCATCCAGTAAAAATTCGACCGTTCCTGCTCCTACATATCCTAGCTCCCTGGTTACCTTTACAGCAATCCTTCCCATCTCCTGGCGCAAAGATTCATCCAGAACCAAAGAAGGAGACTCTTCCATCAGTTTTTGATATCTTCTCTGAATGGAACAGTTTCTTTCCCCAAAGTAAAGGACTTTCCCAGATTCATCGGCCAGTATCTGAAATTCAATGTGGGTAGCTCTCTCCATATATTTCTCCACATAAAGATCCGGTTTTCCAAAGGAAGCCTTAGCCTCCTGCCCGGCCAAATCAAAAAGAACCCCTAGATCTCTTTTTTCTCGCACTACCCTCATCCCTCGACCCCCTCCACCCAAAGCCGCCTTCAACATGATGGGATAACCAATCTGGGAGATTACTTCGGCTGCTTCTCTCTTATTCCTGATGACCTTTTCCGAGCCAGGAATTATGGGGACCCCAGCCCTGGCCACCGTATTTCGTGCTTCCACTTTATTGCCCAGTTTTTTAATTAGCTCGGCATGGGGCCCGATGAACTCCACTCCTGAGCTACGACAAATTTCTGCAAACTGTTCATTTTCAGCCAGAAACCCATATCCAGGATGAATGGCGTCCGCTCCAGCTACCTCAGCCGCACTAATTATCCGAGGAACATTAAGATAACTTTCCGCCGGCTCGCGTGGACCAATACAGATAGCCTCATCAGCAAACCTCACCGGCAGAGAGTGCTCATCTTCCTTGGAAAAAACCACCACTGTCTCAATCCCTAGCTCTTTACAGGCTCTTACTATACGAAGAGCAATCTCACCCCGATTGGCAATGAGGACCTTGGTAAACACTATTCTCCCTCTATCAAAAATAGCTCCTGGTCATATTCCACCGGATGTCCATTCTTAACCAAAATTTCCTTAATCCTTCCCTCTGCCTCCGAGGTTATCTCATTCATCACTTTCATGGCCTCTATAACACAAAGACCTTGCCCTACCACCACCTCATCTCCTACTTCTACATAAGGCTTCTCTTCCGGAGAAGGAGCCCTATAAAAGGTCCCCACCAGAGGTGAGCGAACAGAAATTAGTGGTCTTTTCTCTTTTAGTGGTTTTTTTCCTGGTTTCGCCTCTTGCACTTCCTTAGATTGAGATACAACCTCGGATTTTGCCATAGCCTCGGCAGACGACCCCTTCGGCTGTTTGGCCAACCGGAACCTCATTCCGGCCTCCTCTATCTCTAATTCAGCCAGAGAAGAGGACTCAAAGATCTCAATTACTTTTTGTAGTTGTTTGAGATCCATTCTTTACCCCCCACATCTCCGTGACTGTTAGCTTTTACTCACATACTCCCCGGATCTTGTATCCAAGCGGATTATGTCCCCCTCTTTTATGAAAAGAGGAACCCGGAGGCTGTAACCAGACTCCAAAATAACCAACTTAGTGGCTGAGCCCACTGTATCTCCTTTAACTCCGGGATCCGCCTTTTTTACCCGAAGTTCAACAAAGACGGGAAGTTCTATCCCTACAAGTTTTCCCTCATAAAGGCGAATTTTTACCTCTATATTCTCTCGGACAAAGTCTACTTTCTTTCCCAGAATGTCTTTAGACAACACTCTTTCCTCGAAAGTTTCCGAATCCATAAAATGAAAGTCTTCCCCATCCCGGTAAAGGTACTGGGCAGATCTTTCCTCAATAAAGGCATCTTTTATTCTTTGCTCAGGCTGAAAAACTTTTCTTATACTCTGAAGAGTTTGAAGACCTCTTAGTTTGGTACGCACAAAAGCCCCTCCTCTGCCCCTTTTTACGTGTTGAAATTCCTCAACTTCATAAAGCTCCCCCTCTATGTCTATGGTCATTCCAACCCGGAGATGATTCGCCGTAATCACCTTAGAATCTTACCTCCTTTATTGGTTACCGCAACCATTAGTTCTCTTCTCATTCCTCCTTCTCCGGGGAAATAAATCCCCGGCTCCAGGGTAATCACCATGCCTGTTTTTAGAATCTCTTTAGATTTAGGACCAATAACTGGCTGCTCGTGAACCTCCAATCCCACCCCATGTCCGGTATTATGAAGAAAAGCGCTTAGATAGCCAGCTTCTTTTAACCTCTTCCTTACCAGTCTGTCTATCTGGGAACAGGATACTCCAGGGGTCATTTTCCCCACCGCCTCTTTTTGTATCCTGCTTATTAAATCACGAATCTCGTGCCACTTGGGGTCTACCTCACCAAAAAAAATAGTCTTGGTGATATCAGAACAATACCCTCCTACTTTAGCTCCCAGGTCAAGAAGAACCAGCTCGTCCTCTCTTAACCTCCTCTCTGTTGGTCTACCGTGAGGTAAGGAGGTTCTTTCCCCAAAGAGAACTATGGGAGGGAAGGCTTCGCTGTCGGCAGATTTCCTTAAGAAATAGATGATCTCGGCAGAGAGCTCTCTTTCGGTTATTCCCGATTCAAGAAGAACCTGTGCATGATCAAATGCAGCCTCCGTCAGGGCATGAGCCTCTTTTATTAAGGATAATTCTTGATCGTCTTTTACCACCCTCAAGGTCTCCACCAATTGAGGGCAGGGAACAAGGCTAACCTCTCTAATTCTACTTAGCCTGCAATACTCCCCATAAGAAAGATGAGAAGCCTCAAAACCTATGGTTCTTCCAGGAAATTTTCTGCATACTCCAGATAAGGCGGCCGGAAAGGAATCTCGCTGGATAACTATCTGCCAGTCGGCAAGAGTCTTCTTTGCCTCTTCGGCAAAAAGAGGAGTAGCTATGAAAAACTTTTTCTTTCCCGTAATCAGGAGCTTACCTTCCACACTGCTTCCGGTAAGATACTCCACATTATGAGGCTCCAAGTTTAAAAAAGCATCTAACTTCTTTTCCTTTAGCTTTTTCTGCAGCCGAGATAGGCGAGAGTCTATAGGGCTCATTGAAGATACTTTTTTAGTTTCTCATCTTTTAGTAGTTCGTTAACAAGCTCCTTTACCTTCTGCGCCTCTTCCTTTCTTACCACCAGAATGCCTTTTTCTGTATTTATGATGATGACATCGGAAAGCCCGATTGCCCCAAGAATTTTATTTTCGCGGTTAATAAGTATGCAGTTACTACTTTCCCTCTCCTCAACCAATCCCCTGATAATATTTCCCGCCTTATCTTTGGAAAGGACTCTTTCCAGCGCTTTCCAGTCACCTATGTCATCCCAGAAGAAATCCCCCGGTACGGCCACTACTGAAGAGACCTTCTCCATTATCCCATAGTCAATAGAGATTTTAGGCAGGGATGGATAGACCTCCCTTATTACCCTTTGCTCATCTTTTGTACCCAGAGCCTCCTCAATCCTAATTAATCCCTGATAAAGTTCGGGAAGATGTAATTCCATCTGCTCCAGAATCGTGCTCGGTGTCCAGGCAAAGATCCCCGCATTCCAGAGGAAGCTCCCTTGTTCAAAGAACTCTTTAGCCTTTTTATGGGAAGGTTTTTCGGTAAATCTTTTCACCTCAAAAAGAGGAATCCCATCAAGATCCCCTAATTTGTTTCCTATCTCGAGGTATCCATAGCCGGTCTCGGCACGGGTCGGCTTGATGCCGATAGTTACCAGGAGGCCCTTCTTTGCTTGCCTGGCTGCCGCGGAAATGATTTCAGCGAATCTTTCCTCATTCCTTATTATGTGATCAGCGGGAAGCACAACCATGGAATCATCGCCCTTTCTCCTTCTTACCCAAACGCTGGCAAACCCAATGCAAGGAGCAGTATCTTTTCCTTGCGGTTCAGCTATTATGTTATCAAAAGGAAGCTCTGGAAGTTGAGAGACAACCGCCTCCCTTAACTCCTCTCTAATCACCAGAAAGGTATTCTCCCGTCCAAAAAGATGGGAGGCTCTGCGGTAGGCTGCCTGAAGGAAGCTCTCTCTCCCTACTAAATTTAAAAGATGCTTGGGATGAGTTACGCTGCTTTCTGGCCAGAGCCTCTTTCCCAGCCCCCCAGCCATAATCAAACCCACGCTCATTTTTTAACTCCCCTTGGGGATCTTTATGTAAAATCTAGACTAATTCTATCATAAAGTCCCGTCTTGTCAATTTGTCCACCAAAGAGCTTTGCTAATACCAATCCTTCCATAATCTGTCAAATTCTGCCTGGTACTTTTTGGCCAAGGAGGGACTGTGGATGATGACAAGGTTTTCCTTGTTCTGATAGGTAGCACGCCAGGTAGGATTAAAAGAGCCGGTGACCACTAAACAATCATCGACTACGAAAAACTTATGGTGCATGAAATAAAAGTTTCTATCCCAGATTATCTTCATTCGGAGCCGCTTTAGAGACTGATATTGAGAAAAGGGGTCGTCCTGATACTTCTCCATTATTCCTCTCACCTCCAGATTCTCGGCATATTTATGCACTAGAACCTGGGCGATCTTTTTGGAAGTGAAAGTAAAAAGAGCAAAGTAGATACTCTTCTTGGCCCTTTTTAGCTCTCTGATGACCGCTTCTTCTAGATTATCCTGAGAAGAGAAATAGGTTTCAACCAAACTGTCGTCAAGCTTAAGAGGAGAAAAAGCCGATCTAGAAGAAGATAGTGGTTCCTGCCATAATCTTTCAAACTCCTGGATAAAATCTGCCGCAGCCTGGGAAGATTTAATAACTACGACGTTGTTGTTCTCCCGGTAGGCTCCTGACCTGGTAGGATTGAAAGACCCCGTCCAGACAATCCTTTCATCGATCACACAAAACTTGTGGTGCATAAGACTCTCAGGGTCTCGATCTTTTTTTATGAGGCCAAATTTAGCAAGATATTCGAATTGGGAGTCCTTGTCCCAAGAGGTTAAATCATCGGTGAATATCTTTACCTTGACCCCTCTTTGGTGAGCTTGCATAAGAGCCCGGGAGAGCTTCTTAAGTTCTATTTTATAGAAGGCGGCGTAGATACTCTCTTTGGCTTCATCTATTAAGTAGATAAGATGAGGATAAAGAGGATCATCTGGAGAGAAGTAGGAAACAAAAACCTCTGATGAGGGAAAGATAACAGGGTCAGGGTTTTTTTCGCAGCCATTAAACCATACGATTAGGAATAAGAGGAGTGGCAGAACTAGCCTTCTGCTTACCACATATTTATTTGACACTTTCCCGTCATTCATTAGCCGGAAGATGAAACTACGCCCCTTCTATGGCCCTGTTCCAGTTATTATCAGGACAGTTCCCATAGCCATGGCAAGCCAAAGCAGAGTCACCTCAGCCTTATACCGCTTGAGCACTTTTTCCACTATCATTTCTATGCTCTTCTTAGCCAGGCAGTGTCCCCTTCACGGCCTAGTTGCTCTGAGGATAAAGAATGTGCAAGTCTAGTCTATTTTAGCGCAAAAGCGCTCCGTGTCAAAAAGAGCCTCACCGGATTTCGGTGAGCCTGGTTTACAGGTGGGTAGTAAAAGGTAAGACTTTAAGAAGTAGGTTTCTGTGATATAAAATTATACAGGGTTAGAAAGATTGTAAGTATTCAGTGAACCCCGTCATTTTTGGTAGTCGCCGGTAGCCGCAGGCCTCAGCCTGCGCAAAATCCTAGCCTGCGTTTATACGCACCCCAAAGGGTGCGGCTACCCTGAAAATTCAATGTGACATGGCGTTTAACAGACGCCTCCCCGAGAATAACAGCTATTTGCGGATGAAAGCCGGCAGCGCATCTTGCCTTTTAAGGCAGTTAGTCGTTCCGCTTTGAGGCTCTGCTCCTTTTTAACTATCCTTGAATTGTTTGTCCTCTTCTCGGTCAAAAAAGGAATCTCCACACCAGAGCCCTCCAAACAGATTGACAAGTCCTGAGATTTGGCTTAATTTATTCCCAGAAGATGCCATTGGGGGACTTGTGAACGAGTGGTAAGAGATTCGCATATACCTTGTTATCGTTAATTACCATCACATTTGAACTCTCTGATTTGTTGTATCAATTTGCTTGAAAATGAAAGGAGATTGAAATCAAATGTCAAATTTGAATTTGTATAGAATTGAAAAAGATCATATACGAGAGAATTTGAATAAATACACAAGAGAGGCATTTAAATTGCTCCCTAAATGTAAGAATCCTCACATTTTAGATATTGGATGTGGAACCGGAGTTCCAACAATAGAATTAGCAAAAATATCTGATGGACATGTTATTGGGATAGATATTGATGTAACATCATTGAAATTGCTCCAGAGAAAAATAAAGGAAACGAAATCAAATAATCGAGTGAGTGTTATTAGGGATTCAATATTGACTATGGATTTCCCTGAAGAAAGCTTTGATATTATTTGGTCAGAAGGTTCAATATTTGTAATTGGGTTTGAAAATGGTATAAAGAAGTGGCGCCGATTTTTAAAACCTAACGGATTTTTAGTAATTCATGATGAAAATAAGGATAAAACTGAAAAGCTTGGCTTAATAACAAAGTATGGTTATAAACTTATCGCTCAATTTGAAATATCGGATAATCTCATGTGGCTTGAATATTTTACTCCGTTAGAACAACTTATTCAAGAGTTCCGGCATAAGTATCCTAGTGACTCTGAGCTTATTAATGAACTTGATAAAGACCAGATTGAAATTGATAAATGCAAGTCAAATTCCATAGTGATTAGTTCATTTTTTGTAATAATGCAAAAGGTGTAAATGGATTACCTAATTTAAGCTTAACTTGAAGACCTTAATAATGATCTACAAGGATTCAAAGTCTATGAAAAGAGATAAGGGAGATTAAGCATGGCTTCTGTGGAAGAGGTCCTGAAGAGACTAAAGGCCAAGGCCAGGCCTGATCAGCTCGAAGGGATGGCCCGATACGGGATGGTAGCTGAACGAAGATTGGGAGTATCGGTCCCCGACATGCGAAAGATAGCGAAAGAATTAGGGAGGGACCACAAGCTTGCGCTCGAGTTATGGAAGAAGGGAATACCTGAAGCAAGGATCCTAGCAGCAATGATCGATGAGCCTGAGAAGTTGACAGAGAAGCAGATGGAGGACTGGGTGAAGGACATCAACTCTTCTAGACCATGGTAGACTGAGAACGAGCAGATTCTACCCTAATTTATTCAGAGAATATATCGGTTCAGGTATAGGCCGTCCAAAAGGAGGAAAGAATTGTGACTTCAAGGGTCGGAAGGTTGCCCTGGCCTTACTCTTTCTTAATCTGGTTCAGCACGTGAGCTTATACTCTGACTAAGGGTTCTACTAACTCGAACTTGCATGTCGAATTGCGACCACAACATAAAACAAATATCTCTAACTGCCATATTTGCTTATCGCTTCCGTTACTAAATCAATGACAGGACGATTCGTTTGAGAGGATAGATACCTTAATTTGAGGAAGAATTTGTTTTTGTTAAACTTGCCTTCCGGTGACCACAATCTCTCCAGGTAAACCAAATAATTTTATTTTTTCCCTACTCTTTATAGAATACCCAGCATCTCTTATTGATTTTTCAACATATATTGGTCTACAATCAGCTATCACAGGAAAATTTTTATGGATCCATTCGTATGCTTTTAACAACCAAGATTCCCCATCTTCTTTTGACATACTAGCAACACCAAGCCTTCCTTTCGGTTTTAGTACCCTTTTTATCTCTTTAAGAACTGCTGGGATTTCAGGTGTATCAAATAATTCCAGAGTAAAACTCATGAAAACTACATCAAACATATTGTCTTCATAAGGCATACTCATTGCATCTCCACAATACAATTCTACGGTATCTGCAAGTCTTTTTTTCTCCATCCTCTTTCTCGTTATATCTAACATTCTAGAAGAGATATCAATACCGTAGGCTTTACCATTTTCTCCAACTCTCTTTGCTATCTCTTCTAAGCAATGACCTGTTCCAAAACCAATCTCTAAAACAGTTTCTCCTTCTTTAACATCTAATTGGTTTAATCCCATATCTCTAAACTTTCTCTCAAATGGTCCAGTAATAAGATCATAAATTCTACTAATTTTATCATAGGTTCTTTTGGCTTGCTCTTTGGTTCTATAAACCCTTAATATTTCTTTATTATTCATACTCGTAATAGAATTAGTGTGATTATTTATATTTTACCATTTCGGGCAGCTTTTTACATCTTTTATGAAAAGTTGCAACACTAAGGAGTTTAAAAGAAGGAAAGGGAAATTTGTTGACACCTTCGCTTTGTCAGCTAGCTGATTAGGTTCCTAGTGGAGTGTAGCCTAGTTACAACGAACCTACCACTTATTCTAACGGGATCTGGAGATAGATTAAGGCAAGTCTCAGCTGTTGTCAATCTGTCCGGAGGGCTCTGGTGGAGATTTCTTACTTCTCCTCCAACACGTTAGCTACGGCGCGGATGTGTTGGGGAGATGTTCCGCAACAGCCACCCACAAGACGCCCCC